>JGI2171J19970_10000009_pt1 | contig 96409 bp, 90 predicted proteins | sample DeeMarSWOR324_28_FD_19970 | JGI IMG/M metagenome (IMG submission 19970) | reverse complement strand
CTCGTTTTTCCCAATCTTCACGAAGCAATCCAAAATGTAAGCGATCAACCCATTCATTCAGCCAAAACATAATCTGTCTGTCAGTACCTTCATGAATGAAGCCCAGTTTCTCTCCGGTACGTATCATTCTCTCGTTAAATGAGTAAGTATCAAAGCCGATGCGGTGAACATCCGAGTTTGAGAAAAGGTAGTCGATCCACAGTCTCAACGCCTCAGTACCAAAACCCTTGTTCAAACAATCGTCCTCACAAATATCAATTCCTATGGACCAAGCACTCGGGGATCTTTTATCCCCGTACCGGTTAACCCAACCTAAAGCTCTTTCTTCTTTCTTGCAGATTATGGCACGCTTGCGCGGCACTGAAAGGCCGTGCAAGAATCTCTCTGAAAAGCTTCTTCTGATTTCTTGGTCAGTCATAGATTGTCCACCAGTTTCCCAGGGTGCATCGAAACGCATCCATTCACCGCGCCTCATCCACCGGATATAGTCATCCGCGTCAGAGAGAAGTCCGTCTCGCAGAATCACCCTTTGCCCCGACGCAATCACCACCATTAGACTATGTTCTTAATTCTGCTTTAAGGATCCCAAAGAACTCACTCCTTGCCTGCCTCTCAATCCAGGGTGTATGGCCACAATTCTTGATCGGAATGAATCGAAACTCCTTCAGCATCCTTCCAAACGCTTTGAAAGACGTGATACTGAACTGCAAGCGTCTCATCTTTTTGCTGTATGGGATCATAAGCGTCAGCTTTGGCAATCAATTCCCCAAAACGGGCCATTTTCTTATTCATGTTTCCGCTATCGGAATCGCTTAATGATTTGGTCAAGGTAAGGACTTCTCTCTTTTCTTCGGCGTCGAGTCGATCCAACCGGCTTTCCATTATAACTCGAGCATATTTTTTATCAAATGGTCCGCTGCTGACTAATATCAGCTTCCTCACCTTGGATGGATAGCGGGCAGCAACAATGAAACCCAACCAGGCACCCCATGAATAGCCAATAAGTGTAATCGGAAGGTCTGCGTATGCGCCAAGAATGTAATTTAATTCTTCAACCTGTCCTTCAAGTGTACCCGCAGTCTGGAGAGGTTCCAAAACGCCCTGTTCAGATGCAAGTTCACGCGCTACCGGACCCATTTCTCCGGGTGCACCAGGGCCTCCATGAATTACCGCTACTCCGTATGGTGCCCTGCCATATTTTCTCAAATTTTTCATAAACCGCCAGTGGGGTCAGAACTAGACAATGGACAATAGGTATCAACAACACACATGATTTTGTCCATTGTCTAGATCTGACCCCACTATCGACTCTTTTATGAAGCTCGCTTTTCATGCCGGCGTCTTCATTAATTTGTATTCTGACAATCTGATACCGAGTCCAGACAAAGGATCCTTGCCAACAACTGTCTTGTAACTCAAACGAAATCTATCTACGTGGAATGGCATAAATCCTCCTCACGGAATTTCATATGTCTTGAAAGAGAATTGAAGCTTAGTTTAGCAAAATAGTGCGTTTTGTTCGACTTTGGTCCCCAGTGCTGAGCCGATAATAATAAACACCGCTCGGGATTCCGGCCGCGTTCCAAACGATTTTGTGTTCACCTGCCTCAAGCTTATGATCAACCAATGTCCTTACTTCTTGGCCTATGACATTGTAAATCTTCAATGAAATATCGTCTGCTTCGGGCAACACAAATCGAATGTTTGTCACGCTGTGAAACGGATTTGGACAATTCTGGAATAGTCTAACCATCGACGGCATCGCGGCACGTGATTCTTTTTCAGCAACGCCAAACTGCGCCGCATAATTCAGAAGCGCGATGGTTATCTGCGTAACACTACTTATATCTTCCCCATTCGTTAGTACTATGGCCCCGGTATTGTTGCTCCGGTCAAAAGCAATTCTGGTACGAATGCCATCGAAGACACCTTGATGTCCCCAGATCCACCTTCCATCAAGGAATTTGCGATACCAGAAAAGTCCTTGCTCGGGGTTTAATATGGGGTACTGCGGTGTAGTCATTAGCTCCACCGTCGCGCTATCAAGTATTCTCACCGTGTCATCGATCAGCCCGTATTGCATGAAGGCGACAAGAAAACGTGCCAGCTGATTCGAACTCGTCCTGAGAGTCCCGCAGGGATAGTAAGGCTTACCTATGTGCCCGTATGGAACATGGGTAGAACCATCCCAGTGATACGGCATTGCGATGTTGCTGGTATCGAGGTCGACCAAAAAATATGACGTCTCATTCATACTCAAAATCTCAAAGAGGGAATCATGACACCATATTGGGAAACTATCGGCCACTGTTTCAACCAGATAACCAGCCAGTGCGGCAGCCACGTTACAGTAGTCATCCTGTGTCGCAGGAGGCCAGGGATTATAATTGTCTGGGCTGTAGTATTCTCCACCCGGTACCAGGTATTGCTCGAGGAAATATCCCAGGGGAATCGGAGAATCTCCCTGTATGTTCAGGGGACCCAGAATATCATAGTTGTCATTGATACTCGACATATGGGTCATGATCATTCGAATTGTTATTACTGAATCTGGGTATAATGGATTGCGTACCGTAAAAGTGAGATAGTCACTGACATCGTCGCCTAGGTCGAATGGATAATTCTCCCACACCTGCATTAATGCAACACCCGTCGCGGTCTTAGAGACCGAACCAAGATAGAAGATTGTCGTGTCGGCAACCGGCATGCTATCTTCGAGAACCGCGTAGCCATAGGATTGGTTCCAGAGGATCTGGCCATCCCTGATTGCCATCGAGGTCAATCCTGGAATATGATTTTCAGCCATCTTATAGCATATTAATGAATCAAGCGAAGCAGAATCGCGCGGGACGATAAATTCATCGCACTCAACCTGCTCAATTCTAACATCATATTCGGGTTCGTGGATGTCGATTGACGACGCGTTAATAAAAGTTGTCGCTCCCACAATCCAAAGTAGAATGAGTACTATTTTATGCATATGGGTCAGTAACTGTAACAAGAAAACCTTAAAAGTCAAGGTTGAAGTCAAATTTAGTCGACAGTTCCCGTAAGATCATATTGATATTGTGCCGAGTACAGTATCTGCCAGATAATAGGCAAGCACAGAACGGACAACAGTTTCATCAGCAGTTACCAAACACTTATCCCGTTTATTACCCTAATTACTGCGCTGCTTCCTCGTACCGGCCACCCAAATAATTGGCGAGGAATTTTTCAGCCGCCGCATAAAACTTGAGACGGTTATGAGGCTTTTTAAACCCATGACCCTCATCCGGAAAAAGCACGTATTCATAGTCTAGACCCTTTTGTTTCATCGCTTCAACAAGCTGTTCCGATTCAGCTTGCTTTACACGCGGATCATTAGCACCCTGAGCAATAAGAATTGGAATCTTTATCCTATCAACCTTGAAGAGTGGTGATTGCGCTTTCAGCAAGTCGTTTTCAGTCTCGGGATTACCCATTCTTTTATGTATAGTGGCAAGTAACGTTGAAAACCATGGTGGGATCGCCTCGATGAATGTAATAAGATTACTCGGACCAAACATATCTACGGCACAGCAAAATAGATCCGGAGTGAAAGTTGCGCCAACCAATGCAGCATATCCACCATAAGATCCACCAAATATTGCTATTCTCTCTGGATCGGCAATGCCTTGGTCGATCGTCCAGTCGACTGCGTCCACGAGGTCATTATGCACTTTACCAGCCCATTCTTTGTCACCTGCATTCACAAAATCCTTTCCATATCCAAGCGACCCACGGAAATTTACCTGCAGGCACACGTATCCCCGATTCGCAAACCACTGCGCATCGGCATCAAATTCCCATGTGTTCCGCGCCCACGGCCCACCATGGACGGCGAGAACCACAGGTAGATTTGTTTTCTCTTGCCCTACCGGATACGTGATATAACCATGAATGGTCAACCCATCACGAGAAGTGAATGAGATAGGTTTCATCGATGCTAAGGTATACTCGTCCAAATCTGGTTTCTGATTAAAAAGGTACCTTCCCTGTTTAGTCGTCAAATTGTAAACATAGTAAGAAACCGGACCGTTGTCTTTTTCAAAAGCTACAAGCCAGGTATCGTCGTCATTATCGCGACTCAATATTGTGAAATCACCATGATCAAGTGTAGCTATCGCATCTAGATCATCTGTGATTGTCTTATCTAAAACCACCCATTCAAGACGCGCTCTCTGCACCGCAACTGCTTGAATCTCATTTGTTACTGGGTGGAGTAAGGCATGCTTACTGACATCATATTGTTGATCTTCGACTAATACTCCAATATTACCTGTGGCGATTTCCATCTTAACCAAGCGTCCTGCATTAACGCCTCGAGAGTCCATGAAATAGATATATTTGCCATCTTCAGAGAAAACAGTTGGCGGACTCACGAAATTTGGAGCACTTGTCATGCCATCTTCGGCGTCCCAAGTTACTAGCACTCTCCAATCATCATCATCACTGTCGCGCACCATCAAATCGAATCCACCGTCCGGTTTGGCGGTTATGATTCCGCGTACTTTGAAGTCCGTATCGATGACCCATTCTATAACATCGCCAGGATTCTTAGCAACCAACGTAATCTCACCAGATATTAAATCTAGATGATACACATCATGCGCCTTTGGGTCTTCCTTGTTCATCGAGAACAGCAGTTCGTTCGGAAAGCGCTTGTTTGTTTCGACCATCCGAACCTGAATGTTTTCGAAGGGAGTCAAGTCTTTAATCTCTTCTGTTTCAAGATCGACCGAGTATAAACGCCAATTTTCGTTTCCCTCGGCATCCTGTGCATACATAATGTGCCTGCTGTCTTCTGCCCAAAAATAGTAACGTATACCCCGATTATCGTCTTTTGTTACTGGCCGATCATCCTCGGTACCTATCGTCCTGATCCAGATATTCAACACATTATCAATCGGAGCAATGTAGGCCAGAACCTTACCATCGGGCGACAAACGAGCAGTGATTCTGACGGGATTGCCGAAAAGCACTTCTCTTGGGATGAGTTCGGGTACTGATCCGCTAGCTGCCTGCTGAGGTATTATTAACACCATGGAGACAATTAGCCACCATATACAAGCCATTTGTCGGTATTTCATGTTTCCTCCTTTGAGTATTCTCTCGCATCTGTCTACTAGGTATACGTGGAAAAGATGTGATAAGTTGCACCGGAGATCTTAGGTCCTGAGATACAAACTCATAAATACACTGAAAAATGGATCATCAAATCGCGGATATCAATGACACCGTGATCCTGGAAGTATGACATCTGTGTACAAAAAAGACACGGAGTACGTATCTTGTCCATCAAAAGTTTAAGAGTTGGTGCCCATCACCAATATGTGGCTAAAAAAAGGGAATTCGCGGCTTAGGTCGCAAATCCCTCTCTCGTGTTCTTTAGTGCGGCTTTCTCCCAAGATGCTTTCCAGCATGAGGAGGTCCATCTTGGTGCGGAGGCTTGTGGGCGTCGAAGATAACACGCTGCTCATCAGTGAGAAGCTTGCGGACATCCTGACGATGTTGCGCTCTGAGCTTCATCATTTGTGTTTGCATTTTGCCGATATCATCAATGACGCGATTTATCTCGGTCATATTGACTTTGTCGCTCGTTGATAACGTACGCAGCCGAGCTTTCTTTTCACCCATTTGATTACGCAACGGCTGTAATGCTTTCATGTGTTCAACCCTTAGTTCTTTCATTTGCTCTTTCTGCGCCTCGGTCAGATCGGGTATCATCATTCCATGTTCGCGCGGATGTTGTCTTTCACCGCGTTCGGGCCCATGTCCTGGCGGCTGCGCAAAAGCACTACCAGTCACGAGTAGCAATGCTGCAACAAGCAGCACAATATGTCTTGGTTTCGGTTTCAACATGTCTTTCTCCTTTCTTGCACAGACATACTAACGTCCTTTTTCACCTCGGGGTGATTCAAAATGTCTATGAGGCAGTCCTGGTCGGTGCGGCATCTCATGTGGCCGTCCTTCTTCGAGCAATGTATTAAGCAACGCACCCAACTTCTGCTGCTGTTCAGGCGTCAGAATATTCTTCATAGTAAGCAATCGATCAAAGATATATTCATCATGCCGTGCCTGTAGCAATGAAATTTCTTCAAGCAGCATGTCAGCACGACTCCTATTGGTTTCTTTCTCTCTGACTAATGACATCAATTCTCGACGTTTCTCAAACAACTCCTCGCGCAGGGGGTGCATTGCATTCCTCATCTCCTCATTTGCTTTTATTATCTGCGTTATCTGATCATCAGTGAGCATGAGTTCTCTAACAAACCGTGTATGTTGCCAATCTAGCATCATACGTGGTCGCGTCCAGAATTCTTGTCGGCCGGTGTGTCTTGTCCACCAAAAGTATCCGAAGGTGAACATAGTGGCCAGGTTGATGGCGACTGAGACGATAAGAACAATAACTAACACTTTTTTATCCATTGTTCCCTCCAGTAACAAGCTCATCATAAATTTCCGATAAGGAACCCTCTGGGAATGCTTCAAAAGAGCCTAAACCGAGAACGTCGGTGGCCTCGACGCCTGATTGTCGAGAACCGTCAGTAATTGCCTGATATAGCGTCCTGCCCATCTGACTACCGACGAAAAGTGAGGCCACCACCGCCGCAGCGGTTGCAGCGGGAACTGCGAGCCGTCTGATTCTCTCCAGAAATGGAATGTGTTCGACAGTCTCCAGTTTCTCGTCTCTGATGCGCTGTCTGAGTCGCGCCATGAAATACGGCGGCACCTCCATTCCGTCCAGCACACTGAGAGACCCCTTGACCCTCGACAATACAGCCACCTCTTCTTGGCATATTGCACAAGCCTTCAGGTGTTTCTTTATCATTATCTTTTCATTATCTGTTATCTCGCCGTCTATATATGCCGAGAGTTTTTTCTTTATCTGAGAACACTTCATCTTTTCTCCTATCTATTTTGACAAGCAAATCGATTCAATTCTTGCGGTAGAATTTTCATTTCACACAACCTTTGCCAGTTTTTCTCTCAGGTGACTTCGCGCCCTAAAGATAAGCGATTCAACCGACGATAAAGAAACCTTCATAATTTCGGCGATTTCTTTGTACGATCTACCCTCGTACTGGGCCAGGACAAGGGCCATACGCTGCCGCTCGGGCAATTCATCCACCGCTTTTCTCACCGATTCAACTCTTCTCTTCTGTTCCCAGTCCGGCTCAACTTTCAGAGCATTTGGAGTCTTGCCGTGTTCGGTCAACTCATCCAGAGAGATACTTCCGTGCTTACGTTTTCGCCGGTAATTAAGGCAGTGATTTGCAGTTATTCTGTACAACCATGTCGAGAACTTTGATTTGCCTTTGAATTTCTTGGCATTACGCCACACCTTTATGAAAATCTCTTGAGCCAGGTCCTCGACATCGTCCTGATTACCGATATAGCGGTAAATCGTATTAAACACTGCTTGCTCGTATTTGTGAACCAGGCGTTCAAAGGCATGTTCGTCGCCTTGCCCAACTTGTTTGATGAGCAATTCGTCGCTATCTTCTCGCCTAGTGATTTCGGCCATGACTGCGGTACTCGAAAGATCTTTCCATTACTTTAGACAGAGGCTAGCGCCAAAACTTGCGCCGGAAATAGCCTACAAAGAACATGGGGTCAAGAACCTGACCCCATGTCCATCATTTTTTATAAATTTGTAATTTAGTCTTAGTGTCTATATCCAGGGCACCATACACTACCGTGCCATTATCGTTATATCGCCGTTAACAACACCAATATCGATGACTGCGCCGCCACCACCGATCGTACCGGCTTTATGATTTTCTTCGTCTATTGTGTAGGTTACCGATGCAAAACCGGTGACCACAACCTCACCATTTGTGGTTGCCGCGTTGAAATTGGCAGATACGTCGGCCGGCAACTTCAAATTCACTGCACCATTTGTAGTAACCAAGAGTGCCGATTCGCCGAGCTCGAGTGCTTCCATATCACAGTTAATCGTGCCATTGACAATCACACCATCAAAACCACCCCGTAGGTTTGCCGTAGCAATCCCACCGTTTGTGATGACCACTCTTGCGCCATCTATCATGTCATTTACTGTCACGTCTCCATTTACGGTTGTGAGATTGACATATTTCGACTGGGGAGAGGTGATATCGAAATCCGCCTGATAATCACGCGCGGCATCATCCGGCATATCAGCCTCTAGGTTGAGCTGTCCCTCATTGATGCTCTCGCTTATAGCAATATTAGCGATATGAGCCTCAGCATCTGCTGAATCGGCGCCAGTGCAACTCCTGGTAATCTCGGCCGTAACCAGAGTATCTTGCAGTGCAGCGACAGCCATATCCCCATTCACCGTAGTCGCATGGATTTGAGTCACCTCGGATGTGTGCCAGGTGCGCGTTTCCGTTCGTACCATATTATAGTCGAAAGCTCCGCCGTTTTCTTGTGTACACACAGTCGCGATCATAGCCACGCAAAAAAACATTATGAGATATTTTCCCATCTATACCTCCTGTTTGTATTGTATTGAAATGTACTACTGTGTCAAGTCAATTTGCTATGTGCGTCTATCTTCGTTAAGATAGCACATTCATATCGGCTTTGGCAAAAAGTGAATAAGCCTTTCCTTCTAGTTGCGAGCTACCCGCGTATTTAGGCTCACCGTACTTCTCAACGAGTTTTGTAGCGTAGCGCCTCAACGCCTGAAGCGTTGAAGCACCACCAGCCTTCATGTCAAATGAAAGCTTCAACTGCCAACCGTGTGGCTCTCTTGATACAAACTCACCCTTGGCACCAAAACCTCTCATGATTCTAATGGATTGCACAAACACGTCAAAAAGCTGGTTGTCTCGCTTGCGTACAAAATAGCCAACTTCTGGCCGTGAGCCATGGGTAACGCTATCGATGACAAGCTCCGCACGCTTACCGCTCATAAGCCTGCCGTACCGGCCAAACACCCATAACAGGCTTAACATGTGTGATTTGCGTCTTTTCATGATGATCTGACGTGCATAGGTTTTGGTATTTCCCGTGATAACATCTTTCATGAACGTATAGAGTTTCTCAAACGCTGCTCGTCTGGGCCTAGAAATGCCAAACCTTACAGGGAACGAGGCAATTCTTGCTTTGAGAGGCTTCACTTCACGTTTCTCTACAATATCCTGCTTACCGAGCGATGCGCGCATTTCGTGCAGATGCTTTATGCCCTCATATGGCTTAATGAATGTATGATAATCTTCTTGCGACAGTGGTCTGCCTATTCTTGACTCAACTACCTTACGTAGATCTTTACCGGGGATCCGTGCCAACAAATCTTCACATGGAAACCATGGGCAGTATGCACATGTTTTGATATTCATTTGTATTACACACGGCCTTACGTAGCAAATACGGTCGGGCAACATGTTACCCGCTTTCCAAGGATCTTTTGCCTGACAGCCCAGACACACGCAACGCTCAGGTTTCAAACTCGCGTCCAAGTATTTACGCCAGCCATCACTACATTTTCTTCTATCCTTCAGTGTTTTGGCATTAGCAGCATAGGCTGGACAATGCCCACAGTTGAATCCACATTTAGCAAATAGATCCTTCATACTGCCGTCTCCGTAGGGTCAAAATTTCTCAAGTGCTGCTCTCAGTTTTTCGCGCGTTTTATCTGAATACCAGAGATCAATAAAAATCTTCTCTTTCCCCAAAAGATTACCTCGTATCTGCTCAGCAATCTTCTCCGTGCGATTTCGCTTTATCATGCCAAAGGCTTCAGTTGATAAGGCAATTATTGATTGTGCTTTTTCGATTGACTGTGCCGCAACACGATCCAACGGCAAAACTTCATCAACCAGACCCATTTCAAGCGTCTCTTCTGGCGGGAAGAAATCACCAGTATCCAAAATCGTGCGCGCAGTATGATCATCGACGATCTGCCTCAGAATACAATCAGCCGGATACGGTAGGGGTACACCAAGTTTAATCTCATTGAGTCCCATCAGTTTCTTGCCCTCAGCAATGAATCGGTAATCACAACAAAGCGTCAATATGCACCCTCCAGCTACAGCATGGCCGGTAATGGCTGCAATAACAGGTTTTGGAAAAGTGTACAGATGTATGCACAGGTGATTAAAAGAGTGATAGAAATCCTCGAAATCATCCCTATTCAATCTGATGAGTTCGGGAATATCAAAACCGATAGAGAAAAATTTGTCGTTGGCACTGGTAAGCACAATCCCATCTACATCACCGTCTTCCCCACTTAGCCGCAAGTGCTCAGATACTTCATTGATTAAATCCAGATTTATTGCATTAGTAACTTCACGGTTCAATCTTAATACGGCTATATTACCACTGACTTCTCTATTCACGAGTTTCTTCATGAAACTTTCCTGCCTTTCTGTCTCCTCTTCATCTTGATGAGCGCGATGACATCCTTCACATCACTATTATTCACAACTCTTTTGTACAGCCATTTTCCATCGTGGTATTGATAAGCTGTCTTGAACAACCTCCGGGTGTCTTCGTTGAAACTCAGTCTTTTCTCCTCAAACTGGGCAACTTCTTTCTTGCCAAGGACCACTAATACGGTAAATGCCTTGGTCTCTGGAAAGAGCACGCAGAGTGTCTTGTTCTTCCGCGTGTATTTAAAACACCAACCATATTTGATGCCATAGAAGTGCAATTCTGGTTTGAAATCGTAGTTCACCTTAAGGAAAGCTCTCAGTTGCTTCCACAACTTTGTACCGCGCGTCCCTATGGCTACCAATATGCTTCTCTCAGATGGCTTTGTTTCTCCGTCGAGAAGTCTCTGGTACTTATTCTTTTTCAACACAAACCTCCTTTTACGTATTATGGTTCTTTACGCCACCGTTTCAAAGTCGGGATGATCTCATCCGCCTGAGCACGGGCTTTCTCTTTAGGTATACTCATCTGCGATACCGCGATCTCTACCAATTTGTCGATCTTTTGTTCCATGGTGATACCTTCATCAGTAAACTTGCCGTCCTTAAAGCAAAAATGACAATATTCGCCGTTCTTCGCACCATCGGCATTGGTACCGAAATCCTTCTCTTTCTGCATAGGCATACCACAACTCTGACATATAAAAGCTTTTGCTTCCACGCTGTAACCTCCTTCCTCTCTTGTGCAGTTTTGTGCTTAGTGTTTCAACGAATTCTACTTGCGCAGCATACAATGTCAATGCACTTTGACAAGTCTAAGATGCATCACCACCCTGCTCGCATTGGCCTCAACAGGTGGCGATAATAAACTACCCATCAATCTAAGAAATGCCCACCCATGAGTCACTTGTCACTGAGGTAAGTGATTCCATCGCGTTTATCTCAAACGAATTTAGAGAAGCAATGTCAAATTCATGCCATCTATACTTGGAGACACACGTAAGGAGTGTGAAGACTAATCTGTTTCTTTTTCTGGCAGAATTTTCTCGCCGAGTCGATAGTACGAGAAATCACCCCCGGTTGTCCAAGTAATCAACCGAGCTCTTTGCATATCGATCACGCCTTCTTTCACGAGTTCGGGGTTTGCATAGGATTTCACAACCTTACCGATTATTCCTTTGCTGGGCTCGTAATCGACAATGTCGGTCACCTTACACTCCATGGTGAGGGGACACTCACGTATCATAGGCGCAGACTCGAGCTTGCCGTAAAAAGTGTGAAACAGCTTCGACTTGTCGACATCACGGCCTGACTTGCTACCACAAATCTCAATTTCCTTCATTAGTCTATCTGATGGGATGTTCACACTGAATGCTTTGTTTTCCTGAATGCCGACCCACGTGTAACGCTTCTTATATAGACTAAAGAAAACATGCTTGCCAAAATCAAAGGGTGACATATATCCTATTATGCAGTAGTTCGGCCGACCATCGATCAGAGTACCCACCAAAACTACAGGTAATGGATTCAAGATGTTGCCTTCAAATTCCTTCTTCATTACTTACTCCTTTCTTCATCCAAATATTCGTGCCTTATTGGAGACCATGCGTCTACGGCTATCACCCGTTTATCCTTTGTGTATGCGGCATGTGGAGCATTTAAGGGGATAGCAATGACGGTACCGGGCTCCAGACATATCGTCTTGTCAGCAATTTCGAAAAAGAATTCACCTTCAAGAACGAACGTTATCTGCTCGCTCTCATGCTTGTGTCTCTCAAATCTGGTTTCTGGTTCTATGTCAAAATAGGTAAACATGGCTTTGTCCAAAGCGATTGCCCACATCTTTACTCCCGGCATTTTAGGCGCAAAGTCGAGCAATTCTTTTGTTATATAAAATATTTTATTATCGATTCTTCTGGTCATACAAACGGCACTTGTCGGACAAAGGTTCAGGAATTCATTAGTCTTTCGAATTGTCTCTGGTAACTTACTTCGATCAACAACCGTGAATCCGAGTGTCCCAAAGAACTTTTCGGCTGTTGTCGTGAGCAAATACAGTACCCTGACCCGGCGCATAAGCCATAACTCTGTCATAGAGCATCCTACCAATGCCGTTACCTTGAGAAATCGATGCTACGACAAGTGACCGTAACAGCCCCAATTCGCCATATATCTCAAGACCCACTGTAACAACGAATACATCATCATGCCTTGCCACGAGAAAATTGTGCAAGTGCATGTGAATATCATCATATGGCAGTCCTGCCGCAGCCAGCAACCTTTTAATCTCTTCTTCTTCCACTGTGGCTAGTTGAATCTCTGAATCATTCATGTTTGCTACTCCTTTCGGTTTTTCATCACGCGGATGCATTGCGTCCCTTTGTGTAATACTCCAAAACCTGCAACGCAAAACGACTCGATACTGCAGCCGGACCGGCGCCCATTTCTATGGCCACTTCTATCGCTTCGATTATTTGTCGATTCGTTGCACCGGATTTTAAAGCCTGCCCGATATGCCACTCCAGACAAGATTCACAATCGGTTACGATCGATACACCTATTGCGATGAGTTCTTTGTGCTTCCTTTCAAGCACGTCCGTGGTGTAGGCCGCTTTCTCCATCAGAAGAAACGCCTCGTAGATCTTTGATTTCTTTGCCATCAAATACTTATGTGCTCTCTTCCTGTCATTGATTATGTTCTCGAGTTTCTCGATATCTCTTTGGTACATGATTAGCCTTCTGATTGTTTACTACTCATGGGATCTATACGCAACATGGCGATACTGCTTCTTTTTTTGCGTTTGTGTGGCGTTTACGCTGCAATCTCGCAAATATAAGTAGCCCAGCAACTACAATGCAGCTTGCAACCGAGATCCACAAGAGGTATTTTGACACCCAACTCAGAAAACTGTTTTCGTTGTATCCTTGTCGTTGTGGCTGGACATTCTCGTCAAATCCTGAATATCTCTTTGCAGTCACAACGACCTCAGGCATCATACCTATCTCATCTGAACTCTCAGTGTAATATCGGTGTGTAGTGACCACAATCTCCGGCATACGCCCGATTGAATCGCCAGTCGCGCCAATAGCTGGCGATATAGGGTTGGTGAATAGTACAGCAATGATTAGCAACCTCATCAAACCAATCATGTCAACTCCTTTCATGTTGTTGTTAATCAAAAGTACAATAAGTACTTGGCCTTGACCGCGCTAATCTGATATTGAGGTTCCAACGAGCCTAAATCATCCTGCTCACGGTAATCATTCAACGCAACGTATAGCCATGACTTGGGTCTGAAACGCCAGGAAAACAAGAAGCCAAACCGGTTTGACGTTTGTGTCGCGTCATCGACATCACCACGTGGCATTTCGAAAATCATTTCGTTAAAAACCTCTAGTCTCAGGTCGCTGTTGAAGAAGAATGTGATGTATGGACGAAAGCGCGGTGTTACCGTAGCAACAGCATTCAGTGTATCCCATTCAACCCACAGATTAGCGCTGATTCCAGGATTAATCAACGGAGTGAATGCATAGCTGTAGAACAGTGAAGTGGAACTACGGTAGGCCAAGAAATTCTGATAATAATTGTGCATGTAGCCAAAACTGGAATTAATCTGTAGCCAATATCCGAAAACATTGCCAGACATTGAAAGCAGTATCTCCTTGCGTAGATAGTTGGTATCTGCTTCGTAATATGGCCCGGCGAGAAATTGAAGCGTGGTCGATATGTTATTGCGAAATATCGGACTAAAGATCAATACACCCAGTTTCGACCACTCGCTGTTACCTGCTTCCCTTACTGCCTTGATACCACCTGCAATATGCATCGTCCGGACAAAGCCTTTATTAAATTGAAGATATGGTCCGGTGTAAAGCGTAAGCTTGTCTCTTCCGGACCAGGGTACAAATCCGATATCAGCAACATCAAAGGAATCATGCACCGCCTCAGCCGAAGCCATAGTTCTAAGAATACCGACATCGCCCATGTACCCGGATGCGAAAGCCCAACCTTTCCTTCCGTTTCGCTCGCTCACAGCACCTTGTAGAATGAATTGATTAGCGCCACTTCGGTAGACACCATCAAGACCCGCGGCATAGCTGTAATCGTCACTGTTTGCCATTGCTCCGCTGAATAGTATTCCTAAATCCGAGTTATCCAGCATGCGATGCTTAACCCTTATTGCACCAAACCATTTAGCTGGTTCAATCAGTGTACCATTATCGCTGTAATCCGCAGTTCGAACGGCTAGTGCACCAACATTCCAGTGTGCGGATTTATTGGTTAACTTCAGTCCGGCACCAATCGGCACTGCGTCACCATCAGTAGACTTGCCAATCCTTCGCGAGTAGAATATGTTTAAGGGCTGAAAGAAACCCCTGCCCGGACCAAAATCAGACATCCGAAAGATATCTGCGCCCTCGAGAAAGAACGGTCTACGCTCCTGCAAGTATACCGGATAACGATCAAGATTTAGCGTGAATGGGTCAGACTCAATGTGTGCGAAGTCAGGATAGAATGTGCTATTCAACGTCGTCTGTGATGTAAGATCCCATTTGAGATTTAAACTCAAACTGGGCTTGAAGTCGGTCGCATCGGATAATACGTCCCGGTCGTATCTTACATAACCTTCGGGGTAAAGCTCGAAATGATAACCAACCACATGCGGCTCGACATTGGTCAGCAACCCCCACTTTGAGATTAAATCACCCTCGGCCTGCAACACTTCGGTCCAGAAATCATCCTCGGCTATGAATGGTATATGGCGTTTGAACTGCACGCCCCACTCATCGAGACCACGTTTATATCGTATCGATTTGTAAGGTATCTTTATTTCCACTTCGTAGCGATCTTGATATAATTTCACACCGCTGTACCACACACCTTCCCATGAATCATCATTGGTTCTGCCGTCATCGTGTAGCCAGCCATCCCACATCTGCTCGCTCGCAAATACCCAGAAATAATATCCGGCGGTTTTACTACCAAAAGGGTCGACTTTAACAATAACATAATCTTCATCACCGGTTGGACTGGCAATCGGCCTATGGTTTTGCGCATAGCATTTGAACGCAAAATAGATATTCGCTGCATCCTGCAGGACATAAACCACGGTTTTCTCAGTCGGCGCTGCCTTCTCGTAGGGAACATGCTGCACGAATTTATACACTGAATCTGCCTGCTGCCAAGCATCTTCAATCACGCCATCTATTCTGGGAGCGTTTTCAGTAAAACGGACATTCACTGTCTTCGCACTGGTTATGGTTACCGCGGTCAGTAGAATCAATAAGAGCATACGCATATTGACTCCTTTACTCAAAGCAAGAAACGATTCCCAAATCACTCGTGCATGTATTGCACCCTGTAATTAGGGTCTGGGTACGGTGGCTCGCTGACGAATAGAACGTAATCATTTTCTTTCTCTATTTTCCTTATTTTGTGACTGCTTGATCTTTGTGTCTCGAATTTGAATACCGAATTTACTTCAATAGCATTGAAAACGTCACGGGATACACTGAAACTATGGATTCTATTGGCACCGCACAGTCGGATCGAGGCTCGATACTGGATATCAGTAAAGTTATGTTTAATCCTGTTTTCAAATGTCTGACTTACCTTCAGGTCATCATCATGTGCTATTCCGCCCCGCAAATTCTCCGCAATGGTTATGGCTCTCCCGCCTGTATCCAGCCATAAGACATACAGTTGCTGGTCGTTCATGCCAGTAATCAGTTTATACTCAACGATTCCAGTCTGTACCCGGGGTGTATAGCCCAAAATAACCAACGTGGCAATTAACCCCAAACAGACCACTATGCCTCGGGGAAGTAACCATCGAAGGAACTTCTCCGTACAGGGAATTTCTTCCGCTATCTTCTTGAACATATCTACTCCTTATATATTACGCTACATTACCACATACCACGCATATGCGAAATCACTGCGTCTTGGGAAGGTAATACCGCCCAGACTACAGCAAGATCGCATATGTGTGGCTATATTGATCAGAGTTCGTGATACGCGATGTGTCATTTCCAGGCTTCTATGTGTGCACTGACGACGGTATTGGAAAGTGATTTGTATTCCTCGGAGTTTAACTTAAGAGCCTTTGCGGCTTCTTTTTCGGCATCGGCGTCGCCCGCACTCGCTGCCTCATTTAAGGTGAATTTCACATCTCTGAACCCGGCGGAACGTACTGCTTTTTCATAATCATCAAGATGTATCGCACCGGCCACGCAACTAACGTATGCGGCCATATTATCGCGTATCTTCTTCGGCAACTCACCACGCAGCGCGAGGTCGGATATGGCAATGCGTCCACCTGGTTTGAGCACACGGTAGGCTTCCTTCATCACATCGTGCTTATTCGGCGCAAGATTGATGACGCAATTAGATATTATGACATCGACTGAATTGTCGGCCACAGGAAGGTGTTCAATTTCTCCTAGCCTGAACTCCACATTACTGTAATTACCTTTCTGCGCATTTTCTCTCGCTTTGTCTACCATTTCGGGTGTCATGTCCACACCTATGATTCTTCCGTCCTTACCAACCTTCTTTGCGGCCAAGAAGCAGTCAAAGCCTGCGCCGGAGCCCAAGTCCAGCACGGTCTCGCCAACCTTCAGGCTGGCGATTGCGACCGGATTGCCGCAACCCAGGCCCAAGTTGGAACCCTCAGGCACAGCCTCGAGCTCGGCAGCACTGTATCCCACACCTTGAATCTTCGTATCCGCACAAGGCGTGCTCTCGCTTGAGGCCTGTGGGCCGCAGCATGACGTGCGTTTTGCCGCCTTAGCATAGCTTTTGCGCACGATTTGTTTGATTTCATCATCCTTCATGTTGTCCCCCTTTATTGTTTGATTTTCCCTCAAAATCTCGTAAAAGTGGAAGAAGAATGTTCTTTAGGGAATCAGTGAGTTGCTCAACCCGCATGAGTGATATGCAGTACAACTGACCATCCTTTTCCCACGAAATCACGGCGAATTTATTGCCTGCCTGGATGTCTGCGCTGTCCCGGATATCCTTTGGGAGCACCATTTGACCGCGATCATCAATCGAGATGATCGACTCCATCTTGCAGCACTTTGTTTTATGCTCGGAACCGTTCGTATCCAGCTTTTCCAGCTTTCTCTTCACTTAGGACCTCCTCACATTTTTCCGGTATTTCGTTATAATTAGACCAATCAGATTTATCTGATTTCTACTCCTTAGACAACATTTCCGTAGAATGGTTTATTGCAAAAAAGAACAAAGGAGTCAGTTGTTCAGTGGATTGAAATGAAGGTATTAATGTAAGAGGCGGGTCGAACCCGCCTCTACTCTAGAGAATAGATGCTAGGCCTTTTACATCACCTTACCAATTCTCGCCAGGCGGATTTCCTTCCACTGCCAGACCTTTATCAGGTCCAGCAGATTCTCTCCCTCGTTGCCAGGGTCAAAGGAGAAGAATATGAATAGTGGCAAGCCTTTTAGATACTTCTTGTGCAAGGGTCCCCAGAACCTTGAATCAAAGGATGTATCACGGTTGTCGCCCATAACAAAAATACAATCTTCAGGTACGACTACTGGTCCGAAATTGTCTCTAACCTGTATTCCCATCATGTCGGCAAGCAGACCCTGCTCCCATTTCTCCTGATAAATTTCAAGATTCAAGTCTACCCCGCGGAAATAGCGTCGATCATCGTGCCGTGCCTGTGGTTCATCGATCTTCTGTCCATTAATGAATACGATTTTATTGACTATCCGTACGGTATCGCCTTCGATGGCCACACACCTCTTGACGATACTCTTGTTTTCAAAAGGCGATGCAAAAGCAACTATCTCGCCCCTTCTGGGATTCCGTCCTGGTATCAAAGGAATTTGCTGATTAGAGAACGGAACCGGGATCTTCACTCCGTAAAGAAACCGATTCACCAACAGCGCGTCGCCAACGAGCAGTGTCTTTTCCATGGAGCCCGTTGGTATCACATATGCCTCCACAAAAGCCGCCCTCAGAACAAGGACTATGGCAATGACCACTATCCACGATAAAATATACCTTCTGATTTTTTCAGCCATATCAAATTATAGGCCACTTCAAAATGGAAGTCAACGATCCCGAAGCGGCACTTCCCCAACCACGGGGACAGGCATAACATTTTTAACTTTTTTGTGCAACGCTCTGTACACTGTAATATGCGAGATACGACACAATTGCGCAACCCGTGGCGGTTTCAACCCAACTTCCTCGACCAAATATGCAATGATTTTGCCTCTCAAACGCTTCTCTCTCCATCCATTGGGAGCAAATAATAGCCTAGGCTTGATCTTGAAACGCGTAGTAATCAGTTCAAGTATTTGTTTGTCACTGAGATCCTCTTGCCCCGCAGGAATTTGGCGTTCTCGTACTTCCTGCTTAAACTCGTCATCACCAACAACTACTGCAGATTTCATATCCCAATCTATCGGTCCATTTGCAGATCCTAACACGAATTTTCTATATCGATTGATACGTTCCTGCTCGTTTCCGAATTGTTCCAGGATAACATCAGGCTTTAAGAACCCTAATGGCGCATCTCCAAGATATATCTGGTAGCTGGTCCAAGGATAATACCTCGGATCTGTTACAAGATTTGCTTCGACGGCCTGACGATGGATATAGCGGGACAACCATAAACCGTACTCATTTGCCTGTACAACTTTGTTGTTGAATCTTTCCCCAAAAACATGACCGACTCGTCCGGTCATACGATTAAAGTACTGCGCGTACTCACCATGAAGGCTATTCATAAACTCCGACACCCTACCTAGAGGATCATACACAAAGAGATGAATATGCGTTTGCATCATGGCGTACGCGACAATATCAACTCGATAGTCCTTGCTGTATTTCTCAAGAGAATCAAGATACCTGACATAATGCTGGTCAGCAAAGAAAATCGCTTGCCGGTTATTACCCCGCGCATATATATGATGGTATATTTCTTTCCCGGATAATCTTGGACGTCGAGCCATTTTACTCCTTTTGCAGATAGTGTTTATGACAAAAGGGTGATAAACATCGATAAAATGTGCAAAATGCTATGCCTGTCCCCACTATATATACAAGTTTCGAGGCCAGAATAACAACAAAGGAAGTTAGGGACAGTGATTAGAAGGTTAAAATGTTAAAAATGTTATGCCTGTCCCCGGGTTAGGAGGAAAAGCCGATGGACCAGCGCAGTTTCCACGGCTCATCACCATAGCTGTATAATGGCAGATTCAGAGATAGGCTAAGTCCATATAGAGGAAGACCCGCAAAGGTTTCGGTGCCGACCACGAAGCGTACGCCAACGTCAAAAGCAAATTCTTCATAATATCCAATGTCAGTAAATACTCTGACGAGCGATCGTGTCGGGAACTCAAGATTCAATACATACATCTGATCGGCTTTGATATGCAGTGTTTGATACCCGCGCATATTACCACCACCGGGAATATGAACTCGCTCCTGTGGTGAATAGGTACCAGATTGACTGACCAATAGATTGGCGAGCCTGTTGACTCGTAACAAACCACTCAAGAATAGCCTTTCCTGCGTCGGTGCACTGCCAAATATCTTACCAACAAAAAGACGTGCGCTGAAAGGCACAAAAGATTCAAATGATTTTTTAATCTCGAAGGTGGTTTTCAGATACTCCCACTCACTTCCCAGCGCATGATGCGCGAAGGATAAACTGACATCAACATCTATTTTCGAATGTCGGAATCTAAAATAATTATCGAAAGCGACATTCCTCCCTAACTCCCAGTCGGTTGAATCAAGACCAGAATAAGTAGAAAGCTCATAATATGAAACCATATTGGTAATGCCAGTTTGTGGTCTTCTTGTGAATGGCCGTCCGAGGTTGCTGGAGAAACCAATACTTATATTGTCTCCACCGCGAGAACGTGAACCGCCAAATAGAACTCGCATCCGCAAGCCATCCTTAAAAAGCACCGGGGTTTGGTAGTTCAGTAACGGATAATGTCTCCCACTTCCGAAACCGTAAGTGTAACCCGCAGCCACTTGATATCCACCTTTCACAAAATCGAAATCAGCAAACTTATCGCCAAACAAATAAAAACCTGCAGTTACGCCATCGTAACTATCATACCAAAGATAAGGCGCCCACAGAATTTGGTACGTCGAAAATGAAGGCCAGTCAAAGTCGAAAATCGGCTTGATCGACAGCTTCCGTGGTGAATAGTTGTTCCAGTAATTTGGGTCCAGCGTATATTCAGAGGGATCCAGTGCCACCGTCGTGATTTCCCCTAACGTGTCAGGTACTACAACAGTGTATTTCTTGTTTTCTGCATCAATAGAGTACACCTGCTCTCCAGATGCCGTTGTTATATGTAAGTCTACCGGGATCTTTAAATCCCCCATGTTTTCGATCTCCACTGCATTCTCTCTTACGCTATTTACTCGCCAATCACAGAATTCTGTAGTATTGAGAAAAGAATCGAATAGCCGGACCAAATTCTCGCTACACATTTCTCCATAAATTTTTATGAAATCCTCTGACCTTGCATGCTTGAAAGTGTACGCTCGATAATACTCTTGTAGAATCTTATCTAGTACCTCTTTACCAAGTATGTTCTCGAGAGCAAAAAGAAAAAGTGCCGGCTTGGAATTTGTACCACTATGGTGGGAAATCGGGATATCTACGTAGTCATAAACCGGTGTGGATACGGGTTTCCCCAGATGATTGGTCTGAATAAGATAGTAGTAAGCCCTATTTAAATATCGCAATGATAGGGGTGGTAAGAAAGACACTTTGATAAGACTATTATCTATTCCGTATTTATCTTCCATATAGCGAATTGCCGCGTACGCTGCAAACCCGCTGCCGAGCCATGCATCGTTTACACCGTCCGGGCCTATCGCACCATTGAACCATTGCCTCGCAATCTCGGTAGCTATCGTGGATTCGAACAACCTAGTGAACCGATCTTCCCTAACACCCAGAATAATCAACTGTGGATACGTCGCATCGCCCTGATGAAAGCCATCAACGATGCTTAGAGTCTTATAGGGATACTGACCAAACCACTGGCTATATCTGTAGATCGCATCAGCTGCATAAAGATTGGTATGCTCAGAATTATTATTTTTATGTGGGCGATAGAAAATGTAAATATCCGTGTTCTGGTTTCTAAATCGCTTAACACCGAATTCTAGATCGCAAATCCAAGCAAAATCGTGCACATTTTCGGCGCGGAAATGTACTCTCTTACGCTCACCTCGCGGCAGCTTCGTGCCGAAGGCAACAAGCGTATCAAGGAATTCCTTTTCCACCGTATCAACGAGTTCGCCTGTAGCAGCCACGACATAATTGCCGGGAATGTTTAGGGTCACGTCGTATGTGCCAAACTCCCCAAAACTACCCCCAAGCGGATGGAGTTGACCATGGTGCCAGCCTTCTTGGTCAAATACGCACACCTTAGGATACCACTGAGTCATTTCATAGTGCTCACGCCAGTACCCAAAATTAGGAAACTCCTTGGGTATTCTAACGTGGAATTTAATTTTCAAGACTAATGAATCACCTGCTTCCAACGGTTGATGCATCGGAATAGCCATCACGGTTTCGTCAACCTGGAATTGCAGCAACAGATTACCGCAAGTGATTTCCACTACATCCACGTACCCACGCACATCGGCTTTCGCTTTTATANATTTCTCATCNCCCATCTCATACGCCTCCCGCGCATAATAGGTATCTCTGTCCCGATAAGCATTGGCATAGAGATGTATGTAGAGCGTTTCGAGTTGATAAGGCGAGTTATTATAGTAGGTGAGATACTCTACACCGCTGAGTGTGTGCTCCTCAGTATTGAGTTTCGCCTCTATGTCATATGATACACCCTGTTGCCAATTGACAATAGCAAGAAGTAGGCAAGCAATCATATTATTTACGCCGCCATGAAAATACGAATAGGCGAACAGTCGAGTTGTAAGCAGGGCGTAACTTCATATCATTTAGAGTATAATAGAAACTGGAATACTGTCAATATCATGCCGAAATTATCTGGTCAACCGCCCTCGAATCATTGACATGGTATACAGAATGAGTAGAATCAAATATACATTCTTTGAGAAAGGAGGATCGTTATGACTCGTATCCGTATACTACTTATCGAATTACTCAGTGGATTAATAGTCATATCATCAACCGCGAGCATGTATGCGCAAGTTCCGGAATATGATCTACTCAGAACCCAGGTTGAAAAAGACAGCCTAGCAACTGTCGAATATCCATACATCTTTCCATTATTTGGAGAGAACATAGTACGCAAGGGGTTCGACTTACCGTTGCCGATCGGTATCAGCATCAGCTATTACCAGCAAAGCATGGATGTCATAATAGACAGTGTGGCTCTCGGACTTGGAGGCGCTGGCTTTATGCCTCTCACTTTTGTTGATTTTGAAAAAGTGACCAACGAGGCGCGCAACTATAATGCACGCCTCGACCTCTGGTTATTTCCGTTTCTTAACATCTACGGCATGCTCGGTTATGCCGAGTCGGACGCTGCTGTCACTCTCAACGCACCTTTTGATTTTGAAACGGCGGTCAGTTTCAATGGATGGTCGTACGGTGGAGGTGCCATACTTGCAGTCGGATTGCAGGGTTTCTGGATTACGGCCAATGGCAATCTTACATGGACTGACATGGAGGATTATTACGATCCAGTACGGGCAACCGTTTTGTCATTTCGTCTGGGCCGAACCCTACGTATCATAAAGAACACTAGTTTTCAAATTTGGCTCGGCGCCATGCATCAAGACCCCGAGTCTAAAGTCACTGGTAAATTTCTCTTAGACGATGTTGTCACTAATGAATTAATGGGTTACTTCCAGAACTACCAACAAAGTCAATGGTATAATGATTTGACTCCTCAGGAACAGCAGTTCGTGGATACCTTTATTGAAATAATGCAACAGGGTCCAACCGGTTTGGCTCTAGATTACGAAGTAGTGCAAAATCCAGAACAAAGATGGAATATGCTTGCCGGAGCACAAGTGGAGCTAAGCAAGAAGTGGTATATACAGGCAGAGGCTGGATTCCTGGGCAGCCGCACCTCCCTCATGATGAATTTGAATTACCGGCTGCCGCTATAGGGTTGCCAGAGAAAGCGCTTTAAGTCGATACCGTCTTCTTCGTCAAAGACAATCCCTTCGTCTTCCAACAATGTTTTTTGCAATTCGTAACCGCGGCCCCGTTTCATTGATATGCGACCTTTGCTGTTTATGACGCGTTGCCAGGGTAGGTTTTCCTTCTCGGAAGATGAATGCAGTATATAAGACACCTGACGGGCCGCTCTCGGATTACCGGCGTATTCGGCAATCTGACCGTAGGTGGCGACCTTGCCTTCCGGAATACTTCTTATAAGTTTTACAACATGTTGATAGAATACAGGCTCTATATCATACATCATAGCCTGTTGATTTCACGGTGCCGATAACAATCAGTAGTATGGTCATTGACCATACCCACAGCTTGCATGAAGGCATAGCATATTGTCGGACCGACGAATCGAAATCCGCGTTTCCTTAAATCACGACTCATTGCCTCGGACTCCCTGGTCTGAGCGGGAAGTTCTGAAAGTTTCTTGAACCTATTTCTCATGGGCTTACCATCCACGAATTGCCAGATATATTCGTCAAACGAACCGAATTCTTTTCTCACATCAAGAAACCTCTTGGCATTTTCAATGGTCGCTTCAATTTTCAGACGATTGCGTATAATACCTTTGTCATTGAGTAAACATGCAACGTCTTCTTTCGTGTATTTGGCGATCTTGCGTGCATTGAAATTATCAAAAGCCCGGCGGTAGTTACTCCGCCTATTAAGCACTGTCTGCCAACTCAAACCAGCTTGAGCGCCTTCGAGAATAAGAAACTCAAAGAGCTTACGGTCATTGTGTACAGGCACGCCCCATTCTGTGTCATGGTATTTCAGCATCAATGATGCACTACCTGCTGCCCATGCACATCTCTTCAGTCGCTTGCTTTTCATGATAAAAGGTCATTACTGACTTACGTTGACTAGTATTTCACCCTTCTCAACGCGGACAATGAATTCATCAGCCCCTGATGAATTACTCCATGTATTCTTCTTGCTCTCACCCTTCTTTTTCAAAGTATAAGTCCTGTAGTCTTTCGGGCCGATAACATCCTCACTCACTTCGTTGCCGCCTTTTGTCAGGGTAACTGTGCATACTGATTCGCCGTCAATAATGTTCACCAACCTGAAGTCAATATTATAACCGGCTTTAACCGGCACCTTCAGCTCGTTTCCTGCCGAAACGCTTTCCTGCTTACCCACATCAATCGCCTCAAGTTTCAGTGTAATCGTACCTTCTTCAACACGAATGACAATCTCGTCTGCCTCGTAAGGCGTGAGCTTGAATGTATTGCTCCAGGTTTGTCCCTCGTTACTCAGGTTATACAGATACATCGTTGGTTCATTGATAGGCTTACCATCCTTGAAAGGAACGGCCATGAACGCAGATCGATCGGTGATTTTGTTAGTCCCGCTGACCTTAACTCCTTTCCCAGACTCAATCTTCACGCGTAGGATTTCCTCATCCAACATCATCTGTTCGAATGGCGGCTCCACATACTTTGCCGATGCGATCCGCTCGGTCCACTCGGGCAATTCAATCTCCCTTTCTCCTGGCTCATCCATTTTAGTATATCCAGCAGGCATCGCAAAAAGATTGTCTTCGAGCGAACCGGTTTTTATTTTTTCCAGCAGCATTGTGCGACCACCTTTGCCGGGAATCTCGATCTTCATAGGGAAATTCAGTTTCTTCGCAACCCACAGCTTCATCAAATCATCGCCATCGCGTTTGATTGCATAAACATCACAGTCATAGCCGCTGATTTTCTCAACTCCGGCTTTTGTTTTCTCACCGATGGTTTCGGTATATTTGGCAGCCTGGAAGGGATCGTTCATGAGACTCTGCATATCATCACTCGCTATTTCCACATACATCTTGTCGGCTGGCAGCAAGACGCGGGTCAATCGTTGTTCCTGGTCGACCAGAACAACGATTTCCTGACCGTCTTCTACCTGCTCCATCCGGTATCTAGATTCTTTAACAAAAATTTTGCTTGTCTGTACTGCATTATCATGGTGAATAGTCACGGTCATATCGGCCGTGAATTCAGTCGCCGAAGAGGTACTGGAGCACATTGAGATCAGGAGACCTAAACAGCTCAAAACAAGCCATTTTGAAAACCGAACGTTCTGCATGCTTACCCCCTTTTTCATTAGGTTTTCTTGTTGTTCTTTTGCGAATAGGTAATAATATCCATAAATTAAGAGCAGTCAATGATTACCGCAAGAGCGTCGTCAGGAACGTTATTATGTCATTACCATCGCATCCAAAGCATAGTTTTCGACAACTCCGGATCGAAACCAACGACAATGCCATTTCTATACTTGACTATACATACCAGTATGATATAATGAAATCCATAACATTACCAAAGTACGACTAAGCCAAGAAGTGAGGTAGGCATATGAACTTAGCAGAACTACAGAAGCAAGTAGTTGGTATGAACGAAAGTGTAGCACTTCTGGATGGAACAAGGACAAAATACATAAATTTCGATAACGCGGCAAGCACGCCGACGCTTCTACCAGTTATGGAAAAGGTCAATGAGTTCTGCAAGTGGTATTCCAATGTTCACCGTGGTACAGGATTCAAGTCACAACTTTCGTCATGGGTCTTTGAGGAAGCAAGAAACATCATCGCGAACTTCGTGGGCGCCGACGCATCTTCGGCAGTAATATTCTGCAAAAATACAACCGAAGCCATCAACAAACTCGCTTGGCGCTTCCAGTGTCCGATGATCAAAGCCATGGGCAAGGATGCAGAAAAACCTGTAATACTCACTTCGATCATGGAACACCATTCTAATGAATTACCCTGGAGGAAAGTAGGAAAGGTTGTACACGTCGATATCAATTCTGACGGCACGGCTAACACATTTGATCTCTATGAGAAACTTGAAAAGCACAAGGGCAAAGTATGTTTAGTGGCCATTACTGGAGCGTCCAATGTAACCGGCTACATCAATCCGATTCACGAATACGCCGAGAAGGTTCACGAAGCCGGGGCTCAGATTGCAGTCGATGCGGCGCAACTCGCACCGCATCGGCCAATTGATATAAAGCCAAAAAAAGACCCGCAACATATCGACTACCTAGCATTCTCTGCACATAAAATGTATGCGCCCTATGGGATTGGCGTTTTGGTTACTGACCGTTCGGTCTTTGAACATGGCGATCCCGATTACGTAGGTGGCGGCACGGTTGATATCGTCGACCTCGAAAGCGCGTATTGGAAAGACCTGCCCGAAAGAGAAGAAGCCGGCACGCCAGATATTGTAGGTGTGGTGGCACTTGCCAAAGTCGTTAAGCTAATCGAAGACGTGGGATTTGATTCGATAATCGAGCATGAAGCCGACTTGACCGCCTATGCACTCGAGAAGCTGTCATCCATGCCACATGTCACTATCTACGGCGACAAGAATCCAAAAAACGCTCGAAACAGGTTAGGTGTCATATCCCTTAACATAAAGGGAATGGATCACGCATTAGTGTCCGCGATTCTAAGCTATGAAGGTGGTATCGGTGTAAGAAACGGTTGTTTTTGTGCTCATCCGTATGTAAAATGTCTGCTCGGAGTCACATCCGAACAAGCTAAAGAAGTCGAGAAGCATATTCTCGCCCGCGACCGTTCTACAATTCCCGGTACCTTCAGAATCAGTTTTGGCCTCTATAATACCAAAGCGGAAATCGACCATTTCTGCACGGTACTCGCCAAGATCATACGAAAGGATTACAAGGGCAGATATTTGGTCGACAAAGAACGTGGTGAATACTACCCTGAAGGTTTTAACGTTGATTTTTCAAAATTCTTCATCTTCTAGCACCTAATAAACTAAAAGCCATTTTCCCTGTCTAAAAAATAGAACGGATTAAGGAGGTTAACATGAACGAGAAGAAAATGAAAGTTTGGGAGCCATTTAGAGACTTGGTTAGTATGAGAGACGATATGGACCGTCTCTTCGAAACGTTCTTCGGTACGCAACCACAGGGTATGGATGATTTCTGGCGGCCAGCGATAGATATCGAGGAAAATAACGGCAATTTGATGGTAAGGGCTGAAATACCGGGCATGACCAAAGAGGATATAAAGGTATCGGTACAAGAAGACCTGCTCACGATCTCGGGCGAGCGCAAACAAGAGAACGAAACCAAAGACAAGACATATCATCGCATCGAACGCTGCTATGGCAAATTCCGCCGGATGATTAGACTACCAGCACAGGTTGACGCCGATAAGGTCAAGGCTTCCTACAAAGATGGAGTGCTAAACGTGACGCTGCCCAAGCCAGAATCGCTTAAGCCCAAGCACATAGACGTGGAAATCAAATAAATTCCAATTCCTCCCAAGGGCCGGCTCTGCCGGCCCTTTCTTTTACGCACCGACACGCTGGCCCTTTTTTCGTAAGTCATACCGCCAGCGGGCAGGGATGCCATCCCATTAGAAAACGGTTGACATCCGTGACTCATATAAATAGAATAGAACGAGACGTATCAGGAATACTAGTCTACCATAGATGTCTGTTCCTTGGACTGAAAGGAGGTGACCAATACATCATTGTCCCAAGGAAGATTGTGAAGCGTGATTTGAATGTCAAAAACATAATGGACATCTTTTATAAGTAGTACAACAAAGAAAGAGGAGGTATCGATGATTGACAAAAAGTTGAAGTATTGTGTTGTGTTCATGGCAATGCTACTCTTGATGACCATGGCCAATGCTACACAAGCAGAAGATCACCAGACTTCATCACATACCCTTCGTTTGGAGACGGTATCTTCATCATCCGTTGTTTTCTATCCCATGCGTCAGGAGTTTGTAGACAGCTTCGAGCGAACGGATCTAGCGCCCTGGACATCAACCGGACTAAGCCCCTGGATTATACGGGATACGACCGATGTATACGGACCTGAAACATGCGCTGTTTCAGGATACCGGTACGCCGGTTTCCCCAATGGCGATATTCCGTTTTATCCGGGTAATCAAACGTCTCGGCTGATTACTCCGACGATTGACTTGACTGGTTGGGATTCATTGTATCTCTCATTTGTCTACTGGGCAGATTTTGAGGGAGCGGCGACTAATTTCGACGGTGGCATTCTCGAGATATCTCCGGACAACGGCACAACCTGGATGCAGATAGATTCGCTCGCCCAAGGACATCTCAATCCAACGTATGATGATACATTAGTCGGTACTGGACAGATAGGAACACCCTGGGCTTATTGTTGGGACACGTGGGAATGGGTAGATGTTAGTTCCATGGACCTTATCGGTTTGGGATACGTTGCGACTGGTGATCAAATACAAATCCGCTACACCTTTGACTCTGATGACCTGTCGGGCGGACAGGGCTGGTTCATCGACGATGTCCGTATTGCCGACACCTCGCCTCCCGACCTCCAGGCGCCGATCATTGTTCATACACCGCTCCCTGACACTGCAGACACGGTAAGCAATTATACTATAACCACGACCATCACCGACGGAGGCACCGGCGTCGATCCTGATTCAGTAATTCTGCACTATGAGATCGAGAGTGGCCCGATCCTTGATGTCTACATGACACTGGTCAGCACAGACACGTACGAGGCAGACATTCCAGCACAGAGTTGGCACACCGATATCTGGTATTATATCATGGCTGCTGACTATGCCGGCAACTGGGCGCAAACACAGACCTACAATTTTGAAGTAACCAACGCCCGAACGATTGTCTATGATGATGGCCAGCCCTGGTATGCACCGAATGTCACGGGACCCGGTGATGGATGTTTTGTCCGATTCTTGCTTGCCGATGCTCAATTGGACAGCGGGCTTCTGCATCAAGCCAAGTTCCTGTTCGAAGGAGCTGGGGGTTATGATCTACGCGTCTATGAAGGAACATCAGGGTTTCCTGGTGCCTTTATCGATTCGATGGCCGGATTGATGTCGCCCAGCTATGACTGGCAAACCGTAGACATAACCGACCTGGATATCCGAACAAGTAATCCAAACGGTATCGTTGTCGGTTATATCATCGCGCCTGGTGACTCACTCGGCCTACTTCGGGATCCTACATTGGATTATGCGAGCCAGAATTACGATTATGTAGCTGGTCTGTGGGGGTATGGGACGGCCGGCGACTATATGCTGAGGTTGAAGGTAATTCCTCTGCCACTAGTCGGTATCGAGGAACAGCCAGGAAGACCCATCAATCACTTTGTCCTCTCACAGATCTCATCCAATCCGACGAAAACTGACGCGGTCATTGAATATCAGGTACCAACTGCGCAGCAGGTTTCACTCAGAATATTTGACACTTCGGGGCAACTCGTAAAGACATTAATAGAACAACACGTTGCAGCAGGCACGCACCAGGTTACGTGGAACCGCCGTGATGACCGTGGTAAAGAAGTTGCCAGTGGAGTCTATTTCTATCGACTACAGGGTGAAAATCAGAGTGCAGCCAAGAAGCTGATCCTCGTGCGCTAATCAGATTGTAGTCAAAAAAAAGTGAAAGGGCCGGCATCGCCGGCCCTTTCTTTTTTGTAACCGAAACTTAACTAACCATGATACAAGATATATTTCACCTGCGCCACATAATTTTCAATCTGAACCCTATCTCTTGACTCACCGATAACCCTAACCAGATGCTCGGTCTGAGACGGTCTGATGTGAAGCCAATAGTTGTCACCCATGATCTTTAAGCCGTCGGTAAAATCCAATTTGCCCCGGAACGCATCAATGATCGTTTCCTTCTTCTCCGCGAATTCCTCGCTACCGATCCTTAATTTCCTCTTGAGTAGAAAATACTTGGGGTAGTCAGCCATGATCTCGGATACATTCTGGCCGCGCTCGGCAAGCAGGTGGACGATCAAGCCTGCACCGACCATGGCATCGCGGGTGAAGTTGACCTTCGGATAGATAACGCCGCCATTACCTTCACCACCAATCACCGCAGCCGATGATTTCATCTTAGAAACAACATTGGCCTCGCCAACCTTGGTTCGATACAAACGAACGCCATGCTTTTGCGCTATGTATTCCATAAGCGCGGTCGTCGATAGGTTGGTCACAACCTTACCCTTCTTTTTGCTCAGAATGTAATCTGTAGCCAGGACCAGGGTATTCTCTTCACCGATCGCTTTGCCATTCTCATCGACGATGGACAGGCGGTCACAGTCAGGATCACAGGCAAAACCAATGTCCAACTTACAGCTTTTCACAAAACGGCACAGGGCACCGATATTCTCTCTTGTCGGTTCAGGTCGGCGCGGGAAAATTGGCGCAAAACGACAATTGAGTCGGAAAACTTTGCAGCCCATTTCTTCAAGCAATTCAGGCAAGCCGATTGACCCGGCTCCATTACCAGCATCGACACCAACTCTTAAAGAAGATGTAATTGGCTTCAGCGTAGAGACTATCTTGCCGATATGTTCCTTCAAACCAGATGCATAAATCTTAACTCTATCCCTTTTCCGCCGGTTTGGCGTCTGATCATCAACGATCTTCTTAGAAAATCTTTTGAATGCCGTTTCGGTTAAGAAAATGCCCCCGGAAGAAACGAATTTCAAAGCATTCCATTGTATGGGATTGTGGCTCGCCGTTATGATGATGCCGCCTTTCGCCTTAAGTTTGCGAACCATGAACAGAACTGTGGGCGTAGGAACGATCCCCAGGTCGATAACGAAACGTCCGGTGGAATTCAATCCCCGAATAACCGCCTTGCGGAATTCTTTACCTGATTGACGAGTATCTCGACCAATAACGACACGTCCGGATTTCAGGTATCTGCCAAACGAACGAGCATACTTGAATATTACTTCTTCAGTTAAATCTTCATCTACTTTTCCACGTAACCCGGAAATACTGAATAATAATGACATTCAACTAGTATACTCGCCAGAATGCGTTTGTCAATGCAACGCTTCATATTATATTGAGAAAGCCACTATTTTTCGGGATAAAGCAACCCCGCACCTGAGCAGAGGTGCGGGGTTGCGGGGGGTGTTTTATGAGAAGAACACTATCGTCCAGAACGCGAAACCATAGAGCTGAGATATCCGTCAACATCGAGTTCCTTACCCGTAGCCCTTTTCAGACGCGTCTTCCAAGGATAGAACTCCCCCTCAGCACAAAAACCGTCCTTTAAATATTCACCCACCTTCTTGTCAAATACATAATTGGCACCGTATCTGTCTTGTAATACACGATGAATTTGCCACGACATTATTTCGGCAATCAAGTAATTCTGCACATAAATTGGATAAGAAACGTAGATTATATTGGTAAAGGGCTCAGATCTTCCAATTGGCTTGTCCAAAAACAGGTATTTCTTATGAACCCTTTCCCACAATTCAAGATAGTTTTGCTCAGGATCCTTGTATAATTCAATCTCAATCATGGAACGCGCAAGCAGAAATCGAAGGTACACCGGCAGATACGCCGTTACAATATCCTCTTGTGTTGCCAGATCTTCCCCGCTCAGATCCGTGTATTCTCTCTGCCACGCACCATTACACACAAATTTCGCAATGGTCTCTGCTATTCCTTCAGAGTAAGCGCCGCAATCATTACCAATACACCACTCATAACCTTTTAACACGGGATATTTCGTTATTGTAAAGGTACAGTGCAAACCATGGCCTAGTTCATGCATCCGGTCATACAACGAAAGCTCATCACGGACCACGATCCTGAAATTGGTAGGGATTCTGATTGCCACTGACTGCCCACCGACACCACCTGGCAAGTTTTGCTCCACCAGATGAAGATTAAGGGCATCAAAGTCAATACCAATGTTCTCGATTGCCTTTTCCATCAGGACACTCATCTTTTCCTCAGGTATTTGAGCACCCTGACTATTCACATAATACACCCCAAACAGCTGACGGATATCCTTATACTCGATCTCTTCCTTGTTCTTTTCCTGCCTGATCGTCCGAAGCAGCTGTTTGTATGGTCCGGCCGTCGCTGAGTCTATTGTCTCAACGAATGAGTGAAACCAATCTGCTCCAATTTCTGTAACTTCCAAGACCATTTCCGAAAAATTGCCAAAACCGCATTCTTGAGCCTTGGTGTTACGCAACTTCATCAACTGCAACATCATCTTATCGAGCTCTTCCTGAGATGGCCTTTCAGAAGCACCACTCGTTTCGGTCAACCATAGCTCTAGTTGATTCCTGAGATCGAATACCTCATCATCCATCTCAACTCTCGCCGCGGTTAGAATATTACGCCAGACCCTCACCCTGCGCATCAATACCGAGTCTCTAATCATTGTACTTCTCTCACACCACTTGCTAACCAGCATATTCAAGGTATCATTACTGAGTAGCTCACGGCATCTCTGTTTTGGCGTCTCTAGATCTGACGGCGCCTCCTGGGAATACGCATTCCAATACGCAGTGCCCATCTGTACACAGATATCTTCGAAGACAACTTCCTTCGCATCGAGATAACGTCTCAGGTACTGCTCGCTATACGTTTCTTGCGCAACATAATGAGAACACCGTAAAAGCCCGATTACAGCGACCGCTAACCAAGTGCGCCAATCAACTGTTTTCATTTTCTATGGCATTCTTATGGAATAGGTTCGTTCTTGTCGATATATGCAATATTCGCGCCCTGGGGCTTCATTGCGGTTACGACGACTTCTGGCATCAGACCACTCCAAGCCTCATCTTCATACTCATATCGTGAAGCGGTAACTGTCACTTCGGGCAATGCGCCAACGTATGCGGGAATCTCATCGTCATATCTGGATGCGGTCACCTCAATTCCAGGCATGATACCCACATGCGCCTCAACCTCGTAATCAGGGTGCAGTGCTGTCACCTCAACCGCTGGCATTAGTCCAACATATTGGGGCTGTTCTAACGTATTTTGAGCGATAGAAAAGCTCAACACGAACAAACTAGTCAAGAAAATCTTCATGATTCCTCCTTTGGTTTTTTGGATTCTTCGTCTCATTAAAGCCATCACTATATAATACGCATGAAAACATCCTAAAGTTTCACATAACCCTGCATAAAGTTTGTCAAGATATAATGTAACGGTTTGTGTATTTTGTGGTTTTGCGGTAAAATATAGGAAAAGGAGGTAAAATGAGCTATATCGGTATTGATTTGCATCGGCGGTTCTCTCAGGTGCATGTGATTACTGCACCGGCACAGCATGAGACGACCCACCGGCTCCCGAATGATGAGCTTGCCGTACGGCAATTCTTCAGTGCTTTAGAGGATGGGTGTAAGGTGGCGATCGAGGCGACCGGGAACTGGTATTGGTTAGTCGATGTACTGCAGGATATGGGTTGCGATGTAGCCCTATCCAACCCCCTACAGACCAAGGCGATCGCCACAGCCCGGATCAAGAATGATAAGGTCGATGCCCGCATTTTAGCGCACTTGCTGCGGGCGGATCTGCTGCCGACCTGCTGGATCCCTGATCCAAAGCAGCGCAGCATCCGCGATATGTTACGCATCCGGTTGCGCTTGATCGTCTTTCGTACCCAGTGTAAGAATCTCGTGCGCGCGGTCCTGGCCAAGTACAACATCACGCTGGCGGCACAACAAATCTGGCAGGGTAGCGGCCGTGAGGAATTACTACAGACGGTGCTGCCCGCATCCTATCCGGAAGTTATCCAGCAGGCATTAGTCCTGATCGAGCAATTGACCGCACAGATCCAGTACTGGGAAGAACGTATTCACGAACAGGTTACTGTTACCCCCGCCGCACAACGACTCTTGACCGTACCAGGCATTGGTGAACTCTCGGCCCTAACGATCCTCTACGAGAGCGGGCCGATTACCCGCTTCCCGTCGGCAAAACACTATGTGAGTTATGCCGGATTGGTGCCACAGGTGAAAGCGAGTGCCGATAAGTGCTGGCACGGCCGACTATTCAAACAAGCCAATATGTATCTGAAACGAACGTACGTGGAAGTCGCCCAGGTCTCGGTGCGCACCCGGGCCACGGATGCGCGACTCAAATGCTTTTATCACCGAACCATGAAACGCAAAGGCAAAGCGATCGCCCGCATCGCCCTCGCCCGCAAAATCGCAGGCCTTGTCTACCATATGCTCAAACACAATATTAATTACACAACTTGTATGGCGCGAAATAAAATGGCTGAGCAAGCCTCTGTCACCCCTTAATCAGAAAATGATTCCTGTCAAGATTAGGTAGCTCAGCCACGCCGAATAGATACCTTGTCCTTTAATGGACGAATAGCAGGCTGGGATTTCCCGCCTGGTAACGATCGGCGCAGATAATTATAATAAAAGGAGGCTCTATGTAAAGCCAAAAAAACCATTTGACAAACCGTTACATAGCAGGGGTAACTAGATAACAGGCAACATGAGACAGCACATAGGGAGAATTTTCGGCAATTATGTAAGACGTGTCTAAATTTCGTGCGTTTCGACTAATATGGCTTGAGCAGGAAGACGATCAGGAAGGACCAATATATGGTTTTTTTCACCCAACGAGCCACGGAGATGTGCTCATGTTTCAATCTGTGCCATACATAGGCAAGCAGCACCATTGCCGCCAATAGCCAAACCACGAAACAATATAGCTCACGATACGAGAGCGTGGCTCCCCAGTAGACATTAAGACCTTTGTTCAATACAGAACCATAGATAACAACAACATGCAAGACGTAAACAACTATGGATTCCCGACCAAAATACTCCACCGGCGACGGTAGTTTCTCCCATAGACGCTCAAACCTCTCAAGAAATACCGTCAACAAGATTATCACTCCACCCTTTGTCATAAAACTCTGGAGAGTGGGTATTACTCCTGCCCTATTCAGCAGCTGAGCGACCACGATGAATAACAATGCAGCAAGTAATGAATACATGGGCCAAACACAACGCTGTTTGACAAAGAGATATCCGATCAGGAAACCAAGTAAGGGATATGAAGAATAATCAAACAATGGAAATCGCGAATCCATGAAGTAGTATCTAACGAAGTCAGGCAAGCCGGACACGAGAGAACTGTTTCTGACTGCAGGAGTCAAAATCGGCAGCACGACCGTGAGCAAACCGATGAAGAGCCATGTCACCTTCTGTCTTGGCTTAAGCAGTAACCAGACTTGCACGATGAGGCCGGAAACTCCAATACACCGAAGAATATCCACTTGTAGGAAACTGTGCCAAGCGGGCGATCCGATTGACAGAATCGTTTTGCGTAGTGAAAAATACGGCAGGTACATTGAGTAACCGAGCAAGATGACGAAAAAGAGTCTTTGCAATCTTCGCCGTAGGGTGTTGGAGAGATGCGAATACTCACCCATGCGGGGAAGGGTAGCAACAGCCAAGACAAATCCCGCGGCAAATAGGAATATCGGCGCCGTATATCCCCTTACATGTATCCAACTTGTAAAGAATGGTGTATCACGCAACGCGATATCTAAAAGGCCATCCAGACTATGACCGTGAATCATCTCGGCCACAGCAATCGCCCGCAGCATATCCAGGAAAAGATACCGCTTATTCACAAAGGATTGTGCACGCGATTAGAATAACTTCAGCAGCACAACGATGATCGGTAACAACAGAAATATCCAGCCGAAGAGCGATACCAGACCACCAGGCGATCTCTTTGTAATATAGGGTTTCCCAATGCGGTGAAATCCACCGATGTAGTCACCCATCTCCTCGCCGAACCAGATCATGGCCAGTGCAACGAACAAAAGCACCAAGGTGATTAGAAACCAGACTAAGCCACCAAATATTAAGGCACAGAGAAGGTAGATAGCGGCGATTATCAATGAGATTTTCTTTGGCATACTCTCAATTTGTTTTATACATTATACAAACCCCAAATACGGAATCAAGCCTCGAGGAGACACGCTACGGTGAGAGAAAACAGATTACGTGGAATGCCGCTAGTTTAGTGGACCATTATTGACATTACGTGTTCTTTCGCTATACTCACATTTGATATGGATATACACAAATTCTCCGAAAGAGATCATAGTAACTGGGAAGATTTCGTAGCACAAGCGAACAACGGAACGATATTTCACAGCCTGGCATTCTTGAGCTACCATCCACCCGACCGCTTTCAAAACCATCATCTCATCATCAGGGACCGGAGCAACATCATCGCCGTATTCCCGGCGGTCGAAGATACCGACACGATAATCTCGCACCAAGGCGCATCCTACGGTGGATTCGTGTTCAAAGATAATCTCGGCATTCACACAATATACCTTATGGTTGAAAATGTAGTTCAGTATTTCAAAACAAAAGGCTATCGAAAAATAGTTCTCACGCAGCCCCCATTGATATACTACAAGAGTCCAAATCAGTATATCGATTTTGCATTGATGAAGAACGATTTCGTTTATCTGAAGAGAGACGTCACCGCAGTCATTCCGCTGGACAGTGCAGAACCACTTACGACCTTTCACAGTGATGCGCGCCGTTCAACAAAAAAGGCAATACGGGAAGGAGTGTGCGTTAGGATTTCCGACGACCTCCCTCATTTCTACGATATCCTCAAACATAATCTCGGCATGCGGCACAACGTTACACCCACTCACTCGTTGGAAGAACTACACAAGCTCAAGAAAATTTTTCCTGAAAAGATACTGTTGTTCGGTGCCTACATTAAAGAAAAAATGCTTGGAGGTATGGTAATATTCAAAGCAAACCCCAGAGTGATTCTTGCCTTCTACATCAGCCACCAGGACAAGTATCAGAATTATCGCCCGGTCAATTTGCTCTTTTACGAAGTCATCAAATGGGGACGCACCCAGGGCTTCAAATACCTTGATCTTGGAACTTTCACCCTTAATATGGCACCTAACTGGGGTCTCGGCCGATTCAAGGAAAACTTTGCAGCGCGCGGCTTCCTGCGCGACACATATCAACTACTGGTTTAATGGTTGGGGTTAGGATACTTGACACAAAATCGTCTACCGGTTCCGGTTGGGACGCTGGATATAAAATGAGATTGTCGATTCTCGATATTTGATTCGAAAATCGGATACAGTGGGGTAGCGAACAATTGAAGCAAGATAAAATTCGATTAGGTCACGGCTCGGGCGGGCTGCTGATGTCAAAATTGATCAAGGACGTCTTACTGAAATACTTTGACAGCAAGATCCTGCAACGCCTCGAAGATGCAGCGGAACTGTCCAAGCCGAAAGATAAGCTCGCATTCACCACCGATTCGTATGTGGTCGACCCGATATTCTTCCCGGGCGGTGATATCGGCAAGCTTGCCATCTGTGGGACAATAAACGACTTGGCCATGAAGGGTGCGATACCGAAGTACTTGTCATTTGCCCTGATAATCGAAGAAGGCCTTGCTTTTTCCGATTTGGAGAAGATTCTCAAATCCGCTGCCCATGCCGCGAGAACAGCAGGCGTCAGCGTGGTATGCGGTGACACAAAAGTTGTTGAGAAGGGAAAAGCCGATAAGATATTCATAACGACCTCCGGGGTCGGCGTTATAAAGCGTGACTTGGGCAAAGAAAAAATTAAGAGCCGGGGACCGAGTAATGATAAGCGGAACCATTGGCGACCATGGCATCGCCATAATGAACGAACGACTGAAACTGGGCCTTGAGTTCAATGTAAAAAGTGATGTGGCTGCATTACACTCGCTCGCACGTAAGATTCTCGAAGCGGGCAGCGGTGTACATTTCATGCGCGATCCCACAAGAGGCGGTGTTGTCTCGGTTCTCAATGAGGCGGTCGATGGCACTGGGTTCGGCATAATGATTGACGAATGCGCCCTGCCGATCAAGAAACAGGTCAGGGGCGCAAGCGAGATCCTGGGCCTCGACCCGCTCTATATCGCTAACGAAGGCAAGCTTATCGCGATCGTCGACCGCAAGGATGCAACCAGCATTCTCAAGAAAACCAAATCCCATCCCTTCGGAAGAAACGCGGCAATTATCGGCGAAGTGTTCCGAGAACCCAAGGGCGTATGGCTAAGAACTAAGATCGGTGGCACCCACCCATTACTGCAATTAGAGGCTGAAGGCTTACCACGTATCTGCTGAACGCTGAAACACAGAAAAAGACACAACACACCCCGAAGACACTGAGAAAGAAATAGCACTGAAACACATTAAACACTGAATACACTGAAGAAAAGAAGCACAGAAACCAAAAAAACACTTAAAACATTGAACAGAGAAAGTACAGAAATACACTAAAGACTGAAGGTACTGAAATACTCTGATACTGAAAGCACTGAAGGTATTGAAGACACGCTATCCCGATAGAGACATAAAAGCTGAATCCACGCCAGCCAACGCTGGCTGAAGACATGCTTCGCTGACCGAGTTACTTCCGACAAGCTCAAAGCATAGTCGCATGTTACCATTCCCCTCGCTGTACTCAAGACAAGCGAGCAGAGTCGATTCCGTTTTTACTCTAATATCTGATCTGGCTGCAGAAAACGAGAATCCCGCGTCCGCGGGAGAACATCCCTGAAGCAGTCCTCCTCGACTCGCCACCTCTCGCTCGAAGAATAATCCTCCGCAGGGTGGTTCTGAAAAGCCATAACACAAACCTTTCACCGTTCAAATTCAAATCTTGTCACTGGAAACAACATCACGGTACGATGCTGCATTCTTGACTTCACCATGGGTGCAGGTATAATCCTAACAACAGTATGCATAATACAACAGCATATGATGAAATGTTCGTGCAATATGCACTGTCGCTTGCCGCGAAAGGCAGCGGTCAGACCGGTATCAACCCCTTGGTCGGTGCCGTAGTTGTGAAGCAAGGGCGTATTGTTGGTCAGGGATTCCATCGAAAAATCGGTGAAGCACATGCTGAGGCGATCGCTCTTCAGCAAGCTGGCCGGCTGGCCCACGGTGCACAATTGTACGTCAATCTTGAGCCATGCTGTACGTATGGATACACACCGCCCTGCGTGAATGCCATTATCAAGGCGAGAATAAAGAGGGTCATTATCGCGGCTAGGGATCCAAATCCAGCGGTCAATGGCAAAAGCATCCAAATACTACGCAAGCACAATGTTCGGGTCGATGTAGATATCCTGCATGATCGGGCCAAGAAACTGAATCGCTGGTACCTGAAATATATCACGACAAAGATACCTTATGTGATATTGAAAATTGCGACAACCAAGAACATGAAAATATCCGGATTCTCGACAAGGTACGTGACTTCAGAACCTGCACGACGTTATGTTCACGCGTTGCGCAGTCAGGTTGGCGCCGTGTTAATCGGAATAAACACGTTACTTGTCGACAACCCCCTTCTTACCGATCGGTTGGTAGGTCGACACAATCCGGCTAGAATCGTCATCGACCCACATCTCAAGACGCCCCTGAATGCCGCGTTTCTTGAACCCAATGCCCGAAGGATAATACTCACGAAATCCGATGACAATCAGAAAAAGGTGGAGCAGCTAAAGAACACAGGCGTCGAATTCGTATTTATGGAGGGCGATGACTATTCGACCATGGATCTGCTGAAGTCTATCAGTACGTTGAAGATCGGCTCGATTCTCGTTGAAGGCGGTGGTGTAACATTTGATTACTTCTTAAAAGATAAGGCGTACGACGAATTATTCCTATTTGTCTCACCTACTACAACAGAAGACGGCATCGGCGTCGAAATCGACCAAAGCATTATCGAAAAAAATAAGCCAAAACAGATAGGGGAGGATTTACTTTATCATGTTTACCGGAATAATTGAAGAAAAAGGAAGAATACTTGCAATTTCAAAATCGAGGGTTCAAAAGATCACCATCAAGTCAAGCTTAAAGGTTCAAGAGGGAGACAGTATTGCTATCCAGGGCATATGTCTTACCGTCACCATCCTACACAAGAATGGATTCGCCGTCGACGTCATGCGTCAAACGCGTGGTGTTACTACTCTTACCGCATGGCGCGCTGGTGAATACGTCAATCTTGAACGCGCCCTGCGCCTAGGTGACCGTCTCGGTGGGCACATTATGCTCGGTCACGTCGATGAGGTTGGCAAACTAGTCAGAACGAAATCCAACGCGTATTTTTTCGAAGCAAGTGAAAAGAACGCACCATATATCGTACCCAAAGGTTCGATTGCTATAAATGGTGTCAGCCTGACAATCTCATCTGTTACGAAAAATGTCTTCTCGGTTTCCTTGATACCTTATACGCTCAAACAAACGACTCTAGGAAATCTGCATACTGGTTCCCGAGTCAATATCGAATACGATTATCTCGCAAAACTGTTCAAGAAGAATTAACGCTTTAATATTGAGAAAAAAGTTAAAGACCCTAGTTTATCTGAATCTCGATTTTCCTTTCCGAATCCTTTAGAAAAAATCTAGAATTGTCCAGCTGCTCGAATATCATCTGCCGCAAGAGTGTATCGGCTCCAAGGGCGGGATACTCCAGCACCACGTCCTGTAGTGACCCTGAAGTCGAGAGCAAGCCGGCCAGCCGGATCGGCGTGGCCAAAGCGATGTGAGGTACAAACAACAAGAACGAATCCGTTGTCACAGTGGTCTGTATGTTTAATTTTCTAAGATTGGGCACTCCTTTATAACGCAATACCTCTATTTGCAGCGTATCAAGAAGAAAATCACCTGCTTCGGCAAAAACCGGCAATGGGTTGACTACCTTGATGAACTCCACACTGCTGCCGATCAGTGTATTATGTAGCGATAATCCCACTTGGAAATATACACTGTCCAGTCCAGTTTCTTTGTAGCATGTGAACTCGAACCTTCCATGTGAATCGGTCTTGCCTTGCCATATTGGTTCGACGGATTTTCGTTCCTCATACGATACCTTGTTGACAAAAAATTCGACCTGGTTCAACGGACTCCCGTTCAATATCACCCAACCAACAACCGTAATGTCGGTATCGAGCGCTTCGTATCTTGTCCTCACATAATCGGTCCAATACTTGAATTGTCCAGGTATGCGGTAGCGCTTACCTTCGATGATGTATCGGAGCCTATTGAAAATATCGTTATTACGCGGACCATGAGCGAGTATCTTGATTATTCTCTCTAGGCGATAATAATCCAAGCCTTCGATTATCTTCATGCGTAATATATCTCTGGCATGCCGGTTAAGCGTATCTTGTAAATCGAAGCTTCCAAAAGGGTAGAAAACATTCTGACGGTCACTGGAGAATTTGAACTGACCTTCGTCAAACGACAGCATCTGTCGATCATCGCGAGCCGCATAATAAACCGTGGCAATACCACGACGATAGTCATGGTACCGATAGCGTCGAGAGTCGTCGCGCATGATCATCAGCATCAGGGATAGAGCAATCGAGAGGCCAACCGGTGTCATGATACTAAGTAATGAACGCTCTCGAGGTGCCAGACGAAGGAATTGTCGCTCGAATACAAAAACATAGAAAACCGACAGGCACATCAAGACCAGTAATGCAAGTAAAGGCATAGTGCTCAGGAAGTTGTTCACCAACGACATTCTATAGCCAAGCGCATGGAATAGAATCTGATATTTCAGCAACAGTAAGAGGTCGGCCAGGGTAATAACCACAATAATAAGCAGGAAGTTGCTCAAGGCCCACGCTCCGGCAACGAGATAATTTTGGCGAAAGAAAAACCGATTAGCCAAGAACAGTAATACTAGCAAGGCAACAAACGGCAACACACGCAGCTGATAGCTACTGATAGTCGTCGCATATCTGACCAAAGAGAAATATTCAATACCAAAGGGTAGAAATGGTAGTGCGACCAAAGACATCCAGATGAACATCTTGAATAATGTCTTAGCCAGCGGCTCGTCGTAGACAGCATTTCTGACAACAATAACATATGACCAGAGTAGTACGTAAAACAGAACAAAAATGCTTCCATTGCCATAACCGCGCAGCATGTTAATCGGGAAGAGTACAATCCATACGAGATGAGTGTAAAGACCTGAATGGCTGTAGAACGGCCCCAGTGCCAGTCTTAAAAGCAATATTCCAAACAGCATCCCAAACAAACAGTTGAGTAATCTGAGTCTCTTCTTCCTTCTCATTATTTTAATGTTTATACTTTATAGTGCGTACCGTATCCTTATATGGATCAGAGACGAACCGGATCAAGAAAACACTGAAACTCCAAAATCCTCTCCTCGGGATCGTGTGCATAGAACTGATAGATACGGTACTTCTCGTTCATCCTGGGTGTTCCGTTTGCGACATTTTTCAATCTATCATACATGATATCAACCTCTTCGGTCGTGTCGTAAAAAAACGTAATCGTACCTGTGCGATCAACTTCCGAACGCTTGCAGAACCCTATGAGCAGGTTTTCATGTTTAAGAATAATACAGTCCCCCTGTCTCAACCATACCTGCATGTCGATCTTCTCGGTATAGAATGTCTCTACGTCTTCGATACNCTGAGTCTTCAAGAATACTATGCCGGCCATCGTGTCGCTTACAAGAATGTCATTACGGGGGGTCGTTCAACTATGCATCCCGCTNTGCATCCCGCTNTGCATCCGTGGCCACTTCGAGTATATCGATACTGCGCTTCTTCAATTCGTCGATGAAAATCTTGTACAGATCACCTGTTACCGCATCCTCTGGGGCAATGATACCCTTTTCTTTTATCTCGCCCCTGCCGATCAGTCGCGCGGTAATCGCCATCGGGAAGCCGGTGACCCTCATCATCGATGAGATGTCATTCGCAGTATCAGCCTCATCCCACATGAAATACTCAATCTTCACATTCTTACCATCTTTCTTTCCTTCCAAAGTATTATACATGACACAAACATCGGTCTCGCCGGGATTTGGCAAGAGCTTCGGTGAGATCATCGACAGCAGAAATTCCCTGGGCACAATCTTGTGGTCCTTGAAATCAACCGGATCAATATCGAGCATACCGCATTCCTTGAGCGTTTGCACACCCTGCCAGTGACCGGGCCAGCGCACGGTTTTTTCAGCGAATTCCTTGAGTTGGGTTCGGGTGAAAAGAAAACTGGGCATACCCGGAGTCACGGCGCATTCCAAATTCTCATCCTTGCCGAATTGCTTGAACCTAAACTTTTCGAGGTCGGTTGCCGCATCAACCTCAACAATCTTTCCGTCTTTTATCACGTTCAGTCTTATCACATATTCTCTAAGCACGTGTTCAAATGCCCACGTTATCATGTACCGCAGCGGATGTTTCCAAGCAGCCTCTTTAGAAGGAATACCGCCGACTCTGGCGACGGCGCGCTCCGCGACATCCATTTTTCTGATACCATCACCCAGAGTTATATTACTCAACCCGGGGGCGAATCCCATACCGTCAACGAACGTCACACCGTTCTCAGATGCCTTCTTGTGCAACCACTCACCGTATTCGCTCAGCTTCATACCTTCGGGGATCTCTAATCCTTCGGTCTCATAGGCATCCGGGGTGCGATGAAACTCCTCTATCGTGTCGACAATATTCAAACCAGCCTCGATTGCCAGATGTACAGTCTTGTAGCTCGTCTGTCGGTTGGGCAATGTCAAAACACCAACATCATACTGCTTCATTAAGCCAATAGCCGCTTGCTTATCATTGATATCGAGTATATGTGGAATCAACTTATCGCTACCGACCCATTGCTTGACCCTATCGAGTGTCTCCTTGTGCCTACCGACAAGGCCGATCGCTTCGACGTCCTTATCCCCTGCCAGGTCCCATGCGACCGCAGAACCGATCTTGCCTGAACCGCCAAAGACAAGAATTCTCATACTTCCTCCTTCGATGTTATCTGTAAAGCAATTTGGACACCAAGAAATACGCCTAATGGACCGCTGTACAAGTGATCCTTCCTTGCTCTGAACCAATCCCTACCGGTTGCAGTCAATATACCAATATAAGTCTATAATTATAGTAAAATATCGTGTGGTGTCAATTCCATTCGCTCTGATTGCGATTTCGCTTGACTTTTTTCAGAAAATGTGGATAATATCCTAAAGGAGAACCGATTATGACTCTCGACAAGAGTAAAAAAGACGAAATAATACAGAATTTCAAAAGACACGGGAAAGACACCGGGTCGCCAGAAGTACAAATAGCCATACTAACTGAGCGGATCAAGAACCTGTCTGACCACCTTAAGCAATTTCCGAAAGACAAGCATTCGAGGCGTGGGCTGATCAAGATGGTGAATGATCGACGCCGTCACCTCAACTATTTGATGAAAAAGGACCGCAGCAAGTACCTACAGATCATTAAGACCCTAGATTTAAGAGGTTAGTTTGTACTCCGCATCACTTAAGGTTGGGGAAAAACAACTAAGACTAGAAACCGGTCGCGTGGCAAAGCAGGCTGCTGCCGAGTGTACGGTCAGTTACGGGGACACGATTGTCCTCGTTTGTGTTTCATACAAACCAGATGCCTCTGAAGGTATCGATTTCTTACCCTTAACTGTGGACTACCGCGAGCTCTCCTTTGCCGCGGGTAAAATCCCGGGTGGCTTCATTAAAAGAGAAACCCGACCCTCGGAGAGCGAGATTTTGATTTCAAGACTGATCGACCGTCCAATGCGCACCCTTTTCCCAAAAGAATTTCGTAACGAAGTACAGATCATCGCCAATCTTCTATCTTCTGATGTTGAGCATGAGCCTGATACGTTTGGCATCATCGGTGCAGCAACTGCTCTCTTGATGTCTGAATTACCTTTTACCAAACCAATTGCCGCCGTCAAAGTCGGGCTGGTCGATGGCAAATATGTGATAAACCCCACCTTGGATCAACAAGGGAACAGCAGGCTAAACATAATCATTGCCGGCACCAGAGATAGCGTCGTCATGATCGAAGGAAGCGCTAAGGAAGCAAGCGAGGAAGAAGTAATTAAAGCCATTAGGTTGGCACAGCCCGAAATCGTACGCATCATCGACATTGAAGAGGAGATGGTTAAGAATGTCGGCAAGGAAAAGGTCAATCTCATCAGCTCTTTTGTCGAGGAGTCGTTGTCGGCGGAGATAAGACAAGCATTGGGCGATGAAATAGATCAAGTGTTTCTTTTCAAGGAGAAAAAGGCACACGAAGATGCAGTATACGAATTAATCAAGGTAACCTCGGAAAAGCTCAAGGAACGTGATGATAATATTGAAGATAAGGTCAAGCATGTTGTTGACGAATTGCTACGCACCAAAATGCGTGAGATGGTTCTTAAGGAAAAGAAACGTATGGATGGACGGGGGCTAGAAGAAATCCGCCCGGTTTCCTGTGAAATAGGGCTCTTACCCCGAACCCACGGCTCGGCCATATTCACCAGAGGTCAGACCCAGAGTCTTGCGGTTACAACGCTGGGCACGGCAAGCGATGAACAAAGAGTTGACGACATATACGGTGAAGAATCAAAATCCTTCATGCTTCACTACAATTTTCCACCTTTTTCGACCGGCGATGTCCGACCCATGCGTGGACCAGGGAGACGCGAGATCGGACACGGAGTATTATCAGAGCGCGCCATAGCGCCGGTACTGCCCGAGGAAACGCAATTTCCTTATACGATCAGGGTTGTCTCCAATATCCTCGAGTCCAACGGCTCATCATCCATGGCCAGTGTCTGCGGTTCGTCACTTGCGCTCATGGATGCCGGTGTACCAATCAAGACCGCTGTCTCGGGTATTTCCGTTGGCTTGGTGAAGGAAGGTGAGCAATACGCACTGTTGACTGACATCGTGGGCGCCGAAGACCATTACGGCGACATGGACTTCAAGGTGGCCGGGACCAAGGATGGAGTCACCGCGATTCAGCTAGACTTGAAAATAGAAGGATTGTCCGTAGACATCCTTTCACAAGCCATCGAACGGGCACGCACAGCGCGTCTGGAGATATTGAAGGTAATGAACAGCACAATCAGCACACCACGCAGTGAATTATCCAAATACGCACCAAAAATAGTTGTGTTCTCAATCGCTAAGGCAAAGATTGGTGAAGTAATCGGCCCTGGTGGCAAGGTTATTCGAAAGATCATTGCCGATAACGACGTGGAAATCGATATTGACGATGATGGAAAAGTAACGATTGCTGGCGAGGATCGACAAAACGTTGAAAAAGCCCAAGAGACGGTCAAGAGCATTGTCCAGGAAGCCGAAGTCGGGAAGACTTACATCGGTGTAGTCAAGCGTATTACAAGTTTCGGAGCGTTTGTTGAAATCCTGCCTGGTAAAGAGGGTCTTGTACACATCTCTAAGCTTTCCCGCCAGCGCGTCAGAAGAGTCGAAGATGTTGTCAAACTAGGCGATGAAATCGTCGTAAAAGTATCCAACATTGACGATCAGGGGAGGATTAATCTTATCCGAAAAGAATAAGATAGTCCTCGCTCAGCTGAACCCCGCAGTCAGAATCATTGCCGAGAAACTACCCAAGTTTTACTCGTTTTCAATGGGTTTCTTCCTTGATCACGGTTCCCGGGATGAATCCTTGAAGGACAGCGGCATAACCCATCTGATCGAACACATGCTGTTCAAGGGCACGTCGCGCAAATCCGCCTTGGAGATTGTGAAAATGATGGAGAGTCTGGGCGGTGCATTCGATGCCTACACCACCAAGGAAAATCTGATTATAATAACCAAGTTTCTTACAGAACACATTGGGTTAGTCTTCGAATTGATCGCCGAATTACTCCTCGAGTCAAAAATAGACAGCACCGAGCTGGATAAGGAAAAATCGGTCGTACTCGAAGAAATCAAGTCGAGTAACGACGATCCGGGTGACAGTGTATTTGACTTGTTCTTCGAAACCTTAATGCCTGAGCATGCGTTGGGCCGTCCAATTGCTGGTACCATAGATTCGGTGAAGGGGATCGATGCCGCACGCACCAAGCGATACTACCGAACGCTAAGGAACCGGGAGATGGTCATCGCCTTGAGCGGCAACTATGATTATGAAAAGGTAACCGACCTAGCCAAAAAGAAATTTCCCAACGGAAAATCGGAAACCCCGCGACGCATTACACCTAAACCACAGTTTGGGGAGGTGGCGGTCCTACCACGTAAAGAAGTCTCACAGGTACACTTTGTCATCGGAACACACGGTGTCGAATATGCCTCCCAGCATCATTATGGGATGGCAATAATGAATACAGCATTCGGAGGTGGCATGTCCTCGAGACTCTTCCAGGGTTTACGGGAGAAAGATGGCCTGGTCTATAATGTTCATTCGTTCATCGATTTCTATCGCGATTGTGGTGTCACCGGTTTCTATTTCATATGTGACAAGCAAAATATCTCTAAAGTGGTCCGCCGCCTGAAGGAGATTTTTCGGGATATAAGTGNACACGGTTTTGCTAANGAGGAAATTGAGCTCGCCAAGACTTATCTCTCCGGCAATTTTCTGCTCAGCCTTGAGAGTTCGACGAGCCGTATGCTACGCCTTGCGCGCGAGACGGTGTACAAATCAGAAGTCGCAAGTATCGACGATGTCGTGGCCAAAATCGATACGGTGAATGCCGCGCAGATCAATGGTCTAACCGGTGATTTCCTCAACCCGAAGCAATACACCATTGCCGCGGTAGGACCGATCACCGAGAAGGAAGTACACAGTATCTTTGAAGATTTGAATAGTTAATTCTTACCACGATTGACTTCAATTAGATATTCTTTATAATTACGCATGAAGGTAACACTCATTGCACCGGCTGTAGTCGACGAGAAAAGAAGGGGAATGCAAGGCAGGGTATTTCAACTACCACCGCTCGCCCTTGCGACGGTTGCCGCGGCAACCCCTAAGCATGTCGAAGTAGAAATCATCGACGAAGCACTCGAACCGATAAACTACAACTGCGCTACCGATCTCGTAGGTATCACCGCACTTACCCGTTTTGCTCCGCACGCATATGACATTGCCGACCGCTTTCGCAAGAGGGGTGTCAAGGTAGTGATGGGCGGTATGCACCCCTCGGCACTACCCAACGAAGCAATCAAGCACTGCGACAGTGTAGTCATTGGCGAGGCCGAAGGAATCTGGGTTCAGCTGGTCAAGGATTTCGAGAAGAAGCGTCTGAAAAAGTACTATAAGAATAAAGAATTCGTTGATTTAAGCACGATCGGCAGACCACGTCGTGACCTCTACAAGAAAGAACGCTATCTATTCACTCATTTCATACAGACAACGAGGGGTTGTCCCTTCAATTGTGGGTTCTGCAGTGTAACCAAGTTTTTTGGTCGAACATATCGTACCAGACCCGTTGCTTCGGTGATCAAAGAGATCAGAGAAATGAAGACAAAATTCGTCGGCTTTTCTGACGACAACATCTTCGGCAACCGGATCTATGCGCGCAAGCTTTTCTCAGCACTGAAGTACGAGGGTGTGGTGTGGTTGAGTCAGGCGTCACTAAATATCACCGATGACCCGAAACTGCTCCACCTTGCTGCGCGCAGTGGCTGCAAGGGACTTTTCATCGGCCTGGAATCGGCCGACTACGAGTCTCTGACCCAAATGAATAAAAGATTCCTCAAGCCACAGAAATTCAAGGATGCGATCAAGCATCTCCACGATGAAGGCATCAGCGTACTAGGTGCTTTTGTCTTGGGCAACGATAATGAGGACCAATCGATATTTGCGCGCACCTTGGAGTTCGCCAAGAAGATCAAGATCGATCTTGCTCAGTTTGCAGTGCTCACACCTTACCCCGGCACCGCGATATACAACAGATTAATTAGGGAGAATAGAATCTTCAACTTTGATTGGACAAAATATGATGCGGGTAATGCAGTCTATAGACCACTGAAGATGACCGCCGAAAAACTGAAGCAAGAAGTCGACAAGCTTTGGCGTGATTTCTATCGCTTTGACGAAGTCATTATGCGAATATTGACATTAGGCAAACGAATACCACTTCAGTTGTTGCCGATACTCCTCATCAACTTCAGTTTCCGTAAGGAGATCGCCGCAACGCAAGATCTGTAGACAGAAAGACTCCTATTAGTACTACCCTATAAATCCGTGTACAAGATAAAAGTCAGATCTGAAGATTTTGTCGTTAGGGAACTGGTCTCAATACCCCTGGCGACAAGGGGCGACTACACCATTTTGAAGTTGGAGAAACAGCTGTGGAATACGCTCGACGTCATCGATTTTGTTGCCCGCAAGATGCGCTTGCCGAAAAGGTTTTTCTCTCGGGCCGGGCTCAAAGACCGCTATTCACTATCCACGCAATATCTTTCTTTCAAAGGTGGCTTCAAGCGAACCATAAAAGAAAAGAATTTTACGCTCAAGCCGATCGGCAGGAGCAATTTCCCGGTAACACCAAGAATGCTGTTCGGCAATGCCTTCAGCATAACGCTTCGAAACTTGACCGAGAAGGAAATTGAAAAATCTAACCGTAATGCCACCGAGATAACAGGGCATGGTTTTCCCAATTACTTTGACGAACAGCGTTTTGGCTCAGCACGTCACGGGCAGGGTTTTATCGCCAAGAAAATGATCCAAAGGCACTATCAAGGCGCTCTGAAGCTACTGCTGTGTTATTCTTACAGAGAAGACAGCGCGCGCGAAAAACGGTTTAAGAAATACTGCCTGGATCACTGGTCTGACTGGCAAGGATGCCTGGAAATCGCACCACCCATGTACAGACCGATTCTGGGATATCTTTGTGACCACCCAAAGGATTTTAAAAACGCGATCAAGAAAATCGACCAGGAATTCCTTAACCTATACCTGCTTGCCTATCAGTCTTTTCTCTTCAACGAAACGCTTTCTAATGTCATAAAGCAATCCGGCGAGAAATTTGTATCTCTGAGATATTCACAGGGGGAATTTGTCTTCTATCGTGAATTATTGGCAAGAAGCACTCTCAGAACATTACGTTTGCCGATGCTCAATGAGAAGACGACATTAGCCGGATTTCCTGGCGGATTCACTGAAAACGTATTGAAGAAAGAATGCATTACCTTGAAAACCATGGGCCTGCAAAAGATGCGCCTGCGTGGTGTTCGGTTCAAAGGCTTCGAACGTAACGCGATAGTCGTCCCAGTCGATTTTGTGGTCACAGAACCCATGCCCGATGAAATCTACAAGAATCGGCTCAAGCGCACAATCGAATGCACTCTACCGCCGGGCGCTTACGCTACAATACTTGTAAAAAGACTGTTCTTATAGAATCCCAACGCTGGGGTCAGTCTCAGTACGCAGCACAATTGACATTATCACTGTTTGTTGTATAATTTTCAAAGGAGGTAATCGATGAGATTACTGTGTATCACATTATTGGTTTGCTTCGCATCGGGGCTGTACGGTGACGTTATGTATGAAATGGTATCGACGAGCGAAGGGATGATGGGAATGAAAGGTGAAACTAATATGCGCATCTTTGTTAAGGGTGACCGCTCATTGACCGAGATGACGGCTGAGGATCCGATGGCCGGCAGCATGACCGATATCAAGATCATTCGTCTGGATAAAGGCGTGATTTGGTCCATTGACCATGACAAGAAAGAATATACCGAAACAAACATAACGGCTGCGCAACAGGCGCCCGAAGAGGCAGAAGAGGATATACCAATGCCTAATCTTAATGTTGTTGTCACCGGCGAGAAGAAGAAAATCCTCAACAAAGACTGCGAGCAGGTCATCGTGACCATGGATGTGAAAGACGAAGAGGGTGCCATGACCTTCAAGCAAACCATGTGGGTGGCCAAAGATATTGCTGGGTATGAAGAAATACGTGATTTTCAAAAGCAAATGTCCGATTTGGACTATTCAGCGTCGTCCGCCATGATGGGCGCTAACAAGAAACATTATGAAGATTTTCAGAAAAAAATCAGTGAAATCGAGGGTTTTCCACTCGAAATAGACATGGAAATGATCATGGGCGCGGAAGGCATGTCATTTTCATTCCTGACCCATAGTGAAGTCACCAAAATCGAAACCAAACCCATTAATAGCAAGGTCTTTGAGATACCCGCCGGTTATTCCTTAAAGGAATAATGGATTCACACGGATTAGGCGGATGCATACAGATGCAATAATCAGTGTGCATCCGTAGCCATCCGTTTGCATCTTCAGTCATTCATGACAAGGAATAAAGGGTAAATTCTGGTGTATAATAAAGTAGATAGTGACGATGCGTTACTCGAATCCGTTAAAAAGGGCGACTGTGATGCCTTCAATCCTCTGATTGAGCGGTACAAGCTACCACTCTACAAGGTAATGTATCGCATGGTGTTGAATCGCGATGATGCCGAAGACCTGGTCGAAGAAGCGTTCATCAAGGCCTATCGTTCTATCAAGAGCTTCGAACTCGGACGACCGTTCTATAGTTGGTTAAGGAGGATCGCTGTGAACAATGCAATCAATTTTTTGAAGAAGGAACATCGAACAAGAAGTGAACCGCTAGAGGCAGTTGAGAGAACACTGAGTGACAAGCGACACGACCCAGTAGCCATGACGAGGCAGAAGATGCTAAAGGAAAAAATTACCCTCGCCATGGAAAAGCTGCCCGAGGAATCTCGAATCATCATTTCGCTCAAGGTTGAGGAGGATCTGTCATACGATGAAATGAGTGAGTTACTAAATATCCCCAAGGGAACGGTGATGTCCAGGCTCGCCCGTGCTCGTCACAAATTGAAGAAAATATTAGAAGATATGGAGGTGCCTTAGTATGAAATGCGATTTGCCCATTGAATTACTAAATGGGTATCTTGACAATGAACTAGATGACGAGCAGCGAGCTTGGGTCGAAACCCACCTTAAAGCATGCCCGGCTTGCCGTGACGAACTCGATGTCTTAAAAAGAATTGACCGAGCCGTGAGAGACGAAGTATACGAAGAACCATCATCAAAATTCGTCCTTGGCCTGAACCGCCGCGTCATGGAGAAGGTAAGCATCCCCCGCCGACGTAGTTTGTTCAGATTTGCGCCGGTTTTCGTACCCGTGGCCGCGGCGTTTCTGATACTAATTGTCCTCATTAACATAAGTCCTTCGAAGCGATTGGTTGACGTAAATGACCGAATGTTCTATGAGGAACTCGCGGCGCGTCAAGAGGTGCAAGTTTCAATACCCGAGCCGAAAATTGCCCGGGCCCCAATATCTAAAAAGGGCGTTGCACAAGCGGATGTCGACAGGGAAAAATCTGCGCCGGCAAGACTGGAGGAAACACGTATTGCTGAGACCGCCGGAAAACCCGATATGCCTGAAGCAGGAATCATGGCTCCCGCCGGCGAACAGGTTGTCCGTGCAATCATTGATTCCACCGGTATTGTGATTAAGGTGGCAACCGGGAACACGCTAGTTCCCGAAAAAGATACCATGCTCGAAAACGAACTATCGGGTCAGCAGCTATCTCCTCCAACTATCGCCGGAAGGAAGAAACAAGTCTATGTGGATTTTTCAACCGAGGAGTGAAAGGATCAACTACTGATGTATTTGCGAATCCGCGTGGTGCCACGGTCGAAGCAAACAGAAATAAAAGAGCTGGCACATAATCATCTCAGAGTGCGGGTCTTATCCCCGCCAACAGACAACCGGGCAAACAAGGAATTGGTTGCAATACTTGCCCGTTACTACAACAAACCTGAATCGTCGATAAGTATCAAAAAGGGGTTGAAATCCCGGGACAAGTTGGTCGAAATCCAGGATTGAGCAAATCACATCCAGGCCACGACAGCTGCCGGGTCATGATGCTCTTTGCGTGAGGAATTTACGGAATTTCTTAAGCGCCTTTGCTCGGTGACTGATCCGATTCTTGACCCCCGGACCCAATTCGGCAAAGGTCTTCTTGTAACCCACTGGTATGAAAATCGGATCATAGCCAAAACCCTGACTACCCTTTGGCGCCCGCGCGATTCGACCCACACATTCGCCTTCAAATACTGCATGCTTCCCAGGCGCGTAATAGTAGACGAAAACGACTCGGAATGAAGCGCTGCGGTTTTCCTTGTTGATTAGGCTCTTCAACAACCTTGCAATACGTTCTTTGTCGGTTCTACCATACCTGGCAGAGTAGATCCCTGGCTCCCCATCCAGACTGTCAACAAACAACCCGGAATCATCTGCCAGAACTGGCTTGCCACATAACTTGTAACAAAATGAGGCCTTGGCAAGGCTGTTTTCCAACAACGATCTTCCCAATTCCGGGATGTCGACCTTCAACAACTCACCCATCGGTTGAATATTCACCACGTCACCAATCATGGTTTCAATCTCACGCACCTTATGTGGATTCCTGCTTGCCAGGACAATAGTGTGTTGTGCAGATCCTTTTCTCAACGCCTACTTGTCAACCTGACCTATGGTGTCACCATCGTCTCAACGATAAACGCACCACGATAGCCCGCACTCAGGGCTCGGCTCTTCAACGGCTCGACTTCTTCACGCGTAAGATAGTCGCCGACCCGTACCTTGTAGTACGGAGCCATGTATTCCACGTATACTTTTTCACTGAAAATATCGCGCGCGTCCATGGCGACCCGCGATGCATTTTCCTCGGTCGAGGATGCGAATATTTGAACCCGAAAACCATAGACCGTCTGCGGCGCCGGAACTGGCGTCTCGGGCTGAGCCGGAACATACGGTTCTGCAGCGGGAGGCTCAGACACGATCGGCTTCTCTTCGATGGGAGGTGGTATGAGTACGATCTCTTCTTGCATTTGTGGTGGCTCTTCGGCAGGTTCAACTGGCGGCGGTGGCAAGATCGGTTCTTCCTGCGTCGGTAATGTGGGTTCTTCGGCTACGGCTGGTGCCTGTTCTTCCTCGCCAAACACTACCACCTCTTCCAAGCCTTCGGTCTCAATCGCTGTTTTTCTTGGTGCACAAGAAACAAATAGTAAAATGCACCCAATTAAGCAAATTATTTTCATAATTACCCCCTTGTTATGTGCAAATTCATTTCAATAACTTCTTTATGTCTTGAGCACGCTCTTTCTTGCATACCAGAACACCTTCATTGCTCACGACTATGATCAACCCTTCAACATCATAAGCACGCAGCGGTATATCCCGGCTACACATGATCGAATCCTCGATCGCAATGCCTCGAGCATCACCAATCAGTATGTTCTTCTTTTGATCCTTACTAAAATAGCGCTCGAGGGCGAGCCAAGAACCGACATCGTCCCACTCGAAATTTCCCTGGACCACACACAGGCGATTGCTCTTTTCCATGACCCCATAGTCGATTGAGATATCCGGCACGTTCTGAAAATCCCTCTTTTTACCCCGGGCTAGAAACCGTTCAACACCCTTGTGAACTGCTGGAACAAAATGCCGTATCTCCTCAAGCATCGTCTCAATTGAGAACGTGAATATGCCGCTATTCCAGAGATAGCGTTTGCTGCGAACATATCGCTTGGCCGTAGCCTTATTAGGCTTCTCCGTAAACCCGGCACCACCATACGATACATTATGGCGCAAAGTTCCCAGTTTACGGCCTAATCGTATATAACCATAACCTGTTTCTGGGCGAGTCGGCCTGATTCCGTAAGTCACAAGATAACCGTTTTCAGCAAGCTCCTGGCCGTATTTTAACGCACTGAGAAAGGTTTTTCTCGGGCGTATGAGGTGATCGGCCGGCATCACATGCATAACCCCGTTTCCATGCCTCTTGCGCAAAGTCATGGCCGCCAGACAAATCGCCGGCGCCGTATTGCGACGCAAGGGTTCAAGAACTATGTTTTCTCTGCCAACATGCTTCCTTGTAAGCTTCTTCAGTTCCTTGGGAATTACCAACAACCGCTCATGTCTCTTGAAATTGCCCGCGATACGCTGTATTGTCTGAATCAACAATGGCTTGTTGTCAAAGATGTTAAGAAACTGCTTGGGAAAATCGGGTTGACTAAGAGGCCAGAATCGCTCACCTCTGCCGCCGGCAAGGATTACCGCGAATTTCTTAATATCTCACCTCTTTCAATTTAAATAACACGCTACCAAATTTCATCCTTGCCTTGATCTGCACTGGCAGGCGTTCGGCCTCCGAATACCATATCACCATATTGCCCTTGGCTCCGAAGATTCCTTTCCCCTCGGTTTTTGGTTCGACGACGATAGTATTATATGTACCGGCACTGGTTTCAATTCTTTCCTGCCCGCGCACCAAGCAGTATATTTCATGATTCTCCTGAGAATTGTGTACGTTGAGCACGATTGTATCACCACCTTCCAGAGGTATCTCACGCAGATAATACCAAAAACTCAAAAGATCCCTCGTATCTTCTGCAATATCAATTCTCAACGTATCATCATAGGATACGTAATGTGCGTCATGGTTGAAATACATGTTACTTTTCCGATGGTACCCGCTTTCGTTGATGCGCTCCTGGTAAAGGTGGGGCAAGAGGGTTTTCACGCTCGTATACACCTCAATGGTATCATTTATCGAAAACAAGATTCTCAATCCGCTAGACGAGTTCAGAACCGAAGAGATGAGATAGCAATGCTCCCCCTCATAGGTCAGTGTATCTCTCACTTCCAGAGTCATCTTACCAAGAGTCAGGAATGAAAACTTTGCATCGTACTCGAGACTCTCGCCCACCGGGAAAATCAACAACAAAGAAACCAGAATCATACGACGAGTTTGTTCAACCTCTCGATCCGTTTATCAATGGGCGGATGAGTCGCAAACATACTCGCCACGTCACGTCGGTCCTTGCCAAAAGGATTGGCGATAAAAAGGTGAGCATTGGCATCAGAGGCGCGCTTCATTTTCTGCCCTGCGTCACGCAGCTTTACTAAAGCCTGAGCAAGACCATGGGGGTAACGCGTGATGTACGCACCGGATGCATCCGCAAGATACTCCCGCTGCCTCGAGATCGCCGCCCTGATCAACGCGACAAAGATGGGCGCGATGACCGCCAAAACAAGACCAACCACCAAGAGAATCAAGCCTGCATTACCACCGCTGCGCCGATCTCGCCTGCGCCCACCCCACAACATAGAACGCAGAAAGAAATCCCTTAAAAGGATAATGAGACCGCCGATTGCCGCGACCACGGTCATGAGTAACATATCGTAATTCCTGATGTGGGATATTTCATGGGCCACAACGCCCTGCAGTTCCTGCCGGTTCATGATTTCCAAGAGACCGGTTGTGACGGCCATCGAGGCATTCTGGGGATTTCTGCCAGTCGCAAAGGCATTAGGCGCTGGAGAAGGCGTGATATAGACCTTGGGCTTGGGAGTGCCGGCCGCAATGGAAACTTCTTCCACAACGTTATGTAACATTCTGAATTCTTCTGGATCGGCAGGCACTGAGCCGGTCGCCTTCAACGCTATCTTATCTGAATTATAGTACAGGAAGATGTTATAAAAGACAATGAAGAGCGCGAAAAATATGTAACCACCAATACCCCAATCGAGAACCTGCACCAGCGCATACCCGAGTACACCAAGAAAAAGACTTGTGATGACAATAAACAGGAACGTTTTGCGCTTATTGGCGGCAATTAGGCTATATAACGTCTCGCGCATCAGAACTTAACCCGCACCGGCTCTTTTTCCTCAGCCGGAGCCTCGAAGAACTCACGGGTGTTAAAACCAAACATCGAGGCGATTATTGTCTGCGGGAATTTCTGAATTGTTGCGTTGTAATCCATAACCACGTCATTATAGAATTGACGGGCAAATGCAATCTTGTTCTCGGTGGCGGTCAATTCCTCCTGCAACTGCATGAAATTCTCATTTGCCTTCAACTGAGGATAATTCTCCGCAACGGCGAAGAGTGTCTTGAGCGTTGCCGTCAGCATATTATTTGTCTCCGCTGCCTCTTTAGGGTTCGTTGCGCCCATGGCCTTGGAACGCAGTTCAGTAACCTTTTCCAGCACCTCTTTCTCATGGGCGGCGTAGCCCTTCACGGTTTCCACGAGATTCGGGATTAGATCGTAGCGCCGCTTCAGCTGAACGTCAATCTGCGCCCAGCCGTTATCTACTCTCGTCCTCTTCACGACGAGACTGTTGTATATAAGGATGAATGCAAACACAATGACAGCAATGATTATAATCAGCAATATCATCTTACCTCCACTGATTTATTCTATACATATTTATTAAGTTGTCAAGTTAAGCCCCTTACTATGCTTAAGCCTTGACTAAATTTGGAATATTTGTATAATTGCATTAGAAAAATGATAAATCGAACTATTAAAGACTATGAAATGAAGGAACTTATCGCCACCGGCGGCATGGCGGCCATTTACAAGGCCATCCAAATCTCCACCGGTCAGACGGTAGCGATCAAGATCCTACACGGCCATCTTGCTCAGGATAAGGATTTCATCACCCGATTTGAAAGGGAAGCAAGAGCTGCCGCCGATTTGAAGCATGATAGCATCATTGATATCATCGGCTACGGGCACGCCGAAGGGGTCTATTACATTGCCATGCAATATGTCGATGGCAAGAGCCTCAAAGACCTCATCAATTCGGTAAAGTTCATACCCCACGATGTCGCCCTCGCCATTGTCTACGAAATCTGTCAGGGAATCGAACACGCTCACCAAAAAGGTGTTGTTCACCGCGACATCAAGCCCGCCAATATCCTCATCAGCAACGCCGGGACCGTAAAGATCACTGACTTCGGCCTGGCTCAAGCCCAAGATCTAACGTCAATAACCGTTACCGGCGCCATCGTCGGTACACCGGCATATATGTCTCCAGAACAGGCCGCCGGTAAGAGAATCGATATACGCTCCGACATATTCTCGTTAGGAGTCGTAACATATGAAATGATGACCGGGACCAAGCCCTTTCAGGGCGAAAGCTACTCGTCAGTAATCCATGCGATTCTTACGACACCGGCACCCAAGCCTGTTGAGGCAAATCCAATTGTTAGTGAGGAAATAAGCGCCATCATTGAAAGAATGATCCACAAGGATGTCGATAAACGGTACCAGAATATAACGCAAATCAGTGATGACATCTATGCCTACTTCAAAGAGCAGAACGTTGAAGTGCCGAGTAAGAGAATCGCCGAATTTATGAAAGAGCCACAACGCATCGCGCAGAATATGATGCAACAAATTAAGGAAAAGTGTATGAAACGCGGGCTCTATTACACAACACTTGGAAAAACAAACATTGATGATGCGATCAAGGAATTCGAGAAGGTGCGATACATCGACCCAGATGATGGTCAGGCAAACAGTCATCTTGCCGAGTTGAAACGGAAAAGGAAAGTCGATAAACCGGTCAAGGTGAAAGAACCCCATGTTCCAAAAAAAAGGAGCTACGTCACAATCGCCTCTATAATAGGTGCGATATTCGTAATCACGGTTTTTGCCGCCGCGTTATATCGTAACCACAACGCGCGCACAACGACCTCGAGTGACTACGGTTATATTCAAGTCGACTCAAAACCCGCGCAGGCTGCCGTGTACTTGGACGACAAAACCCTCGAAGCACCGACACCAATAAAGATCGACAGCATTAGCGCGGGAGAGCACGTAATTGAGATCCGCAAGCAAGGGTATCAACCGTATGCGCAGACAGTTCAAGTCAAGGGAGGCGATACACTCTCGGTCAATGCGCTCTTGATAAAAGAAATCGGCAGGTCCGCCATGGGCAGCATGGCAGTACAATCCAGCCCGAGCGGCGCGACCGTCATTGTTGACGGCAAGGACACCAGGATGAAAACGCCTTGTACGATCGATGAACTCATTGCTGGTAGTCACAGAATCCGCATTGAAAAAACCGGCTACCGGCCGGCTGATCTGACGCGTAGTGTCAGAGCCGGTCAGACGACAAGGGTCTCCGCCAACCTGACCAAGGTTCAGCAGGAAATAGCAAGACAAGGCACGCAGAAGTCCTATTTTAGAATAAACGTTGACCCATGGGCAAAGATATATATCGATGGTAAATATGTCGAAACAACCCCTATCGCCAAACCATTGGTGGTCACATCGGGAACGCGTCTCGTCCGGCTCGTCAATCCGAGTTTCCAGGATTGGCAGAAGCGAATAAGCTTCCAGCCCGGGCAAACGAAATCCCTCGATGTTAAGCTACAGCCCCTTACTGGCTATGTTAAACTCAGTGTTCGACCCTGGGCAGATGTATACATCGATGGAAAATTCTATGAAACGACACCTATCGCCAAGGCGATAGAGTTATCAGCAGGAAGGCATACGTTGAAATTAATAAATCCGTCCTTTATTGCTCACGAAGAGGTAATTACTGTCGTGGCAAACAAGACATTAAAGAAATCTGTCGAATTGTTCCAAAAATGAGGAGGCTATATGTCTAGATTTATCACAGTATTGCTATTTGGCTGCCTGGTCGTCCAAATGGGTATTTCACAAACAGTAACCCAGGACTCACTTGAGATGATGCTCGGCAAGGCAAAGACCCACTACTACAATGGTGAATATGAGAATGCCATAACAGAACTGGAGAAGGCGCTGCTGTACCTGCGACAACTAAAGCGAACCGACCAGGTTGAGGCATACAAATATTTGGCTTTCAGTTATGTCGCATTCGGTAATCGTATCAAGGCAAAAGAACAATTCCGAAAAGCATTGGTGTTGGATCCGGAACTGGAGTTGGATCCGGCTACTGTTTCTCCTAAAATAATCAAGGTATTTGAAGAAACAAAGGCAGAGATGGCAGCTGCTCCTGTGGAACCCAGTGAACCGACTCCTACTGTTTACAGGGGAGAAAGGCGCGGATTCGATGCTACAATACGTTCCTGCTGTGTCGGCGGCTGGGGACAAATGTACCGTGGGGAAAGTAGCAAAGGTAAAAAGATGATGATCGCCTGGGGCGCAACAGTGGGTGCGACCGTGGTATCCTGGATCATGACGAGCAACAGGGAGGAGGAATACATGAACCTTCGGGCCCAAGGTGCCCCCTATGACGATGCTTACAACAAATACAAAATCTGGTATAATATCGCTTGGGTCAACACGGGAATCTTTTTAGGCATCCACGCCTATAATCTTTACGATATCATCTTTCGTAGGCCAAGTACAAAAACCTCGATGTCAGAATTCGATCGATGTTTCATTTGTGAGGCTAGCAAAGATTACATAAGACTTGGCTATGAAGTGAAATTTTGAGGGAGGCTACCATGAAGAAAATTCTTCTGCCAATTCTGTCGATACTTTTTTTCACGACGTGTTTGGAGCCACCGCGCGACAACCCGTACGACCCTTACAATCAAGCATACTTCGCAGGCACGGCCTACGATCATAACGGGAATCCCCTGGAAGGCGCTCATGTGGAATTGAAATATGATCACGAAATCAAGTATGAAACAGTGACCATTAGCAGCGGCTGGTATGAATTTCCTGAGGTCATAGCCCGTACCTACACGGTTGTCGCAGAAGCTGAATACTACAGCACGTTATACATTGACAATGTCGACATTCCACTATCGTCGAACATCGATACCTTTGACCTCTATTTCGACGAGCTCTATTTCGATTTTGACAATGAGGCACTCGGTACTCAAAATCCGGTCGGTTTCCTTTCGTTAGTCGGCACCTGGCAAATCCAAGCAGACCCCACAGAACCAGATGAACATTCAACACCCAATGTTTACAACGCCCTACACACCGCGGCCAGTGAATCGTTTGCGCTATCAGTGTTCAGAGATACGTTAACAGACTTCTGGTTTGGTGTTAATATCAAGGTACTCAGTGGGTCGAGCCCTTGGAATGCGGGTATTGCGCTCAGATATCAGAATGCTGACAATTACTATCTGGTCCAATTCATGACCACTGGCTTAACGCTCACGAAAATCGAAAACGGAACTGCTATACAGTTGGCTTTCGATAACACGTACACCTTTTCCACTGACCACTGGTATCGGGTCTCTGCTTATCTGTACGACAACAATATCAAGATTTACTTGGATTATGAAGAATTATTCGAAATCCAAGACAATTCATCTCCATTCTATACAGGTGTGGCCGGACTGTGGCTTCATACCAGTGAGCCAACCGGGTCGGCCACGGCTAATTTTGATGACGTGCATATCTGGCCTTAGCAGAAAGAAAATCAAATTTCGCAAGGTAGCACATGGCGACCTTTCTGGTTCACAAAGCCGATGACGACACCCAGATAGTCAAACTGGAAAAACAACACATCACGCTTGGACGGCGTGAGGACAATGACATCGTACTCGATGATATGTTCGTCTCGCGCAAACACGCCGAGGTCGACCGAAAAGGCGTCTTCTATTACATTCAGGATAAACAAAGCCGCTATGGCACATTCGTCAATGGTGCACGGATAACGGAGACACGTTTAGACTACGGCGATGAGATTCAACTGGGCAATACTGTGGTCACCTTCGTCGATGAGAATAAGCTGGATCAAGTACCCACACCCCGAAAACCATCCCGCGTCGTCGGCACGAAGATTGACATTCCGGGAAAGATTGAGTCGCTAAAGGCGGAGTTAGAGAAAGGAACCAACAAAGAAGCCATACTGAAATCGCTCAACGAGATCCAAGGTTACTTCAATCAATATCAAGAGAATCTCGTAGAAGCAGAGAAGCTGAAAGAGATTGCGTCTACACTCTGTGAAATCGGCAAGATCATCAATTTTGTGTTCGATCTCAACGTGCTGCTGAATCTATTGATGGATCTAGCCATCAAAATACTCCAAGCGCGACGCGGCTTCATCATGCTCCATGATGACAAATCCAACACGTTGACCGTCAAGGTTGCTCGTAATATGGGTGGTGAACTTGAACCCGCAAAATCATATGGTATCAGCCAGAGTATCGCTTGGCAAGCTTTCAAGACTGGTGAAATGATCAATACCGAAGATGCGACAAAAGACGAAAGGTTCAAAACCCAAGAGAGCGTTATTAGTTACGCAATCGGCTCGGTCATCTGCTTGCCTCTCATTTCCAAAGAAAAAGACAAAATCGGCATCATCTATCTCGACAATCCAGTAGCCCATAAGAAATTCGACCGCGATGATATTCAATTCATGGCCTCGTTTGCCAATCAAGCCGCAATCGCNATAGCTAATGCCCAATTGTACGCGAAGGTGAAAGAAGAGGAGAACATCCGCGAACGCTTGCAGCGTTTCTTCTCACCCAATGTTGTCGGCAAGATTATGTCAGATGAAGAAACCGTGTCATTGGGTGGAGAAAACCGCACCGCGACCATTCTCTTCAGTGACGTACGCGGCTTCACTTCACTGACCGAACGAATTCATGTGTTAACCTCGATGGAAATATTAAACGACTTCCTCAGCAGCATGTCTGAAGAAGTATTTTTACACGAAGGTACTTTAGACAAGTACATTGGCGATTGCGTCATGGCGATATTCGGCGCGCCGGTTTCACACCCCGACGACGCGCTGCGGGCCATAAAAGCAGCCCTCGGCATGAAAAAGCGCGTCAGCCAGCTCAAGGAGTTGTGGCATGACAAACTCGATGTCTCGATGCGTGAGCTGTTCGAGATTGGAATCGGAATTCACACCGGTGAGGTGATTGCCGGTAATGTCGGCAGTATTAAAAGAATGGAATACACCGTGGTCGGCACTGCGGTCAACCTGGCTTCGCGTTTGGAAAATGCCGCCAAACCAGGACAGATACTAATCAGCCGTTCAACCTATGCCTGCACCAGGGAATTCATAGAAGCCAAGAAGCTCCCGCCGATCGAGCTGAAGAACATCAGCCGCCCGGTTGAGGTATACGAGGTACTTGGACTCAAAACATAGTCTGTGGGGTCAAATCTTCACACTTCACAAATAACACAATAGCGGAAACGGCATCTCGGTTAAACGTCCATTAAATTGTTACACCAGAGAATCAATAATTGTAATTGGAAGACGCAACAAAAAGATAGAAAACAAAGCGATGTAGTGAAGTGTGAAGATTTGACCCCATTTTCTCGCTGACCGTTTTGGGATTTTCTGGATATTACCATACGTTCGGGTATAAATTTGGTACACATGTGTCATACGAAAAAAAAGAGGAGAGTTACCGCTCAAATCACTCCCCTTGTGCTACAACTTTGATTTCTATCTAACCTTTACCACCTTCTGTGTCACCACGCCATCAACTTCAATGAAATAGATGCCTGGTCGTATTCTGCTTGGTTCTACTACCCTTCCTGTGATGTCAAAGAGTCTGCATTTTTTGCCTGCTGGTAGTTTCAGGCGACCGCGGACGATGGTCGCACTAATAACATTGTGATTCTTAATAGGCACGCTAACAACCACCTCTTCTACGCCCGGTACGCCTTCGAACAACTCGTTCCACGAATACCAGAATTTAGGAAAATGGTGGGCAGCAACCCTGCGACGCGCATAACCTACGCCAACGCACGGCCAATCAGGATGTTCGGTTATGGCGTTAGGTCTAATGACCATTTGCTGAGCAGTACACCACCCATACCACAGTACACTATATTCTCTAGCAATCGCATTTTCGATTGCGATCGCCCTTTGGGTCGACAAATGAAAGTCCGCATTCAGTGAATCAGCAATTATTTGATAGCGCCAACAAGATATCGGCGGATATAGCACGCGATGATGGTTTGTCACGCCAAGATTGTACTGTGAGTTAATCAATGGTGGGATATTGTTATCCGCGACAAGTCGTAAAGAGTCGGCAATATTATTGATTTCGAGAATTCCGGCGGGTGTCGGGTGTGACATGTCATAAGGAGAAAAAAGATTTATCGCATTAGAGTACAATGATGTCGAATAGTCAAGCGAGTAAGTAATATCATAAATGTCATTCACACCGCTATTGTCCGGATCAATGGTTTCAACAGCATCTCTTAATGAAAACATAACAGGTATTAATGAGTTAGGTGCAATGTAATTTGTATCTGGGTAGTTACCTGTATTAAAACAGATACCAACTCCGTCCTGATTGACGACAGAAGTACAGCCAAACCAACCGGCGCAACTGATCGAAACATGTTTCTGCTCATTCGCAAGCTCAGGGAAATAGGCAATGATTAAGGACGTATTTGTGAAAGACATATTTACGCCACTATAGTGATCGAGATTCCGACACAACACCATTCCACCCTGCAAAGTATCGTCATTTATAGTCGACTGTCCCCAGCCGGATATGCTTGAACACCATTCCCCAGATTTTGCCATAAAGTGGCATAAATCAGGGAGGGTATTGTAGCACAAAATATCTTCAGCTGTTATTTCTCTTCCCAACCCTGAATGGATTAAACTGACATCTTTATCAACTAGACCATCATATATACCTTGAGCTTCCTCCTGATATTTGACGGGCACAGTGAATCGTATTCGCCAGTAGGGTAGGATAGTGTTCTCCCATTCCGTAGGTGTAAATATGTACCATAGTGAAGGTCCAAGTAGATAATAGTTAAACTGCGCCATTATTTCTTCCGCCAGCAGAAAGCCATGCGCATACCCCATTTCATAGTGGCTGCCCCATAACTGCAGGTATTTCTGCGTGGGAGGTCCTTTTGTCCGCAAAAAACCATTAATCGTCGACGGCTGGCTTATCATCTCCGGTAGCATGATGTCATCGAGATATAGTTGTTGATTCACAGGCACGCGGCGGGTCCGGAATGATATGTATATTGGTACCCCACTGTAAGCATTCAAGGATATCATCTGCTGGATCCACAATGTTTCCGCTACATACAAAGTCTGCACCAGGCTGAACGATGGCATTGTCGGCAAAGTGGATGTTGACACCAGTACATCCAGACTGCAGCCAGCACTACCTGATGCGCGATACCAGAAACAAAGCAGTGTATCAGGGCCTTGTGGTAGTACCCTAGGGGTTATTAGATAATCCAGATTGGTAAAATCAAGACCACTGTATAGTGTATCCCCATAACACGTTGCACTATGAATACCCGTATGGCCCTCGACCACATCTCGGTACCAGACTGCATCCAAGCAATCTTCATTGACAATGATCCAATCATTTGGCGGAAAATAATTTTGTGTCTCAAAACTTTCCGTCCAAGCACTACATAGCAGCAGAATATATATCACCATGTTCCCTCCCGATTTTTTTAGTACTTACCGTATTTTAATTACCTTTTGGCTGATCTCTCCGTCCACCTCTATGTAATAGATGCCACATGTGATTCGAGTTGGTTCTACGCCCCTACCCGTGATGTCGAATACTCTGCATTTCTTTCCCTCAGGTAATTGCAGAGGGCCGCGGAAGATGGTTGTAATAATTCCTTTTTGAGTGATGACCGCAGGCTCATTTTCCTCTATGCCGACATCTGGCTCCGTTCTTATAAGATAGACATCGCGGCCACCTGCACCATATGATTCTGTGTATCCGACAACGATATAACCACCATCATTTGTCTGCAGCACGTCATTTCCTAAGTCAGATTGGGCACCGCCATAAACCAAACACCAAAGCGAATTGCCGTTTTCGTTCATCTTAAACAGAAAAACATCAGGATTAAAGAAAACATCACCACATTGTCCTGTAAGTATGTAAGCGTTATCGTTGGTCATGTCGAATGAATGTCCTATCATTTGATTTGTGAACGTCCCATAAGTTCTTGTCCACAATATGTCACCTTGGGAGTCCACTTTCACTGTGTATAGTAACGCCCATACATCGATACCGGATTCCATCCACAGAACACCACACACAACACATGCGCTATCGTTATCCTCTTTGACGCAGTAGAAACGACCAGCCCAAGGTTGCAGCACCCATAATGTGTCACCGTTTACATCAACTTTTCTTGCCACAGAACTAGCTTCTGGTGCCACAGCACGATAACCTGCAACGACATAACCGCCATCAAATGTCTCACAAACATGACACCCTGCGGCGTCTAAGGCTCCAGAATCATAAGTTTGACACCAAACTGAATCTCCCTCCGCATCTGTCTTTAATAATAGAACAGCATATGGGGATATAAAATTATCAGAAAAAGTGCTTCCAGCAACAATATAACCGCCGTCTGAAGTCTGCTGAACATCAAACCCCGCATCACATTGATATCCACTGTCATATATTGAAGCCCAAATGATATTGCCCAGATGATCAGTTTTTATAAGCCAGATGTCATTGCCACCAGAGCCAAAAGATTCAGTATTTGCGAGAATAACATAACCGCCATCGCAAGTTGGCCGCACAGCCACTGCCCAGTCATTATTAATACCTCCATACGTTTTCGTCCAAACAGTATCCCCAGTGGCATCTATTTTTAGAAGCCATACATCTTGCTGACCAGTACCGAACGATTCGGTATAGCCAGCGATTATGTAACCGCCGTCTGATGTTTGTCCTATGGAGTTGCCAACATCATCTGCGGCTCCGCCATATGTTCTTGTCCACAGAGTGTCCGGGGATTGTGTATACCCCAACATTGCTGTTGTCATGATACATAACAGACCAAAATACTTCATTTTTCCCCCTTCTAGGTCACAGACTGCCTAATCTACCGATATATTATAACAGAAATAGGCTAAATGGTAATCGGGGAATCCCTTACTTTGTGGTACTTGATATCTTATTGTGATTAATGGCAGGTATTAGACTAAATAGCCTCTTCTCTGCTGTTTCTGCGTTTACTAATTAGGTGTCGAGGGACGTCAATCCCTCGCTTATTGCATACTTGGTCAGCTCTGCAACGCTGTGAATATCAAGTTTTTGCATAATACGCCTACGGTGCGTTTCAACTGTCTTCACGCCACGGTGAAGAAGATCGGCAATCTGCTTGGTGCTCTTTCCCTCAGCAATCAGTTGAAGCACCTCGCGTTCCCTTGGAGTGAGTACCGTGCTGAATACTTTCGTCTCCAATGATCGAGACAAACTGTCATCGATAACATGATGGGTTATCTGTGGGCTTACATACATTTTGTTTGAAAATACTGCGTAGATGGCCCGTGTCAGCTCATCGAAAGCACAGTTCTTTAGCAGGTAACCAGCTGCTCCAGCTTTAAACATCGCGAGCACAAAATTCCGTTCGGAATGCATTGATAGACATAGCACCTTTGTCTGAGGGGCTTTTTTCTTCACCTGTCTCGTTGCGTCTATGCCATTTAAATCAGGCATTGTGATATCCATGACCACCACGTCGGGATGAAGTTCCTGCGCAAGCCTAACGGTATCTTTTCCATTGGATGCTTCGCCGATGACAGCCATAGTAGCTTCCTTTTCCAGCAAACCACGCATTCCTTCACGGAATATTACATGATCGTCTGCCAATAGTATTCTTATGCTCATCATCCCGTTATGCTAAATGTCATTCCTGCAAGTCCCGTCATACCACTATCAGTTGATTATACTATGCATTGTGCAGAAAAGTAATCGGGTTATTCCTGATTCTGGAATACTAAATGCCTTACCAGATATCAAACGCAATATCACACTCATTTTCTGGCCTTCGTTCTTGCTGCACGCTTCAATGGTGCCATTAAGGTCATGGTGGTTCCCTGTCCTCTTTTTGATTGCAGCTCCATTCGTCCATGCAAGTGCCGCAGTCGCTCCTTGACATTGAAAAGCCCAAAACCCTCGCTCTTTCTAGGTTTCTTTTCTAGGTTCTTAGGATTGAAGCCAACACCATCGTCCTCAACGGCAATCCGTATTGACCCTCCGTCTCTTATCGCCGACACCTTCACACACTTCGCATGTGCATGTTTGGCAACGTTTGAGAGCAATTCGCGCACTGACTGAAACAGAAAAACAGATGCATCATCGGTCAGCGGTTTCTGCAGGCCATCATCTTTGAATCTATATTCAATCCTATATTGCTCTCCGAATCGTCTGACGAGCCACTCTAGAGCTGGTTCAAGGCCTAGCTCATATAGAATTGGCGGGCTTATTTCAAATGCCAATGTTCGTAAACGCTCCGCCGTTTTATCAATGATTGCTTTAATTTCAGCCAGTTTCTTATTGGCATTCTTGTTACGTTTCGTTTCTTGAACCGACCTTAGCTTAAACGTAGCGAGCGCCAAAGCCTGGCTGATATCATCATGAAGAAACGTAGCGAATTTACGACGCTGCTTTTCCTCAATCAACGATATCTCACGGGCCAATGCTCTGAGCTGCCTTTGATTACTCAGGAGAGTTTGTTCGGCTTTCTTACGCTTTACGATCTCAGTTTCGAGTGTTGATGTTCGCTCGGCGACCAATTCTTCAAGGTGTTCGCGATGATCTTTTAATTCCTTCTCGATTCTCTTGCGCCGTCTAATTTCTTTTCGTAATTCTATATTTTTAAGGCGGTAGATTTCTTTTTCTCTTTCTTTACTATCGGTTTCATATTTTGTTTTTAGATCACTGATGTATTTCTCTTTTTCTGTACTGAAAATGCTTCCTTTGAGTTCCGCGTACTTCTTGTGATAAATTAGTGCGTTCTCAAAATCGCGTTGTGCTTCAAACATCATTGTAAGCGATGAGTAACTCTCCAGTTCTTCATGTTTCATTCCCTTATTTTGGGCATCTTCTATGCTCTTTCGCAAATAACAGAGCGCAGCATGATAGCGTCCTGAATGCGTGCACAGAACGCCCATGAGTAGGTAGGCCTTCACAAGCAAGGTTTCATTTCCGATTTCTGATGATAACTGCATGGATTTCAAGCAATACTCCAATGCTTCTTCAAATTCGCATTTTTCCACAAGAGACTCGCTAATATGAATAAGAACTTCTGCAGAGAGTTTCTTGTTACTAACTTCTTCAGAAAGAAGGTATGCCTTCTTGTAGTATTTCAATGACTTGTCTAATCTGCCCATTGCTTTAGTAGCCCATCCCTTCAATCCATAAGCATAAGCAATAGCTAACCCATATCCGCTTTTTTTTGCCAACTGCAGAGTTCTGCGAAAGAAATTCATAGCCTGTTTATATTCACCTTGGTGCATATAAGCAATACCAACTTCGATCAATATCTCTGCTAGTCTTTGCTCGTTTCCTGTCTTTTCGTAGTGTCCTAAGGTCTTCAGAAAATATTCAAGCGCCTTGTCGTACTCGCCCTGCAAATCATAGACACGGCCAATATTTCCATAGCAGTTAGCTTTAAGATCGGTGTTTCCGATTTGTTTAAAAATGGTCAGAGCTCTAAGGTGATAATCCAGCGCCTTTGTGAAATCGGATAGCTCGACATACACGCTTCCCATATTGTCGTAAGCCTTTGCGAGTTGAGTTCTGTGACCGTGCCTTCGTCTGAGATCTACGGCTCTTGAGTAATATTCCAATGCCTTTGTGTAATCGGATTTGCGTTGATAAGCAAACCCAATGTTATGGTAAGCATCTCCAACGCGTTTCTTGTCGCGTATTTCTTCACACAATTTCAGCGCCTCGAAGTAACATGCCAGAGCTTCATCCATGTCACCGCTTGTGTTGTAGGATATACCTAGTTTCATATAGCTGTCGAAAATTCCTTTTTTATAATTGAGAATTTTGGCCCAAGCAAGAGCCTTGTTTGCTATGGCTTGTGCTTTGTCCGGCCTAGAGAGACAAAGTTCGAAGGCCATTTTGTTATACACGTCAACTTTGCGCCTACCATAAGCTCCCTTATCAGGTTTATCGCGAAGGTTTTCCAATATTTTCTCGAGTTTCTTCATTTTGTCTGTTGCCATTAATTTTCACCTCCTCTCCGAAGTTCATGTTCTACTAGTGGTAAGTCGTTAGCCAACGAAACTATGGTCAGGTATACTTGTACAATATTGCCAATAAGCGTATTGTTGCTGTCACTCATCTAAATCTCCAATATCCATCTTAAACAACGACCTATGCAATACTGCCATCTTTTTGATATATCTAAGAACCTACATACATTCGTAAGTAATATTACTACAAATAAAGTCGGGCGTCAATATGTTGGTTCACGCCCTTGTGTTACGGTATTCGTCAATAATTCCCCACTCGACTCTGCTTGGCACAGATCTGGCACATGCCGACGGTCAAGATTCTGGGTTACGTTTATGCGTTATGAGTATTGGTTAGCGCCTAAGTGCACATAGGAGCTACGGACCACCAGTCCGTCGATTCACGTAATGACCATTCCGGGCATAAAAAGCAACCTCTGTCTAAGCCTTCGTCCGCCTAGCCGTCATATTGCTGGGATTTGTGCACACAATGACCAAGAACGAAAACTATGAAAGGCTCCTACTGGTTCTCATGCAATATCTTCAGCGCGTTAGACTTCCAATTTCGCTCGGCACCAAATGGCCCGTCTGGAAGTATATCACTGGCCGACGTCTTGCAATTTTCGTGGAGGAAAGTATGTTTTGCGGAACCAAATGGGGTGTTTTTGAACCAAATGATGAACCGCTACATGCACAAATTGAAGTGCAAATGAGGAAACATCTGCTCGATCAGACGAGGCGGACTCGCAGTCCGTTGAATATGAGATGAGGTAACGGACAAATGTTGTGTTATCAATAATCTACGGAACCTTTTGTTTCCCGAAGTAGATTTGTGCCACATTAGTGCTAAAATGAATTGGTTTATTACTAATGCGGTACTATTTTGCACAAGACGTTCAAGCTACACTGCCCTGCGGTTTACGAAACCGATTTTGTGGTTTTTCGAGTACTTCTGTAATTACATCGAAAACTGCACAGATGTAGTACAGATAATGCTTTCCGTAATTCTGGCCATTGCTGGGAAGTCTGAATTGTGCTGTGTCTTTTGGCCTAGACTTGGCACAAATCTGGCACAATCTGAGGGTCGGCGAAAGTCGGCCCTTTTACTCCTGTCATGAAATTATCCAAATTGTCAGTATGGCATAGACGATATTTTTGCGTCAAGTCGAAAAGGATACGTTACAAACAGAATGTTCCCCGTGATCGTACCAAAGCTTTACATTGTGTAAGGAACTGATTTAAGATTTCCGTTGCTTACCTTGTCAGAAAAGGTTCATCACACTTTCTTCTTGTTGATTACGCTTGTCTTTCATCGACGGTACAACTCTTCTTGGAGCAGTCAATGCTCTTGGGTACCTAGTCGATGTTGACACTAATATAGGATTTGCCGTTCAGGTTTACTCCGAAGTCAACGGTAATAACCCCGTCATTCCTAGTCGTCAGGCATTTACGAGAAATATCAGTTCCGTCTCGCTTGTGGACTGGCCAACCACGAGACTTCCTGGTGTATCGATCTGTTGCACTTGTGTCCGTTTCTGCCCCATCTGATACAATTGTTAGGTAGGGCGATATATACTGGAATAAATCTTCGGAGTAACCAGATTCTCGCCCGTGGTGAGAAGCAAGAAGAATGTCAGTTCCTTTGATAGAGGCAATAAATGCTTCGTTGTTGAGTAATTCATTCCAGGATGCACCTTCATTATCTCCAGGAATAATAATCTTTGAGTTGGCGTGGCTTATTATAGTCACGATACTGTGGTTATTCAGATTAGAGCACGAACACTCCTTTGGAGTGAAGAAATCGAACTTGACTCCTCCATTGTTAGCTTCTCTAAACGGATTCGTACTGTCTTGAATAGGTATGCTATACCGTTGGTTTATCTCGAGGTACTGTTCTACGTACTCTCTGTCTGATTCGGAATTACCTTTTCTTATTTCCTCTTCTGTTAAGTGCTTAGGTCGGTGAAGCACTCTGGGAGATAAAGTGTCAAAATTACCAATGTCGTATAGATGATCACTGTGCGGGTGAGTTATTACTACAGCATCGAGATACTCTATACCGTACTTGTTTTTCAAATGCAGAAGAGGACTGAACTCACTAGCGTATGAGGCATGCGACCCAGTGCCCAGGTCAAACACAATATTTCGATTTTCGGTTTTGACATATACCGCATGTCCATGTTGGACATCCCATACAACTACCTTCAGACTACGTGCCATTCTTCTTCTCCTTCCTATCTCGCCGTGCTAAAACATACACATAACCTATGATTTGAACTGCAAATACCACAGCTGGAATCGTGTAGTTGAGCGCAAAATTAGTTTCTACTTTCAGGAAGAAAAAGCATGTGAATGTCGCTAGTGCATTGAGAAAAGCAACGAAATGTAGTATGACAATGTGAGAACTGGTGAAATGGAAGAAAGCCGGTTTTTTGGGATCCGCATAGATTTCCGCACAAGGTGTAAAACCATAAGGTTTCTTCTCAATGATGAATTTTCTGTAATCATTTAGATGCCGTGCCATTGTTACATAGTAGATTCTATTCCTCACTAACGTTGCAAGTACTAACAGCCCCATTAACGTTACTACCCCCATTAAGGTGGCTAGAAAGATCGAAATATTAGAATGATCTTGATGCATGTCGACGTAGATCGTAAAGACAGCCCCAAAGACGGCTGTATAACCAGTGAATGCAAAACGCATCATACTTGTGTATGCAGTGTCATAATGTCGTAACTGGGAGAACGATTGTGAGAAATCATCATGCATTAGCTTGGCATAGCTGTTATTTTTATTATCATTTCTTTTATTTTTCAATACATTCACAGAATTCCTCCTATTTGTCAAGTAGATTCATATCCTTTTCTCGAGCATAAACGGTCGGAGCGTCGTAACCATTAAATTTGACCAAAATATGCTTGTTATTTGCCGTTGAGAAGCTACAATACGGTTCGGTCTTCCCTTCAACGTCGATTGACAAACCATGAGCTCCAGAACGATACTTATCGTCGACCGAACCATTGTGATCGGTCTTATGTCTTTTCTCAGAAATAAGGACTAACATAGGTTTGCCAGTCTTAATACATTGATATAACTCCGATGAATAACCAGATTCAAGACCATGATGAGGAGCTATTAGGATGGATAGCCCGTAGGTCTCCAGGCAGGCCTTTAACGAAGGTTGGTCTGATGTTTCTTCGTGCCATTTGGGGTGGCTATCCTTGAAGTTAGGGTTAAAACGCGTATATCTCTTTTGTACACCGCGTCCTTCTGATAGAAGATATGACATAGACTCTGGGGGCATATCACCAGGAAACAAAATTGTGTTCTTTCCGTAACGCAAGAACAGCACCAAACTTGTGGCGTTTCCATATTTGACATTATCGGAGTCGTTATCATTTGGATAAATCTCCTCGCAGATTGGAGGAGGTATATAATAAATACCATATTCAAAATCTTGTACTGTGTAACCCGCGTGGAATTGTATTGTTTGAAGAGGAGGATTTCTTTTCTTGTATGATTCGCGATATAATCGTTCCTTCTCCTTGCTCTCAGGATAGTTTTTTATACGTGCCCAATTCAAAGCTTCATCGGGTGCTTCGCCATGGCTGTGTGGGCATGTTAAAAGTGCAGGTTGAAATGGGTTACTTGATTCCAAAGGAAAAAGCATATCAATGTTATTGAAATGGTCCACGTGAGGGTGTGATATGATTACTTGGGCGATTTTGAAGTCCTTATAATCTCCGTCATCATATAATTGCCTATACAGATCCAAATGAGGCAGAATCTCCCTAGCAATAAATTCCTGAGGTGAGTAGTCACGAGAAGCTCCAAGATCGACAATAATGCCCTGGTTCAATGGTGTTTTTATGAACGCAGAGAGCCCTCGACCTACATTGAACAACCAAACATAGCAATCTGAATTGTCATACCAGCGTATCCTTGCCATAATTTCCTCACTTTCTATCTTGCTTTCTAATATCCTTCAATAGTAGTAAGTTGATTTTTTCATCTTTATCTCTTGTTGGCTTCGAAAAGTAAATAATCTTATAGTTATTTTCGGCATATCTTGACATTAAAGCTAATATATTGGCAGTGTCATGTATATGTTTTTTTTTATTTTTAACAATAACATGTTTGTCACAAATTTGGCACAAAGATGGTCATTTAAACATCCCTATTCGGTAATGTGTTTAACTATTAGCTCTTAGGAATATATACCGATATGGACTGCGGTTTAGTAGTCCGCAGTCCATCCTAGTCCACCTCGCCGGGATGTTATTGACAACAAACATGCGGTAGATTGCTAAAAGTGCCGTTTGAGGTTGTGAAACAAGATTTGTTGAAGTTGACTTGACTTTCGTTTCTAATCACATATAGTTCTAAGTACGTACACAGAAGTCTTTACATAAGAAGATTATAGGGCGCAATTTTTCGTCATTTTTGTGACGAAAGGAGAAGTAAAATGTGTGAGTATTGTACAAAACATGGTGAAGGCAAGAAGTGGTACCTCCAGATGAAGAACTATTCGGATGAATTGCTCCATCAGGAGCTATCCTCGATCCAAAAGGATTTAGCTACGACCACGACGCGTATCGAATGGATCCATCGATTTTGGGAGAATTTTGAGATGCCAGCGATTACCGGTATACCTAAATCACGAAAGGAACTGGCTGTTGCAGCGTTGTCCTCCATTGAACTTCTCAAGCAACAACCCAGCGAAGAAGAAATCATGGAAGCTCGGAAGACCGTCCATTTTGGTCAGGTGTTGCCGATTGAGGACGTTGAAAAAGTGATAGATATAGTGGATTCTATAACAAGGATGCCTTGTGGATGCCGGTTTATGACGACAGGAAAAACGGACAAGAGATATTGTTTTGGCGTTGGCCTAGATAAATGGGGCATCATGGGCAAGTACCCTGATGCCGCTTCGTCCCTGGAGGTGCTTAGCAAGGAGGAGGCCAAGAAGATCTTTCGTGAATATGATGAGGAAGGACTGATACACAGTATTTGGACAGCAATTTCCCCTTATGTGGTTGGCATGTGTAATTGCGATCGTGATTGTGGAGCATACAAAGGATACATTGAGAAGGGTGGTTTACCTCAGTTCTTCCGAGCAGAATACATCTGCCAAGTAGATTGGGACAAATGTACGGGTTGTAAGTCTTGCATGAGCCAATGTCAGTTTGGTGCTCAATTCTATTCATCGGGGCTTTCCAAAGTCTACATCAATCCGACCAGGTGTTTCGGTTGCGGTGTGTGTAGAGCAGCATGCCCTGAAGGAGCCATTACGCTCGTTCCAAGGAAGAAAGTTCCTGAAATTGCGAACGTTTGGCTAAGAGATGTACCGACTAAGTAATAAAATACCAGCTTCATTCGACGCTTAGTAACTGAGGCGGCTCTTTCGTTTAATCCCCCAATACCGCAGTCAATTCGCTTCATGTGCGTTGGGTCACAACAATAGCAGCTTCGGAGATAGCACCACGAAGAAGCACCATCAGCGCCTTTTCAGCCGCCTACACTTTCAACACTTAAGTCTTGACAAAATCCGAATCTTAAATAATATTCACATATGATCCTGCTACTCCTTCTCGGACAAATCATCTCAACCACCAAGACCGGTAATGTACTTATCACCAATATTCCATTATTAGATGGTAGCCGTGAGATTCAACGGGATATGACGTGTACTGATTATGACCATATTATCAAGCACTACTGTCAACTCTACGACGTAGACAAGGAGTTGGTCAAACTCGTCATTCAGAAAGAGTCCGAGTTCAATCCCCGCGCGATTTCCTCTAGTGGTGCCATTGGTCTAATGCAGCTAATGCCTGAGACCGCCCGCAGCTTGGGCGTCAAAGACCCTTACAACCCGAGGGAAAACATCAAGGGGGGAGTGAAATACCTGGGTCACCTCTTTGATATCTTTGGCCAAGACCTCGAACTCGTACTCGCCGCCTACCATGCCGGGCCGGGCCTGGTGAGACGCCTGAACCGCGTGCCTGAAATACCGGCAACCATGGAATATGTCGATTACATCATATCAAGGTACGGACGGGCCATTAAGAAAAACCCAGTATACTTCTCCTTGACCACAGATGGCACGCCGTTCTTCACGAATGTGCCAAAATAGACACTATATCTTTCGCGCGATAATGCCGATGGACAGCACTGTGTACATGAGTATTTTCTTTCTTCTCAGGCGATTCTGCAGATTATAAAAAGCCTCGGTCACAGAGCCGAAGTACTTAGGATACATCGGTAACCCCACACCGAATTTTGCAAAGAGCTGTCTCAGAATCTTATAGAAGATTCCCGGTCGTGACCAATCTCCATATACATGTATTGGTTCAAAACCCAGCCTCCGGAGCAGTTTCGCCAAGGAGGCGATGGTGAATTGCCTTTCCCAACCACCAAACCACAACCCCAATGTTATGAGCATGTGTTTCATTATTGTGTATAGATGAAAGGTCTGAGGAACGTCCACTACCAGAATACCGCTTCGCTTCAGAATCCGGTGATTCTCCTTAAGAAACGGAAACGGTGATGCAAAGTGTTCCAGGAGTCCCTGATGGAAAACGATGTCAAAAGAAGAATCCTCGAACGGACAATTCCGCGCATCACCCAGGATCAGTTTCACTTCATCATCTCGCATGAGGCTGCGCATAAGGCACAGACTCTCTTCAGAGTAATCCAAGAGCGATACGTTCCCTCCGAGTGCTTGCATCTTGAACCCGTCACGGCCGGTGCCCGCGCCGACTTCAAGAATATCCTTTCCGGCAACACTCGTAATGTTTTTCGTTTCTTCGACTATGTTTGTTACGGGTGGATATATTGCATCTGGATGCTTACCGGCCCAGAACTTATCCCAGGCTCGCCTTTTGCTGTCGGTGGCTGCTATCCTTAACCAACTCCTTTTGGTAGCTGGTCAATAACCAGTTGCACGCTTGTGCGCCGCGCCCTATGATAGTTATTGTAACTCGAGAATTCGTATTGCCCCGGCTCCTTCACCAGCTCTCTGATTACCGGTAACGAGTGGATGTGCTCAAGACGTTCCCTGAGATCCTCTATATTTTCAACAATCTCGGCATCAAAACTCTGACTCCACACCGTGCCCTCGCGTTTCTTGTATTCGTTATACTTCCGTGCAAAATTCCCTTTGATCAACTTCATTATTTTAGAAATCGAAAACATCTTACTCGGCTGTATGATCAGATAAAACGAATCCGGGAGTATTAAGTAAGCATAAATACAATAATTCAGCATGTAACGGTGATAGCCAACCGACAGTAAAAGAAATCTTGCCCAATGGGGATCACCGAGGATCTCAAGACAATCTTTTGTTGTCGTCCATATGTCGTAAATTGCTCCTGGCTTGATGATTCTCTTTGTCATTCCTCCCCCTTATTCAAGGATTTGGTTTAAAACTTTTTCATCCAAGCTCTTCACGATCAACGTGATTAACTCTAAAATATTATCGTAATCTTCAAGGGATATGATACCCGAACTAGAGTGGACGTAACGAGTGGGAACGCCAAGCGCCAAACACGGCACACCGAATTTTGTCAGATGAATAGTTCCCGTATCATAGCCACCCTTGATTGAAGTAAGATGATAGGGTATCTTGTTCGCCTCAGCCAGATCACACACGAATTCTCTCAGTTTCACATGAGGAATCATCGTGGAATCATAGACCAACACACTGGCTCCACCGCCCAATCTCTCTGCGGCTTCGCCATCATTACCCGGTGTGTCCCGACTTAAGCTGACATCCAAGGCAAATCCTATGTCTGGTTCAACCGCGTAAGCTGATGTCCGGGCACCTCGCAGGCCCACCTCCTCTTGAACTGAACCTACTAGGTAAACGGTGTTGGGATGTTCATCACCCGCGATATTATCCAGCAGGCTGATCAGAAGAGCACAACCGACACGGTCATCCCAGGCTTTGCCTACCAGCAGATTGCTATTTGCCATTCTTTCAAAACTACCTTCGGGTACGATCGGATCACCCGGGCGGATATCCAGCTTCTCCTTAGAATTGAAATTCTTTGATCCCCCAACATCGATATACATATCCTTGATTTCGGGGAGTTTTTTCCGTTCCTCAGGGGTGAGTTCATGAATGGGTTTCAAACCAACGACCCCTGGGATGTCACCACCCTTTCTCGTCCTTATTCTTACTTTCATCCCGGGAATATTACCTGCCCACCAACCGCCGATGGGTAAGAACTTAATGAAACCCTCTTTGGTGATTTCCTTGACCATGAATCCTATCTCGTCCATGTGGGCCGAGAACATTATCTTCGGCCGTTCACTCTTGCCAACCTTACGTGCAATGACGCTACCAATGCGATCTCTGGAGATCGATACTCGATCACCGAAATGTTTCTTTAGGAGGTTGATGACATTCTCTTCATAGCCTGAAATACCGAATGCTTCACTCAGCTCTTTTAAAATCTCAATACGATCCATCTGTCCTCCTTACACGTCCAAGTTTTCCACGTAGCGGGCGTTCTCTTCAATAAACCTACGACGTGGCTCCACCTCACCGCCCATTAGAATGGAGAAAAGTCGATCTGCCTCTGCGGCGTCTTCCATTGTTACTTTCTTCAGTATTCTCTTCTCGGGATCCATTGTCGTCTGCCAGAGCTGTTCTGGGTTCATTTCTCCAAGGCCCTTGTAGCGTTGTATATCGTATTTCTTCTGTGTGTGTTTCTTCAAAAAACGCTGCAAGTCTTCATCGGAAAACAAATATTCGTGGGTCTTATCGTGCCGTATACGGTATAATGGTGGCTGTGCAATGTATATGATCCCACCATCGATCAAGTCTTTCATGAACCTAAAGAAAAATGTCAAGAGCAGCGTTCGAATATGCGCGCCGTCGACATCGGCATCGGTCATGATGACGATTTTCTTGTAGCGTACTTTAGATATGTTGAAATCATCGTCACCTATGCCACAACCTATTGCTGAAATCAGTGTTCTGATTTCATTGTTGCTCAATATTTTATTCAAACCACTCTTTTCGACGTTCAAAATCTTCCCACGCAGCGGTAGTATCGCCTGGAATCTACGGTCCCTTCCCTGTTTCGCGCTGCCGCCTGCAGAATCACCCTCAACAACGAATATCTCACATTCATCAGGGTTTGTTGAAGAACAGTCCGCTAGTTTACCAGGCAGGCTTTCACTGTCAATTAATGATTTTCGTCGCGTCAATTCGCGCGCCTTGCGTGCTGCTTCTCTGGATCTCGCTGCGGATACGACTTTACTCATCACCACGTTGGCTATCCGAGGCGTTTCTTCAAGGTATGCCGATAACCTTTCGTTAACCAATGATTCCACAGCACCTTTTGCTTCGGCATTACCTAATTTGGTTTTGGTTTGACCCTCAAACTGCGGATTCTTTATCTTAATCGAAACAACCGCGGTCAATCCCTCGCGCGTATCTTCACCGGCCAGCGAAATATTATCCTTCAGCTGGTTGTGGCGCCTTGCGTAATCGTTCAGGGTTCTTGTCAAAGCCGACTTGAATCCGATCAAATGCGTACCACCTTCATGCGTGTTAATGGTGTTGGCAAACGTGAATATGTTCTCAAGATAAGAATCGTTATATTCCAGCGCCACCTCAATGCCGATGTCCTCTTTGGTATCCGCGAAGTACACCGGTTTATGCAACCTTGTGCGGCCTGAATCAAGGTATTTGACTAAGTCAAGCACGCCGCCGCGCGACAAATACCTCTCTTTTGTCTTTGATGCTGTGTCCTCAAAATCGATTTTTAGACCCTTGTTCAAAAAAGCTAACTCCCGCAGTCTTTGACTTATGATCTCCTTCTTGAACTCCACCTTTCTGAAAATGCTGTCGTCCGCTTTGAATCTTATCCTTGTGCCGGTTTTCTTCGTTTTCCCACGTGTCTTGACCGGCACCTTGGGCTCGCCGCGTTCATAGCTCTGATAGTATATCTTACCATTACGATAGACCTCAACGTCCAGCCATTCACACAGTGCATTGACTGCAGAAACACCAACCCCGTGCAAACCACCACTAATGCTATAGACCTTGTCATCGAATTTACCGCCAGCATGAAGCATTGTCATGACCACTTCAAGCGCCGATTTCTTCTGAACCGGATGCGTATCGGTAGGTATGCCGCGGCCGTTATCCTCGACCTCTACAATGTTCTTATCGATCTTCACGTTGATATGATCACAGACACCGGCTAACGCCTCATCAATACCATTGTCAACTACTTCAAAAATCAGATGATGTAACCCACGTATACTGACATCGCCGATGTACATGGCCGGTCTTCTGCGCACCGCCTCCAGACCCTTGAGCACCTGAATTTTTGACGCATCGTATTCATTAGAACGCTTGTTCTTATCCTCTTTCTTACCGCGCACGGGGTCACGTTTGTTTCTTCTTTTCATTACTTCTCCTTCTTAGCGGGACATCAGATATTCTAAACTTTATATCTTTGATGCGAACATCATACTTCTGTATCTTTTTCAAGATGTCTGACTTCATGAGAAACAGCTGACTCTGCCAGACCGGATTATCTACCATTACCAGCAGATTCTCAGAATCCACGCTCACGGCTTGTGCGTGGTGCGCGATATTGTGGCCTACAATATCTTCCCACTTTTCCACCGCCCGCCAATTCTTAAGCTTAACGTTGATGTCCATACCTTTAAGCACCCGAGGTACTATTCGATTAATACGTTCAGGAAATTTCAACTACACCTCGTTCGACACGAAAAAGACGACCCGCATTATCGGCTGCCGGTTTGAACTGCGGCATCTGGGTACTGGCATAGAAAATCTGTCCCTTCAATAGTCCGAGAAGAATACCCCGCTTCTCCGTATCAAGCTCGGCGTTGACCTCATCCAAGAGCATAACCGGTCTCTCCCCCCTAGACTCGTAAAGCATTTCCGCCTCCGCCAGCCTCAGCGAAATCGAGGCAGCACGCTCCTCACCCTCTGATGCATAATGTTGCATGGCACGACCGTCGATTGAGAAGAATAGGTCATCACGATGTGGCCCAACAACCGTCTGCCCAAGCGTAATCTCTCTCTGCCGCACGCTTTTCAACACATCTTGATCTAGCTGCATATTCGGACAAATGCTTTGATAGTCAACATTGAACTTCTTTAGGCTAAAATTAGCGCCGAACTCTGCGAACTTACTTTTGAGATCCGGTAATCTTGCCGCACGTTTCCTGTATATCTCATTCCCATGTTCGATCAACTGCTCATCGAATACTTCGAAGAGTCTCTTGCTTCCATCTTCGTTAAGTGACTGAAGAAATCGGTTTCTCTGGCGCACAATCTTCCGGTATTCAATCAAATCTGCCATGTACCCGGGCGAGATCTTTGCAATCGTCCAATCCAAGAACGCACGTCGTTTCGCGGGTGCACCGCGCACGATCCAGATGTCTTCGATGGACATGATCGTAACTGCCAGCCAACCAACGAAATCACTAATCCTGAGCACATCATTGCCGCCCAGGGTAAGTTTCTTTCTCTCCCCGTCCAGAAATATCTCTGCATGTCGGTCATCATCTGCCTCGGCTTGTACGCGTAAAAATTCTGAGTCAAACCGTATGAGATTGCGGTCTTCTTTCTCCCTGAATGAAGACGCATTTCCTGCATAGAATATCGCCTCGAGTAGATTAGTCTTACCAGCGCCGTTATCGCCAACTATGCAATTAAAATCACCAGCGAACTGGATCTCTGCGTCAACCAAGTTGCGAAATCCTTGGCATTCAATATGCTTAAGTACCATGTATTTCTACACTTAATTATATACGCACATCTATGAAAGTCAAGCAAAACTACCTAGGCTTAAATCGGTAAAGAGGGAAAGATCGCGAAGTATACTTGGATAGTACTGGCCTTGGTGAAGGCAATCCCCAATCTGGGCAACAGCCGCACGAATCCAAAGCCCGTTTTGACCTCGAGGCGCAGCTCACAGCCTGCTGAGTAATATGTTGTTCCGCCTTGGGTCCATAAATAGTCTGCAAAGATGATCCAATAGAGGTCTTCGAAGTAGATATTCGGGTTCCAGAGACCACGACGCAGCCTGCATAAACGCTGCCCGTATTCGGCACTGAGGCTTAATGCCTTGGGCGAAGTGATTGAATCATAGCCTCGGATCGCGCATGAAGGTATCTCTGGGTTACGCGGGTCGACATGGGCATTGGCAAACAGCCGCGCCTCACCTTCCATTATCATCTGGCGCAATGTCAACTGCATCCGTTGAGCACTTCGATTGATTTCCGAGCCCCAGGATTGTCTTTCAAAAGGAAAGGAGAACCTTGTTGACACCGTGGTACGGGGATACTGAAACGCCAAGGCCAAACCAGGCGCGAACTCCTGCCTTGTGAAGCCTTCAAACGCACGCCCATCGAGGAACATAGTAAGATTGGACAGACCATATTCAAGGTTCAAGAACACGGGATATGTAATGGAGTAATCAAGAGAATTTCTGTAATCATATAAAAACACCATATCTAAGGGCGTGAAGAACCTCGATTGCCATAGCAGATTGAGAATCAAATCTTCATCGTCGGGGTCGCGCGCGAGCAAACCACCATACATGTTTTCATTAGTAGCGTCGCCACCCAGCAACAACAACCCGTACGTCCAAGCACTCAAATCACTTTTCGTGGGCATTGCGAATGGTATGCGCAATGCTGGAATCAAGGTCTTCAATACATCTCCATATCCCCCTCGCCTCACATCGATCGCGAGTTCATCAAAGTCGGGTTCTTGAGAAAGTTCTGAATCCACCAATTCATAGTCTTGGGGCGCTAATTCCTTTCTGTACACATCAAAGCCATTCTGTGCCATACCTAAGAAATAAAGTCCATCGTCTATTACAACGCCGTAGTCTGCGTAACCATTCTCGGTCAGTCTATACAACTCGCCAGCTTTCAGGTCATACATATAAACAGAATATTCCTTATCGTAATTCGCCGTGAAAATCAATGAATCATTCTTGAGCGCAATGCTGCCCTCAATCCAAGGCGTAGCAACGAGCGCCTCTATTCGCTCGTCCTCAAGATCGAGTATGTATATATCCCAATTATCAAAATCACAACGGGCTACCGCAACGATGTGGTCATCATTTGCATCTAATTCGTTAACCAATAACTCGGTCTCGAAACGCATTTCCGTACGATTTCCATCATATACCCACAGCTCGGAGCCAAAACCATGAACCCTATCTTTGCTGTATAAAATACGGCCATCTGGTAGCACACAAAACCCGCGGATGTTTTCGGTCAAAACAATCTTGTCGGTACCAGTCACGAGGTCTCGCTCATGCAGGTTCATCACTACCCCGAATCCGCCGTAGTATACATTCGCATGACCGCTGACCAGTTGACGCGTCGTGTAGTATAACTTTTCGTTCGTGCATCTCAAGGGCGCAGTAATCGTACCGCTGAGCGATGCGACCACTCTCTCTGTATCGTGGTCGGTGTCGAATACCATCAGGTGGATCATGCTGCGATAATAGAAGCCATCTAGCTTAACGGGTCGATAGCGTACATAATACAAATTGCCACCCTGTGCCCTAAGCGAATAGATATACCAGCCTGGCTCTGTTATCTTGGTGCCGGCTGGACGCCAGTTCTCATGCTGGCGTTCTTCGTATTCGCGCCATGCCCTGAAAAGATGCGGAAACGGCTTGCCATATATCTTCCGCGCGGCAACGTCCAAGCCAACGAATGGAATGACTGCTGACAATGGAGCCCAGAAATAGGAACCGTATTCGCTAAAAAACTCCGAGAATTTCTCTACTCCATACTCTCGCGCAAGGAAATTAAAGAACTCGCCGCCGTAAAGATAGTATGTACCAAACGGGAAATCCACGGGCGCATTCGTTGCCTCGATAATCGAGGGCATGTCCTTTTCATGTACACGCGCTGCAATATAGCTATCAAAGAAGCCGTCGTTCAGCCTTCCCTCGTACGGCGCGACCATTGATTCATTGAATACGGTAATGCCTTCGGTTATCCAACCCGGCGAATAAATGTTGGGTGAAAACAGCGAACCGAAAACGTTGGCGAGTATTTTAGCAAAACCTTTTGTCTTTGAAAGATGCAAGATATGCGCATACTCATGAACTGCTACCGCGCGATACCAATTCTCGATGCCCTCCATGCGATAGGCGAATCCGGGAGGATGAGTGAAAATATGAACGTTATGAAAAATCGGGTTTGCAAAACCGTTGCTGATCGCACCTACGTCTTCGATGACGACGGGCAGATTCCTCTGACCCTCACCAACGATCTGACGTACGTTGCCCTTGTAGTATTCAAGATTGTGCAGAGTATGAAGTGCCTCTTGATAGTAATCTTTCTTGTATATTACCGTGAAATCATCGGTCTTCAACGTCTCCCAGTTGAACCAAGCGCAAAGACCGAGTATCGTAATTGTCAACACAAGAAATTATAAATATTGTCCCTTCTTTTTCAAGACAATCGTAGTAGGTGATTTGCATGAATTTTACTCTTCGCGGCACAAGAGTGTGTTGAAGTATGCTACTTGAATGTCTTCTTGGTTCTGCCGCGTATCTGTCTTGCTAGGCGCTGCGGTATTGATGCGTTGGGATCCCCATCAGGTCCCGGTACTTGGAGACCGTCCTTCTTGATATCATGATGCCTTGTCGTCCGAGTTTCTGGGCAATCTGCGTATCGGACAGGGGCGATGTTTTGTCCTCGTTGTCGACGATCTCCTGTATTTTTTGAAAAACAATGCGTTTGTCCGTATCACCGAGTGGTGCATTGAAGAAGAATTTTAGTTTGTGAATACCCTGCGGCGATTCGATATACTTGTTAGCGAGTGCTCGGGAAATCGTTGAAGGATTAACACTCAATTGTCGAGCAAACTCGGTCATCGTAATCGGCTTCAGATACTGATAACCCTTCTCGAAGAAGTCACGCTGATACTCCAACAGGTTATCGAGTATTCGCACCATTGTCTTCCTCCGCTGCTCGATGGCGATGATCACATGCTGCGCGGCACGGGCACGCTGCCGTATGAAGTCGAGCTGCTCGCGCGGCACGCCCTTGGGGTTCTTCAGCACCTCAACATACTGCCGGCGAAGCCTAACGCGCGGTACGGTATCATCATTGAGTAGTGCCACAAGACAATTATCTCGCCAGCGTATGATGAAATCCGGTGATACATAACCGGAGGCAACGTTCGAATACCGCCAGCCCGGTTTTGGATCTAGTTTGAGTACCGTTTCTCGGGCCTTCAGAAATCGTTTTTCATCGATATTCAGTGCCTTCAATATTTCACGATGGCGGTTACTCTTTATATCCTTCAGATAATCACGCACAAGACAACACTCGACCGAATCGGGTGTGTAACCCAACGCCGCCAATTGTATGAGCAACGGCTCTTTCTTGTCACGCCATGCGCATCCAATCGGATCAAAGCACTGGATCTTTCTTATGATACGGAGTATGTCATCGATGACGTACCCCTCACTCGCCATATCCTCAGGTGATGCGGCAAGGTACCCATCGTCCTCGATATTTGCGATGACCAGACGCGCAATTACCAAATCCTGGTCTTGGAAAACTAGAAAAGCCTGCCTCAGTAGATAATCATTAAGCTTATCGCCCTGCGCCGGCACGTTGTCCAGGAGATCAAATTGCTCCGGATTACTATCGTGAACCGCGCTTGGAGTATCGGCGAACAATTCGGCGATATTTAATTCTTCCATTTCCTTCAAATCGTCCGGAGCATTATCTTCCTCGGCTGCCTCACCCTCCTCAGATTCGCCCGCTGCGTCCGTGGACATCTCTTCAAGCAACGGATTAGCCTCCAGCTCATGCCGGATGAAGGTCTCAATTTCGAGGCTGGGCAGTTCAATCAGTTTCAGATAATACTTGAGAGTGGGCAGTATATAATGCCTTAACTCGGGACGGTATTGGAGTTCGCTTCTTCTGTCCATACTAATAGCCTTTGTGGGTAATAGTTATCACACAATAATTATAATAGTGAAAAGTTAAATGTCAAGGTACACCACGCACTAGCGTGCAAATGACAAATCACAAAACCCAAACCACAAGCAAATTCCAGATATCAATCATCCAAATCGCAAAAATGTGGCGCGCATCACGCAACTTGCCATTCTATGTCATCTCGAATCCATAGCAATGAAGCGCAAATTCTAAACTCGAAATACTAAATGCGAAATTCCGTGCGTACTCAAATCTACGATTTGATTGTCCTCGCGAAGCGGGACAAATACAAATTTCTAAATTCAAATTTTCACAACGGTGGTAAATCTCGGTTGTGTTGCGCAGCTTGGAAATTCGGGTTTGTCTGCCCCGTTAGCTATAGGATCAAGATGGTCGTGACAACCAGATATGTTGAGTGAATCTGCAATTCGTACAATTATCTCGAAATAGATATCTAACCGAGTTAGGCATTGAGAGGTTGCTGTTCAACAGGTTTAATAACTTAATTACATAATTACTCAATAACCATATTCTCCATTAATGTTCGAGCGTACTGGAAAATAAAACGGTGGTTCGATATTCGAATTTCGGGTTTGCTTACGAAGCAGCAGCGAATGACACAACGACTCACTGACCCAATGACTACATCTGTCCTTACTGTCCTGCTCACTGCGCTGCGACAAACGGGCATCGCCGAGAGGCACAACCGCTTACATTTTTTTATGTTGAGAGATTTATGTTTAGGGTATAACCGAAACTACCTTACGACCGCCCTTTCTGTAGCCGAACTTCACCTTACCCGCACAGAGGGCGAACAGTGTGTAATCGCCGGCAACACCTACGTTAAAGCCGGCGTGAATTGCGGTTCCTCTTTGACGCACCAACATCGTTCCGGCTTCAACCGTCTGGCCATCAAACTTTTTTACACCCAGACGCTTGCCCGCCGAATCTCTTCCATTCCTTGATGCACCAACACCTTTCTTGTGTGCCACACTAACCTCGCTTTATGAATGAATTTCTTGCCCTGAATACCTTTGGGTGCAGTTTACGATTCATTTTCTATTTTAGGATGTCCGTAATCTCAACCTCGCAATAATCCTGGCGGTGTCCCCGCTTGCGTCGATATTTTTCCTTCTTGATGAACTTGAAAACAACTACTTTTGGCAGACGGCCACACTTTCGCACTACTCCCTTGACCTTAGCACCTGCAACATAAGGTCGCCCGACCACAGTGTCACCGTTATCTTTCAGCATCAATACTTTGTCAAACTCAACTTCCTTACCCTTTTCTCCAATCACTGCAGGGATCTTTATCTTCTCGCCCTTTGTAACGACGTATTGAAATCCACTTGCCCTTATCACCGCAAACACTACTCGCCTCCTGGCAGTTCCTCAGGAAAAACCGATTCTTCTTCGGGAATTACGGACCCTTCGTCAGGAATACCTGTCCCCGGTTGTACTGGCATCTCTTGCATCCCCTTTTCCACTGCACTAACTTGCCTCGCCCCACGCGAAAGCAGTACCAGGGTCAATGATGTGACGAAAAAACCAATGGCCAGTCCCGTGGTCAGACGCACGAAGAACGGTGTCGCACCCTTGCCGCCAAACAGCGCGTCGGTACCGCCTCCTCCACCACCGAAAACGCTACCCATTCCTCCACCCTTTGTCTGCTGCAACAAAACAACAACGACCAAGAGTACGCAGATTACTACGTGGAAGAACATCATGACGCCATACATGAAACCTCCTTATTTGGCGACAAAATCGTAGAATTTCTCATGATTTATTATACACATTTTCTTCCGTGTGTCAAGTCACGAGACTCTCTCGAAGAAAACCCGGCTGGTATTGCTTCTTGAAGTGTAGAATTATTGTGTGCTTCTACTCAAATCTTATGATTCTGGTGAAACTTTCGGGCTTTAGGCTTGCACCGCCGACGAGCACACCCTGAATCTCCTCTTGTTTCATCAATGAATCGATGTTCTCAGGCTTCACGCTACCACCATACAGTATTGTGCTCGGCTTCTTGATCATACCCCGAATGTACTGGTGCATCTCCGCGGCTTGTCGCGGCGTGGCGGTCTTCCCGGTTCCGATTGCCCACACCGGTTCGTATGCAAATACGATCTTATGCGCTTCGTTTTCGATATCCTTGAGCCCTTCCTTTATCTGCCTTGCGATTACCGTCTCTGTTTTACCCGATTCCCTTTCTTTTTCAGTCTCACCAATACAGAATATCGGTATCAAACCTATTTCGAGTGCTAACCTCAGCTTCCTATTGATCATGTCATCAGTCTCACCCATTATGTGTCTACGCTCCGAATGTCCAATGACCACATATTCACATCCAACCGCCTTCAAGAAAAAGCCCGAGATCTCACCGGTGTAGGCTCCACTCCGCTCCCAATGCATGTTCTGGCCACCCAGTTTCATTCTGGAGTTGCGAACCAGCTCTCCGATCGAGGGTAGAGATGTAAACGGGGGGATGAGTATGACTAGCCTATCCTTATAATCACCCACCAGTTCCATCAGTCGTTGAACCAACGCCCTGGATTCACCCGGTTCTTTGTTCATCTTCCAGTTTCCCGCAACAATTGGCTCCATTATTTCTCCTTCAGGACCTTCAACCCGGGCAGTTCTTTGCCTTCCAGATACTCAAGCGAAGCACCACCGCCGGTTGAGGCATGACTCACTGCTTCCACGAGATCGAATTTCTTCAGCGCCGATATGGTATCACCGCCGCCCACAATCGAGACTGCGCCTGCTTTTGTAGCAGTCGCAACCGCCTTTGCTACGAATTCGGTCCCACGCGCAAACCGATCGATTTCAAAGATCCCCATCGGACCGTTCCATACAATGGTTTTTGCCTCTTTCATGAAATCGATGATGTTCGCCACTGATTTAGCACCGATATCGACACCCAGATAGTCGTCCGGTATCGCTGCGGCATCCACGGTCTGTGTCGCACTACCTGCTTCGGCTTCTTTTGCAACTAGGACATCCACAGGTAGGTATACCTTGGGATTCTTGAGGGCCGATTTTGCCTCGTATAACAATTCATCTTCACACAGGGATTTTCCAATAGGGTAACCCTTTGCTTTGTAGAACGTGAAGCACATGCCGCCTCCAATCACGAGTTTATCGACCGTATTCAAGAGATTCTTTATGACCCCAATCTTTGTCGACACCTTTGCGCCACCAATGATGGCGAGCAGGGGTCGCTTAGGGTTCTTGAGGGCATTATCTAAATACTGCAGCTCTTTTTCCATGAGAAACCCGCCGGCCGGATTCTCGAAATTGTGAGCAATGCCTTCGACCGATGCATGGGCACGGTGTGCGGCACCAAACGCATCATTGACATACAGATCAGCCAGCGATGCAAGTTCCCTGGCAAAGTTCGTATCGTTATTCTTTTCCTCGATATGGAATCTCAGGTTTTCCAGCAGCAGCACATCGCCCGGTTTCAGACTGCCAGCAACTCTCTTAACCTCGTCGCCGATGCAATCCTTCACAAATTGCACCTTGCGGTCGAGTAGCATCTCCAAGCGATGGGCAACCGGCTCAAGACTCATTTTGACATCGACCTTGCCCTTTGGACGACCCAGATGACTGGCAATGATCAGCATGCCGCCCTTTTCGAGTATATATTGAATCGTTGGTAGCGCTGCCTTTATTCTTGTATCATCTCTGATATTCAGATTCTCATCGAGCGGCACATTGAAATCGACGCGCAAGAATACTCTTTTGCCTGCAAGCTCTAAGTCCTTAACGGAAAGCTTGGCCATTACTCTCTCCCGATCACGTACTCAAGAAGCTCAACCGTTCGCGCCGAATAACCGTACTCATTGTCATACCAGCCCAAGACTTTCGCGATGTTACCGATGACCTTAGTCAGCTCGGCGTCAAAAATCGCAGAATACGGGTTGCCGATAAAGTCTGAGGACACAAGAGGCTCTTCGCAATACATAAGAATCCCTTTCAGATCCCCGCCGGCCGCTTTCTTGAATGCGCCGTTCACTTCATCTACGGTTGTTTCTTTATCCAACTCGGCAACGAAATCGACAACCGACACGTCCGGTGTGGGCACCCTTATTGCAATCGCATCAAGCTTGCCCTTCAAATCCGGGAATATCTCGGTAATTGCCTTTGCCGCTCCGGTCGTGGTAGGAATCATAGATACCGCGGCCGCCCTTGCCCGACGTAAATCCTTGTGCGGGAAATCAAGAATCCGCTGATCATTGGTATATGCATGGGTTGTGGTCATCAAACCCTTCCGTATTTTGAAATTCTCATGCAACACCTTGACCATCGGGGCGAAGCAATTCGTCGTACAGGATGCGTTGGAGAAGATGGTGTGTCTCTGAGGATCATAATTTACATGATTCACGCCCATCACAAAACCTGGAATCTTTGGCTCACCCTTACCAGGGGCGGAAAGGATGACCCGTTTTGCGCCAGCCTTGATATGCAGTTCGGCTTTGCCGTATTCGCGGAACTTACCCGTTGATTCGAGCACATAATCAACGCCCAAATCTTTCCAGGGTAATTTCGCTGGATCCTTCTCCGCAAATATCTTGTATTCCTTACTACCGACGACCAGCGCGTCTTCCTTCGCCGTAACATCTGGGTCAAACGTGCGATGTACCGAGTCATATTTCAGAAGATAAGCCAGCGTGCGGGCATCAGTGATGTCGTTTATCGCGACGATCTCGAATTTTTCGCTTTGGTACCCAATCCTGAAAAATAGCCGGCCGATTCTCCCAAAGCCGTTGATTCCAACTCTTGCTTTCATCGTTGCCTCCTCGCTGTATTATAGTGAAAATCATAAAATAGTCAATGAATTTCGCGGAAATTCGTAGCGTGGCTACGCAATGATGCAACATTGACACATATTCTTATTTCTGTATAATGGAAAAATGGCCGATATCACGAAGGGTGTGAGGGCATTCACTGTCGGCACCGTGATCAGCCGTGTCTTCGGCCTGCTCAGGGAGTCAGTATTTGCCTTCCTCTACGGCGCGGGTCGGTCAACCGACGCATTCGTTGCCGCGTTCCGCATCCCCAATCTCTTGAGAGATCTATTTGCCGAAACTGCACTTTCTGCGGCTTTTGTACCCATACTAACCGCCGAGAGGCAGAAAAGCAAAGAACAACAGAATCTATTAGCCAGTAATGTTTTCAACATATTACTCATAGTCGTGGGCTTGATAGTCGCACTGGGCATCGTGCTGGTGCCCTATCTGGTCAAACTGATTGCCTTTGGCTTCGGTGACATTCCCAACAAACAAGCACTGACCGCCAGTTTAGCCGCGATCATGTTCCCGTTTCTACTATTTGTAGCCCTGGCTGCTTGGGCAATGGGTTACCTTAACACCGAACGTGAGTTCTTTTTCCCATCCGTGGCACCCGCGTTTTTCAATATCATCTCAATCGCCATACCGCTGTTATCCTATACCCATTTTCTAAGGCAGGGAATTGACCCCATATATGCCATGGCATACGGGGTGTTAATCGGCGGCCTGATGCAATTTCTTATCCAGGTACCAATACTATTCAGCAAGGGTTTTCATTATAAGCTATACGTCAACTTCAAGGACCCAAGTCTACACAGAATACTCGTTTTATTTGTACCGGTTGCGCTCGGTCTCGCCGCGTCACGCATCAATGTCGCGGTCGACACATTTCTCATCTCCTTTCTTGAAGAACGGAGCATGACCTGGCTCAATTACGCGTTTCGAATCATGCATTTACCCCTCGGTCTCTTTGGCATCGCCGTAGGTACTGTAGCATTGCCGACAATATCAAAATACGTTGTTGAGGAGAAATTCGACGAAGCGAAATCAACGTTCTTTGATTCACTACAGCTCGTCTTCTTCCTTACCATCACGACTTCAATCATCCTCGCCTTCCTGTCTCAACCTATAACAAGGCTCATCTATGAACGGGGTAGGTTCACATCATTCGACACCTACGCGACGACGCAGGCACTGATCCTTTACATAATTGGCGTACCGTTCATTGCCGGCATAAGAAACGTTGCCGCTGTATTCTATGCTTACCGGGACGCGAAAACACCCATGTATGCTAGCTTCATATCCGTCGGATTGCACGTCATCATCAGCCTGGGATTCATGCGTATCATCGGATTCCGTGCATTCCCGTTGGCCACAACGATCGCCTCGTTCGTTAATCTTGCCATATTGATGCGCAAGCTACCATCAAAGATCGGTCAGTTTGAATTATCATTACTCGTCGATTACTTCGTGCGGTTAGTCATTGCCGCGATTATCGCAGGTTTTGCAGCAATTCTACTACACCGATTGCTGATAAACTTCCTGGATTACTCTTTTGCGACCCGGATTATGAACCTCGGTATTAGTGGTATCACCGCTTCGCTTGTATGCTACGTAGTATGCCTGATGCTGGGTGTAACTGAGGCAAAGGATTATATCCGACGGCTATTCAGAAAATAGTGGCAGTGGGGTCAAATCTAGACAATGGACAACGGCTGTTTGACTCAACTACCAATTAGCGTGCACCAAGCTACCGTAACCAAATGACGCGTTGCCTGCTTCTCGGAATGTCCATTGTCTAGATTTGACCCCTAAACAAAAGGGGGCGCCATGCGCCCCCTTTTTCCTCAAAGTTTAATTCAGTGTAGTATAATCATCTTGCCGGTACCCTGGTATCCTTCGGTCTCGAGCGAGTAGAAATAAATGCCATTAGGCAATAGTTTACCACTGTCATCATGACTATTCCAGTGAACATTGTTCAAACCCGCTTCGCACTTCTCATCGATCACCGTCTTGACCAACTGTCCGACCGCATTGTAGACCCTAATCCGTACGTTTGCGGTTTTTGAGAGATTGAATGACATGCAAGTATTCTTGGTAAAGGGATTTGGGTAGAGTTTGACAAACCCATCTATGATAATATCCGGTGACGCAATCTCTTCAATATTCAGGTACTGATCATAAATGCTCTGCGCCGAATCTGCGTTGGTCTGTAAGTCGGACAACGACGTGCCACCCACAAACGCGAAGGCAACCTGCTCGATATCTCCGGGATTCAAGGTATAGGGTGCTGCTGATAAAACGATCGACCAATCATCTGGAGTCACCCCACTAGGGAAGCTCAGTGTACCGTTCAGGAATTTGTAAAGTGTCGTATCATGCCAGATGTTGACTGACCCATTGTATACGTAGACCGGGTTCTGTAACACCGTGACATTAGTTGCCGTCGTGGGATAAAGGAGTTTGACGCCGACATAGGGATTAGGACTAGAGGGGTACCACATATATGCAAGACGCCGCGAGGCGTCGGTACCCGCAAGATTGCTATAGGCATCACCCATGTCAAAATCAGCAATGACGCCCGTATGGATATTCGAAACTGCACTTGACCCCGCATTCTTCACGTCGAATACTGCAATTACAAAATCATCATATGACGGGTCTTCCCAGGCAAAACCATGTTGAGTGATGATAATACTCTTTGGTGCAGTATAACCAGAATCGCTGTACATCGCCCAAGACTCTTGATCCGAGGCACACGGCGTACAAGTATCGATCCAGCAACGACCATCAGGTACTGTGGTGCAAAGCCAATCTGTGTTGTTAGGTGTCCCCGTGTTCGGATAGAAACGATCCATAACATAATTCGGCGCATTTGCCAATGCCAATGATGCATGATAAAGTTGGTTTGTGCCTGGGTCTGGATAGATGAAACCACTTCCCAGACCGCCTTGGTTAAGGAAGCCGATCCCACCTTGTTTCGTTACCGTGAGCACACAATTACCGACGTCGTGATCAACATAATCGGCGCGTGGTAATCCAACTATAACCTGGAAATTACAATTGGTCGTGTAGGCCCCGCCATTTGCCTCGAGATAGACAGTCATCGGTATCACGGTTCCCTGCGGGATAGATGCTGCGGCACTAAGCTGAAACGTACCCTGTGCATTGCCGCCGCTCGCGGCTATCGTCCCATAGCTCGCCACGGAGTCGATGAGTGTAATGTCGGACGATGCTGTTCTCAACGTACCTGTTGCATTAGTAGCATCAACACTCCCGTCGTTGCGAAGGGTCACGGTTATGTCGACGGTCTCTCCCGGGTCAATGCGACCGTTATTGTTACCAGCAGCGTCATCAATCGTGCTCGACTGATACACAACATTTGGTTGCGCGCTTACCGCCAGGTCTCCGGTAACGACAATCGCGAATGGCTGTGGCCCATACGGACAATTGTAGCCATCGACCCGGATTGTCCAAGTACCGCTCGCCGGCGAGTTTCTCCTCACACATTCCTCAACATTGAGTGTGTCGTAATTGCCACCGGTTACAGATTGACCCGAAGAGTAGACATTGCCTTTGTACTGATTACTACTTGGATCAGTCACGGTGAGATGGATGTCATTCACCAACTTCCTGCCAGCGCCGGGTGTTCCCGGGTAATCGGTCCATACCAAGACAACCCTGAAGGGAACTGAACTCGAGGCAACGTTGTAGGTATACTCGACATACTGGCCGGTTGAGAGCCCGGTCATGTCATCAACAATGGCTAATTCCTTGGCGTCGCCAGAGAAATATAGCACACTGTCAAGATCGATTCTGCCCCAGCCAATGTTATTGTCCGGTACGGTAAAACCACTGATCGATGGATCAGCACTGTTCACAAGCATTGCCTTAAGTAGGGCGGCACTCGGCGCCATCGAATCCGCAGGATTTGCGGCACCGGTTGGATACCAGCCCTCCACGAAATACTGACGCACCAAGACTGCGGCACCCAAGGCACCGGGTGCGGCCATACTGGTACCTTCCATACCCCAGTATCCGTTATCATTAGCACCAAATGCCGAAGTTACGGTCTGGGCCGGTGCGATAACAGTGGGCTTATATCGACCATCTTGGGTAGGACCACGACTCGAAGATTGGTAGATGCTCTGATACGCGGCACCATTACGGCAACCACCAACTGAGACGCAATTCTTGGCGGTCGCTGGTGGATGTACGGTCATGGCTCCTGGACCCTCATTGCCGTTGGAGAAAAATGCCAGAAAATCCGGATGATTCCACATAAACTGGTCGACCTGAGCCGAGCGCTCGTTGTATACACCATTGAGTGCGGTCTGACCCCATGAATTTGATATCATCTTGACGCTGCCCGCGGCATTGCCGTTGTACGGTAGAATGAAGAGATCATTTATGTTCGAATAGGTATATATGCACCCCAGGGAACCACCACCGTCGAGAAAATAGATGCGGCTATCAATGCCTACACCATCGTAGTCACTCGGGCTACCCATGACATCATCATTCCCGCACGCAGTACCTGACACGTGTGTACCATGACAGTAGTTACCCATCTCGTCACCAAAATCATTATACCCCGGTCCTTGGTTGCTCGCCGGATGATAACCGATTACCTTACGATCCGTAGGGTAATCTCCCCAGGTTGTGATCCAAGTTGAGCTTGTATTTCGAAACGCATAATGCGAAGTCCGAATACCTGTATCACATGTACTCAGCAACTGACCCTCACCAGTTATACCCATGTTCCAGATTCGTCGATTACCAGACGCACCGGTTTGGAGAATCCATTGAACTTGGTTGTTGTATATCTCATCCGGATACCAGGGTTCGATCCAGTTGACCTGGTCAAGCCGTGCAACATCGTGGAGATACGATAAGTTGAGTTCACAATTTATGAGCTGCTCCCACCTGCTTTCGGCAAAATCCTTTATCACCGCACCGCGGCTGGTCAAGAAATCCAACACCTCATTCACGTTCGCATCAGGATACAGTATTATCGTCACGTCCTGCCGACCGTGAGGCATTCGCAATGCTTCATGCTTTGATATCTTGTAGGCCGGGTGGTAAATGCCAATCCAGTTCACGAAACCGATGTTCTGTACGCTATTCTTGATTGTCTCATCCATTTTCACCAGAAATGCATAGTTCGGGATGTAAGAATACACCTTGGCACCGGTTGATTCTATTGTTCTGACGTGTTCGGGATAGACCGGACCCACACAGTGTACGAGATAATAATTCGATTTTTCGAGAGTGAGGTCTCTAGATATTTCAGGTTCACCTACTGTGATGTCAAACTGTATACCATTCGAGAAGTATAGCCAATCCGCATCACCATACGACCGCGGGGTGAATTGATGAATCGTACCTCCACTCACTACTCCATAAAGACCTTCATAACCGAAACACATTGCTACGGTTAATCCGATAATTACCAGTACTTTTTTCTTCATCTGTTCTCCTTTCTCAGCATGGTATTATTTCCAAGCTAAGGTTCATAGACCTCAAGTCTACTTAGCTTTCTACACCTCTAGTAACGAATCTGTTTCTTGCTAATGACCCCCCTTTTTCCTCCCTTCAACTTCATCGGTTTCAGTTCCCCCTCGCCTGCCGAACCTCTTGGCGAATGAGGGATACTCATTTTCGCACTCGCATCACAAAATAGATGTGAGTAAAAATGGTAAGGGTTGGGAAGCTAAACGAGATATTCGAGCT
>JGI2171J19970_10000008_pt1 | contig 97528 bp, 85 predicted proteins | sample DeeMarSWOR324_28_FD_19970 | JGI IMG/M metagenome (IMG submission 19970) | reverse complement strand
TGTATTTACAATTTCGTACTTGACACAGATGGTACGAACATAATATTTGGATACATCCCAACATGTCCTGGAGACTGCAGTTCACCTACACCATTCTCTGCCGGCACCTCTTTAGAGTCGCTTTCTGATGATGAGTCCTTTGAGTTACTAATGGAAGTCCCAATTGAGGGTGAGGGTCTTACCAGAGCCCAATAGGCCACGGAAAGGCTAGAGGCAGGGTCAACACTGGCCCTGCCTTTTTCATTGCCTTGTTACTATCTGAAAAGAGTCAAAATCGGTATCTCCGGCAGCATTGGTGAGCAGCTTTTCTCAACATTAATACCCACCTGGTTGAGTAGGCGAGTATTTCTCTAAATATACAGGTAATGTCAAAGATTTGACGGTACTGCCGATTCTGTGCCTTTGGGTTAGCACGAGGCGATTACCATAACCTGTTGAAATTCAATAACTTACACTATATAGTTTGATCTCCTTTTATCCCATATCTTTTTCTGTTGACTCAAAGTAGTTTCAGTTAAATATAGGTAGATGCCCATAATTTTTTGTTGTGGAGCATACAAATAATACAAAATTTGGCATAAGAAATATTTTCACCTATTATGACTCACGCTTCTCCATGCCTTCGAAAACCTCATTTAAATTGAGAGCAATTGAATCAAATACAATAAATAGGCTCCAAATCTTCATCGGCATAGCCGGATTAATTCTCGGATCGTTGGTATATCTAATTGATCGACCTCCGGAGCAAACCTATTTCGTCTCCTTCAGTAAGATTAAAATAAGTCTGTTCAATACTATCCCGAATGTATTTGGTGTTATTGGAAACAGCCTGCCTGATTTTCTTCATGTATTTTCATTCACATTGATAACAGCAGGATTGCTTTCTTGTAGAAGGAGGGGTTATCTTATCATCTGCATGAGTTGGTTTTTTGTTGACGCTGCCTTCGAGTTATGCCAAAGGTTCAACGCATTGCCTTTAAGAATAATCCCGGATTGGTTTGAGGGGATTCCCTTTTTGGAAAACACCAAGAACTACTTCCAAAGAGGAACCTTTGATATGGTTGATTTGGTTGCTATTGCTGTTGGTACGGCAGCAGCCTACTTTGTTATACTAATCACAAGTAAAATGAGCGAAACAGCACGATGAAAACAGGTACCATTGCACCTGCCAGCCTTTATGATGTAACACTTGACGATCCTGACCGCACAGGCTTCCCAGATGTTCCGCTCACTGTTACAGGTACTGAGCCAAACAACCTATAACTGGTAGTCTTTTGGCCCGCTTCCTGGAAAAGGGAGTAGGCTAAGTCTCTTAGAACACAAAGCATATATATTCCAGCCAGTCTTTAGAGATTCCACCGAATTCAATAAAGCTTGCATACTCCCCTATCCTGCAACGACAAACCCCAAGGGGACACCTCAAGGCATCTGATTATGTGTTTGTGTTTAGCGAAGATGCCAAAACTTATGGCCTGTGTAGGTAAACCTGTCGTAACCTCAGCGGTTAGCCTTTCGGTACCCAAGGGCATCACTGGAGATGATTATCTTGTGAATGTTGGCGGATCCCTCCAAGATCTGATAAAGCTTTGCATCTCGTAAAAGTCGCTCGACAGGGTACTCTGCAGAATAGCCATACGCACCGAGAATTCTCAGTGCCGAATCCGCCACCCTTGAGGCTACCTCGCATGAGAATAACTTTGCCATAGATGTCTCTAAGGTATTGCTTACCCCTCTGTCCTTTTGCACGGCACAACGGTATGTGAGAAGCCGAGCTGCCTCGGTGTCTACGATCATCTGGGCAAGCTCTTCCTGAACCATCTGAAACTGTCCGATGGGTCTGCCGAACTGTTCTCTCGTCTTTGCGTAACGGATGCTTTCATCAATGAGGGCTTGACTCACTCCTATTGCTCCTGCAGCGGCTGTCACCCGGGTGTTGTCCAAGCTTCCCATACAATACTCAAATCCCCTTCCTTCCTCCCCCAGGAGATTCTCGGGCGGAACTTCCACATCTTCAAAGACGATCTCTCCTGTGGGGCATGCGTGCCAGCCCAGTTTATCAGCCGTGGACCCAGTCGTAACCCCTGGCAACTTCATATCCACGATAAATGTCGAAAGCCCTTTATATCTCACGGTAGGATCGGTATAGGCATAGATGATGCCAAGGTCAGCCACCTGTGCATAGGTAATCCAGGCCTTTGAACCATTAAACCTATAGACACTTCCATCTCGAAGAGCCTTTGTCCGAATGGCCCCTACGTCAGATCCGGCATCTGGCTCAGTAATCCCTATACAACCAAGCCATTCACCGGAAACAAGCCTTTGAATGTAGTTTTTCTTCTGTTCTTCATCCCCATATTGATATATCTCTCTGGCCGTACCCATTGTCTGCATGTTGAAGGCAGCCCTCAAGGAACCGCTCACTTTTGAGATCTCTTCAGTAACAACTGCGTGTGCAAGAAAACCCAGGCCCGAGCCGCCATATTCTTCTGGTATTGGGCAACCGAAGAAACCCAATTCTCCCATCTTATGTATGAGATCTCTCTGAAACTGGTTGTTCTTTTCGTCCTCCGCAACCCTTGGAAGTATTTCCCTTTGGGCAAATCTGGAGGCCATTTCACGTATCGCCTTTATCTCTTCGTCTAATTCAAAATCCATCTATGTTGCTCCCCTCAAAGTGGTGCCTTACCGTGTTGTGGTTTGACCGGTGATTCCCCTGACTCCCTTCGATGATTTGCTATTCTGTAGTAGTTCAGCCACAAAGACACTAAGGCACCAAGACTATAAACTTTCTAAAACAAAGCTGGCCCTAATATCTTATGTATGCCATTTGCCGCATATACAATTTTTTTCGTAATGGATTCTTGTCTTCTTGTTAAAGGTTAAAAATTCATATCCTTTCTTCGTGCCTTGGTGGCTGAACTGTTACGCTATTTTTTTCCCTCCAACACATTCCAAAAACTCGATCGCAGCGCCTTTTTGTCAAATTTGCCAACGCTCGTCCGAGGTATTTCATCTACAAAGATGAACTTTTCCGGTATCCACCACTTCAGTATCTTGCCATCTTCCACATACTGTGTCATATGTTCCTTCAGCTCCTCTTCGGAGATCTTCCCTGTATATTCATCTTTCGGCACTACCAGGACTACTGGTCGTTCTCCCCATTTTTCAGATTGTGCGGCAACAACCGCAACTTCCTGGACCTTTGGATGCATGTTTATCAGGTTCTCCAGTGTGAGGCTGGAAATCCATTCCCCACCACTCTTTATCACATCCTTGGCCCGGTCCATAATCAATACACTTTCCTCTTCATCTATCGTGGCCATATCTCCGCTATGCATCCAGCCACCTCTCCATAGCTCTTTCGATTTCTCAGGATCTTTGTGATAGCCCGAGGTGAGCCAAGGAGCCCTGAGCACAATCTCACCAACCGTTTCCCCATCCTTTGCTACATCTCTACCCTCTTCATCTACAACTCTCTGTTCTACAAACGCAGGTGCAATACCTGTTCTGCTGAGAAAATCGACCTTCCTATCCTCTGACCAACCGAACATGTGAGGTTTTAGATACTGTAGGCCGACCTTTGTATAGACCTCTGTCATGCCCCAACCGGCACAGAGGTCCATGCCAAGCTCTTTTGCCCTTTTGGCAAGCCTGTTGGTAAGTCGACTCCCCCCTCCTTCGTAGATAAGACCCTTTAGGTATTCTTTGTATTGCTCGACCTCTGGATAGGAGACAATCATATCAAGCATCGTAGGAACGCAGCATATGTACCCACCCTGCCCCGGCCTTTTCTCTTTTTTAAGTAATTCTAAAAACAATTTCGGATCGAATCTCCCAGGATATAGCTGTTTGCACCCAAGAAATGTCGCCATATAAGGAACACCCCAGCCATGAGCGTGAAACATAGGCACAAGCTGGATAGTCAGGTCACGGCGTGGATCCAATCCTCTTTCTCCTGAAAAACCCAGGAGCATATTTGCCCAGATAAGTGTATGCATGATATGTTGTCGATGAGTAAAGAAGCATACCTTTGGATCTCCGGTCGTGCCAGTCGTGTTACCCAATGATGCCACAGTATCCTCGTTGAGATCAGGATATTCATAGTCTGGTGATGCAGAGCGCAGTAATTCCTCGTACTCTGAGATTGGATCTAGCGTCGTCTCCGGCAGTTCTCCATCATCAGCTAATACTACATAGTGCCTCACCGTTTTTAATCTGTCGCTGATCGACTCAATTATTGATGCGAAGTCTTTGTTAAAGATAATGACTTCATCCTGCACCCGGTTTATGAGGTAGACAATCTGTTCCGGCGCTAGAAGTGGATTTCCCATGTGCATCATAGCGCCCATACAGGGCACAGCAAAATATATCTCAAGGAAGCGGTGCGTGTTCCACTCAAAGCAAATGACCTTTGAGCCTTGTTTTACACCCAAGCCCTTGAGAGCGTTTGACAGCCGCTGACATCTTTCGTAAAGCTGGGTATAACTCCCTCGAACAAGATCCTTGTAAACAATTTCACCTTGAGGTTGCACCCTTGCTGCGTGCTCCAATAGATGCTTTAAAATGAGCTGATATTCAAAGCCGGCCTTTGGAAATTCTTGCTCTTGCATCATGTCTTACCTCCTAAGAATTCCATAAATAATGCCTCTCATTTTACCAAAAAAAGATAATCCCTTTGGCCTGTAACAAAATTTCCCGGCTTTGTCAATAAACACTCGCATGTGTGAATTACTAAGGAGAGCAATATATTGTTTACATTTCTGCGGGTCATGGGACTTTTCTTTCGTTCCGAGCCTGGCCCGCCTCAGGCGGACTGGTCTTTTCAGTGACTTATCCATGCCCCGCCCGAGGGCGGGACTCCGCATTCTCCGCCTGCGGCGGAGCTGCGGCTTCCCCCACAGATAAGTCACGAAAAGCACAGCGGCCTCCCGCCAGTCACCTCAGAAAAGCCCCATAACCCACATGCTTCTTGCCATGCCATGTAAACGATTTGATGCTCCGAATAGTAAGAATGCATTTCAGTTGGCACCGCAGATGAGCTAGGACATTATGACTTTTGGGATCTGTTTCCCTTTTGGCAAAAATGGTTTGCTACCGGGGAGGCGATTGCCCACCTGAAATACCTCGAGGAGAAAGGAGGGATACGAAAGGAAATAAAGGCCCAAAAGATAGTGTTTTCACTGAACGTAAATGCTGGAACTCAATGGCGCTAACTCCTGTATAATACTTAGTTGCCTCCAGCTATCAAATAACCCTGCGATACAGGATGCTGAGATAAGAAACTAGGCTTCTTATCTTTCTGCCTCTTACAGTTATTGATAGGTATTATAGAGATCAAAGGCTAAAATGAGAATTGACACGAGAGCAGAAGAGATTTGTCTTTATTGGGTTGAACCAAGGAAAGGCTTATCCTTGCGTGTTCTTTTAGGTATTTTAAGAACCGGTTTCTTTCATTCCGGTTATACTTATGGGCACTGCTTACCGCACTGTAGATGTTTCCTGAATAAAAGCCAAGCTCAAAAAGGGTAATAATCCCCCCAAGGGCATACAGGTCATTGTCAAAGGCCTCATAGGCGGCATAGATCATCGCACCATTCAATAGAAAGGATATAAAGGCATCCCTTTTCCTTTCACAATATAGATGTCCTGCGCCAGGGATGATTGCAAGCAACCCAGCTACAGTGGGATTTTTTCTCCTTATGGGCATTTTGCCGTCCAACTCAATTGAGAGCTTCTCAAGATTGTATCTTTCCCTGTTTTGAGAAGAGATTTTTTCAAAGCACCCACGAGCCTTCTCCCACAAACCCATTTCCAGATAAACCCAGCCTTTTTTGTAATAGGCCTCATCCCTGATTTCTTGATCTGGGGCTATTGTTATCAAATCATTGAGGCCTGTAAGGGCCATCTCATAGTGCTTGAGCAGNACATATGCCTCGCCTATCCCAAGATAGGATTTGAGAGCATACTCTGTGTCCTGATACTCGTCTATGAGCGCACTAAATGCCTGAATGGCCTCTTTGTACCGTTCACCCTTGAGGTAAGAAAGGCCGATCCTGTATCTGGCAAGCTCGATTTTTTCGGATTCAGGAAAAAAATAGATGAACCGCTCGTATTCCCCGATAGCACGGTAATACTCGCCTCTTTGGAAGTACTCTTCGGCAAACTGAAATTGGCCACCTGGGTCGAGCACAATCTCTGAGGCGGCATAAGAATAGATAGACAATAGGAAGAGAAAGAGGAACAAGGCGCCCCATGACCTAACGCCCATCATACCACCAGAAATCATTATTCTCTAATGGATCATAATATCTGATTTCCCCATTCACTGTTATCCACGGTGATAATCTTAACTCATCCCTGCCGCACCGGAACAACCGATCACAGGTCATCATCCAACCAATAAAAAGGCCATGGCGTTCAAAACACATGAGGCTATATTCCGAGCAGGTTGGATACATGGGACAATTCTTACCATCGATCGGCGAAATGTAGTTCCTGTACACCTCAACCAAGATACGGGGGGGGTTGAACCTATGATCTATCTGGTTCTGGGGAATTCTCTTAGGGCTATCCTGGCACCAAGGCCCTTTTAAGGGAGAAGCATATACAAAGGAGGTGAAAAAGAGGATAAGGAAGGTAGTTACTAGAAAAATCTCAAAACCCAAATGCCAAATGAAATCATCATCCTGTGGAATAGAACGCCCAATAGGCAAATAATCGTCCATCTTAAACAAATCTAGTCAACTTTGTTGTTTGAGGAGGGCGGGTTTGACACTTGAGCCCTGTCATTGGTCATTTCTCTGTTACCCTAAGGACCTCCTCTGCAGTCGTAATCCCATTAAGCAACTTCAAGGCCCCATCTTGACGGAGGGTTGTCATTCCCTGCTCAACGGCCTTACGCTTTATGGCATTAGAATCCGAGGTCTTCAATATGAGATTCTTAATCGGATCATCCAAGATCATCAGCTCAAAGATACCGGTCCTCCCTCTGTAGCCTGTGTTGAGACAATCCTGGCAACCTTTACCCCTGTATATCTTTTTGCCTCCAGACATTTCTGAGGCTATGCCAATATTTTGCAGGGATTCTCTATCAGGGATGTATGCTGCTTTGCACCCGTTGCAAACGGTTCTCACCAGCCTCTGGGCCAGTATTGAAATTACCGACGAGGTTACCAGAAAAGGCTCTATCCCCATGTCAATGAGCCGTGTCACTGCACTGGCCGAATCGTTTGTATGAAGGGTAGAAAATACCAGGTGGCCGGTCAAGGCAGCCTGGATGGCAATTTCTGCGGTTTCCAGATCCCTGATCTCACCCACAAGGATAACGTCAGGGTCCTGGCGCACGATTGAACGCAGCCCGTTGGCAAAGGTGATGTCGATCTTGGGATTGACCTGAATCTGCCCAATCCCCTCAATCTGGTATTCAATGGGGTCTTCTATGGTGATGATATTGATGTCTGAATTGTTGATTGTGCTTAGGGCGCCATAGAGGGTTGTGGTTTTCCCGCTTCCTGTTGGCCCTGTAACAAGGATAATACCATGGGCGGACCTAATGAGCCCGTTAAATACCTTAAGCCCCTCCTCAGACATGCCGAGGTCCGAAAGCTCTAGCAACACATTGCTCTTGTCCAGCAATCTAAGGACAACGCGTTCACCAAAGGCGGTAGGAATGGTGGAGACACGAATATCCACGTTTTTATCTCCTATTCTGATCGCAATCCTGCCATCCTGGGGAAGCCTNTTCTCAGCAATATCCAGTTTGGCCATAATCTTGACTCTGGATATGAGTGTCGACTGAATATGCTTCGGTGGAGAAAGCATATCGTAGAGAATGCCATCCACCCTGTATCTGATCTTGATCCTGTTTTGAAAGGGCTCAATATGTATATCGCTGGCCCTGGCCTTTACTGCCTGGGATAGCATCAGATTTACCAATTTGATGATCGGTGCATCACTTGTATCGTCCAATAGGTCACCTGTTTCTTCAACAGCAGATATGATCTGATCCCTATCCTCCCCATGCATATCATGAATGACCTGTTCAGCAGAATCCCTGCTCATATCATAGGCAAAATTGATGGCCGAAATGATGGCAGAATAGGGAGCAAGTACAATTTCTACGCCATCCCAGCCCAGGATAACCCTAAGATCGTCAAGGGGCTGAAATAATGTAGGATCATTAACAGCAATATAGACACCACCAGGTGTGACCACCGGGACCATCTTGAATTTTTTCAGGAACTGGATGGGAATATCTTGTGTAAAATTAGTATCCATATCATCTGTCGAAATGGTGGACCATAATGGCAGTCCAAATTGAATGCCACGGGCCTTTAACAGATCTCCCTCTGATATTACCCCCTTTTGGATCAGGATCTCTCCTATCCTGTCCTCCTTTTCCTTTTGGATCTCGAGGGCTTCGGCAACTACCCCTTCTGAAAGGTTACAGATCTCTCTTAGTATTTCTCCGATTAATCTGTGGGCCATAACCTAAGCATCCTCATCTAAGGGTTGATTCCTGATCTTCAGGCTCTTTTTTCTTATACATCTTGATGACACCTTCCTCGATTCTATCCATTTGCCCTTTTTTCTCCTCATAAATCCTCTGGGCCTCAATCGGGTTTTCAATGATATAGGGTGTCAGAAAAACGAAGAGGTTGGTTTTATTTCGAGTCCTGGAAATTGATTTGAAGAGCCAACCCAGGCCCGGGATATCACCGAGGCAAGGAACCTTATAGGTTCCTTTTTCAGTACTTTCACCAATAATCCCACCGATAACCACGGCATTCTTATCCTTCACAATAACTGTGGTCTCTGCCGACCGCTTCAGGGTAGTCGGTCTAAATTCCTCGGCTCCCTTTTTCAATTTTATTACCTCTTGAAAGATCTTTAACCGTACAAATCGCTCCTGGTTGATCTGGGGGGTAATCTTGAGTGTCACGCCCACATCCTTGTACTCATAGGTCTGGTATATCTGTTCACCGGTGGCCTCTTTGGTGATGTACGGGACATTTTCTCCTACCTTGATCTCGGCCTCCTCATTGTCAGTTGTCAAGATCTGAGGAGTTGAGAGAATATGCACATCGGAATCCTTTTGATATGCCTGCAGGATGGCGCCTAAATTGGGAAATGTAACATCCCCTATTTGAATGGCCTCGCCAAAAACCCCCAGGGAAAAACCCGAGGGTAGAGACGGGGGGGTCCCGGCCAATCCTCTAATGCTGCTGTAGTCGCCAGCTCCGCCTGACCCGCTAAAAACTCCCCCTTTCCTACCTTCATACGTAAAATCCTCCATTCCCATCCATTCTACCCCGAGCCTGAATTCCTTATCCACATTTACCTCCATGATCAGGGCCTCGAGATAGACCATCCTCCTGGGGATATCAAGCTTCTTGATGATATCTTCGAGGACAAGATAGTCGTGCTTTTTTGCGGTAATTACCAGGGAATTGGTCGCCTTATCTGCCACGATCTGGACCTCTTTGGAGATAACAGGGGCCTTGCCCTTTTTTGCCTGCTCCTTTTCCCCAGAGGGAAGGGCTGTTAAGACCTTGGCAAGGTCTTCGGCATTTGCATTCTGAAGGTAATAGACATGGATATCTCCCTCTCCCCGGGGGATTTCTTTGTCTAATAGTGCTATAAGTTTTTTAATCCTTACGGTATCATCCTCCGTAGCCAGTATGATCACGCAATTGGTCCTCTCTTCAGCCACAATCCTGATAACAGGGGCTATGGGTGGGCCCTTTGTCGGCCTCCGGGCTGCCCTTTGAAAGATATCTCCCAATGATTTGGACAGATCGGATGCGGTTGCATGTTCAAGGGGAATCACCGATATCTCTTCCCCAATGCCGGCCATATCAATCGCCCCTACAATCCTGAGCAGGCGTTTTATGTTGGAGAGCACATCGGTAACAATCAACATACGCGTAGGGAGGTATGAGGCAATCACACTGCTCTTGGATATCAAGGGCGCAAAAAGTGTTTTCAGCTCATCGGGGTTTGCATACTCAAGGGGAATTAGCTGCGTCACAACCTTGTCTTCTGGAGCAATAGCCTCCTCCCGCAGCCTTGTTTCAATGTTTTTGGACCTGGCATGGAGAGCTGGCACAACCTTGATGATATCTCCGGCCGGAACAGCGGCGAATCCATGAACCTCCAGGACTGATTCAAAGACCTTGTAGGCCTCTTCCGCCGATATCTTGGTTGGAGAAATAATTGTCACATTTCCCCTTACCCCCTTGTCAACCACGAAGTTCTTGCCTGTCAATTCGCTGATGAATTTAATGAAGAGGACAATATCTACATCGTCAAAGTCGATCGTGACATAACGTTTATCTGGTTCCTGTTTTCTCAGGATCTTCTCTTTTGGTAACACCTCTTTCTGGGCTTGATCAGGCTTTTCTATTACGGCAGGTTTCACCGGAGCAGGTTTCTTGGCTGGTTTTCTGGGCTCAGGAGCAACAGATGTCACACCCTCCTCGCCAGCAACCCTTGCCCCCATCGCCAGGGGACTACTGGTAAGCAGGAATAATCCTATCCACAAAAAGGAGAAAAGATGTCTTACGGTTATCATGGATTTCATCGCTTGGATCTGGTTAAATCGTCAGCTCGTTGAGTGGTTGAATGCCCCTTTCTTGCTCCCCACCTGGACTTTGCAATCTCTTATTCTATCATGGCTCTGGCTTCCCGTGAAGCAGAACTTCAACAACAAACGGGTTCTTAACCTGGAACTCACGAACCAAGAATACAAATCGTAATTTGAGTTGATTTTCCAAATCAACCATGTAACTATTTCACGGTCTTTATTATCTCTTCAAACCCTGGCACGCCCCTGAGATTTTGCAGGTCTCTGTCGTTTCGAGCCCAGTCCTTTACCGATTGATCCAGTGAAACTGCCGTCTTCAGATGGCCCAAGCTTTTTTCCGCCTCCCCTTTAATGGCATAGAGGCATGCCAAATTGTAATATGGATCAACATATTCTGGTTTTAGCTGAATGGCATTTTCAAGGCTTTTTCGGGCCTCCGAATAGTTTCTCTCCTGGATATATATAACCCCTACGTTATTCAATGCGTGAACATGGCCTTGGTCAAGCGTAAGGACCTTCTGATAGAGTCTCCTAGCATCCTTTAGGCGGCCCATTTTTTGGAAATGTCTTGCCCTTTCATAGAGGTCCTTTGCATTTACACTAATTCTCGAACTGGAGGATACCTCAGGCCTTGGATTCTTAGGGGTCGATACTGTCTTCTCACCTCTGAAATCCAACCATGAATAGAGTACAAAAGCAAGGAAAATGACAAAGAGACAGATCAACCATACTGGCCTTACAGAAAAAATACTCCGTTTACCCTTGGGCGCAAAGAAAATTCCCTCGTATCTTGGATACCTTGCATCTTTTTCTTTCTGTGCCTTTAGCAAGGCCTCATGGATGTAGCTCATATCAGTCCAACATCTGATACAGTAATGCCTTGGTCCGGGGACCAACAATCCCATCGGGCAATAACCCGAAACGTGCCTGGAATTTCATTACATCATGAAAGGTTGAATCATCATAGATCCCTGTAATTTCAACCGGATATCCTATCCCTTTTAGTGTCTTCTGCACATTTAGTACACCCGGACCCCTCATCCCCTTTGCCAATTCAATATTTCTGTTCTCATAGGGATAGACCCATGAAACCCTTTGGCCCCAGTGCGTGTCGATGAAATCCCTGGTAACCAGCCTATCCTTGCCTTCTGCATCTACTGCTATGGCACCATCGGCTGTTATAGCATGAATAAGGAGATAGCGAGGAGATGAGTCCGGCTCGGAAAACCTATCAGGTGGAAAGGGGTTCGGAGATTGAGAGGGTCCGGGGTGAGCCAAGAGGACCCGAAAAGGTTTTCTAAACATACTGTAGTTTTCGATTTTTGTCTCGAATGAAAACAGACCTAAATGAACATTCTCTGCATCATAACTATTTCTGCCCNTCTTTTCCCTGAAAAGCCTGAAGAGGCCTGCCAGACTTGATTTCTCATCAAGGGATAAACTTGCTGCCTCCCTCTTGGGTACGCGAACAGAAACCTCTTTCTTGGGAGAAAGAATCTCTAAAATATGCGCCCTATAGGTCCATCCGGAGAACCCTACCAAAATGATTAGTAGTAGCAGCAAAACGGGCAGTGCGTTAACCCTTTTCCGTGGCCAATCTCTTGCCCCCATCTCGGGTGCCAGATTGCCCCCGAGATCCTCAATCGCCTTCCAAACCGCTCCCTTAGCTATGGTGAATTCATCCCTGGCATAGGCAACAAGGAGTGCCCTATCACAAACCGCATTGATCCTCCTTGGATTTCCTTGAGAGTACTCATAAATTGCCTTCAAGGCACCACTTGTAAACCTCAGATCCCCTCGGCCACCTCCCACGACCAATCGATGTTCTACATAGCCCTGGACATCCTCGCGATCCAGAGGCCTCAACTCGTAGCGAACCATCACCCTCTCATTAAGCTGCCTCAATGAAGAGGAGGCCAGAAGTTCCTTTAGCTCGCATTGTCCCACAAGAACGATCTGGATCAGTTTCTCTTTTTCTGTTTCCAGATTTGAGAGCATCCTCATCTGCTCAAGAACAGTGTGTGAAAGGTTTTGGGCTTCATCTATCAACAGAACCGCATTACCCCCGAGGCTGAAGGTCTTAAGCAGGAACTCATTGAGCTTGTCAATATATTCCTTTTTTGTGCCGACTGCCAGATCCAGATCCACACCAAACTCCTGGTTTATTATCTCTAAGAGTTCAGTGTCTGAAATAAAGGAATTGAATATCAGGGCACTCTTCATAGAGTCGTCTAACTGAGTAAGGAGAGCTCGGCACAGGGTGGTCTTGCCTGTACCGATACCCCCGGTAATGGCAATAAAACCCTTTCGTTCGTTAATTCCGTAAAGGAGGTGCTCGAGGGCCTCTTTGTGGTGAGGGCTCAGAAAAAGGTATCGCGGATCTGGTGTTAAATTGAAGGGGTTCTCTTTAAAGCCGAAATAGGATGTATACATTAGCCTCTCACTTGAATTTGTAGTTTAATATTTTCTGCTCACCTCTTCTGCTTATCTGCAATGCCACCTCAGATCCTGATCTCAATCTACTGTATACATCCAGCACGTCATCCGGGCTCTTGATACTCCTTCCGTCTATTCCTTGAACAATGTCACCATTCTTCAATCCCAATTTTGCAAAAAGAGAACCAGCCTTAATATTACTAATTGCTAAACCGTCTGTCTTGCCATCCCTGAAGTGAGGCCTTACCCTCGCCTGAGATAATAGCTGATGGATGTTTCCAAGGGATTGCTGCAAGCTTGAGCGACTTACCGTTATGGCAGTGCCTTTCTCAATCGCTCCCCTTTTCGGGTATTCCCTTTCGGTTTTTGAGGTAGCACGTTCTTCTATTGTCAGGATTTCATCTTTATCCCCAACCCGGAGGATCACTTTTCCCCTCAGGATCTTTTTAATCACAGCCTGCTGAACAGTATCCCCTTCCTTGTAAAGATCCTGTTTCTTTTTACCTATATCCTCAATGACCGCAACAGTGCTTTGTTGATCGCCAACAACTGTACCGAGGAGGGCTATTTTTAAGGAAGTCGGCTCAAGAACTGCCTCAATCTCCTCAGCATCTTCTGTCTTTACCTCTTTAGCCTCCCCTTCTATGGAGCCAAAAATATTTCTGCCAACGATGGCTTGATAATCACTCGTAGGTAGGCCCTGGTCCCTTTTTTGATCGGGTGCGCGGTCCATTACGACCTTTTTGCTATCAACTTGCCTGAGCTGTGCGCCGAGGATTCTGTAGAAAATATCCACGCCAACAAAGATAATCACAGCCAAGGCGAAAAGATTAAAAAGGGTCTGGTAATGCTTTAATACAGTTTTCATACACTTAGCTAAATTTGAATTTGGGCTGTTCAAGGGTTCCGCGGATAGTAAAGGTAATGGTTCCCTTTCTCAGCCTTTGTTTGAAAGACCTCACGGCATTGTAAACATCTTCAGCGCCTTTAAGAAATGACGCAAATGGCTCAATCTCTCCTTTCAGATCAAGAGTGCTTTTTGCAAATGCCTTTTCCAAACTGATCGTTCCTGATAGGGTGCTTTTCAACTGGGGCCCCTCTAATTCTAAACGTGTAAGGTTAATCTTTTGTCCTTTGAGAGCCATATCGATCTTAACCTCATTAAATTCAATGGACCCCAAAGTCAAAATGGGCGACAAAAGTTCAACCCTACCGTCTAACACTCTTAGATTCGCCTCCCCGGTGCCACCCATCAGGTTTTTGTGCTGTCCGCTGTAGTAAATAGTCCCGGAGAGGATTCCATCAACATGCCTGCCAATCAGATGTTTTAGATGCCCATAATTGCCAATTCGGATATTCCTTAATCCAATTTCCGTATTAAAAGGAGCGGTGATCCTGTTTTTTTCAAAATAGACGCAACCCCCTATATCGCCTTTATAAGCCAGGCACTCAAAGCGATATTTAGCCTTTCCTTTAAAGAATGACCAAACTCCGGGACTAACCAAAAGGCTATCAGCCGTGAAAAGCCTTATGTGAGGCTTGTCTTTGGGTGAAATCTCGGTTTGCACGAATCTTAAGCCAAAGGGTGGCCAGGGTTTTATCCCCTCAATCGAGAGAGACATCGGGGTATTTAGGTTGTTTGCCCTTATCTGGAGATAATCCCTCAGGGCATCCGAAGGAAAACGATAATACAGAAGAACAGCCGTCAAAATAATACAGTAGAGTATATAGCCGAACCATTTCTTATTCTTCGATATAAACTGTATCACGATAGCACTCTCTTTCTCCACTCCTTGCCTGCCTACTCATGCCCTGTCCGTCTCGCTCTGCCCGCACGGAATGGTGGACAGGCTTGGCAGGAGGGCGGGCCCCACAATGGCAGGCCGGTCTACTGAAATGTCAATACCTGCAAAATAGCATCTAAGTACCCAAATTCCTTCTTGTTTTCCTTGATTGAAATTCTCTTGATGCTTACAACATTATCCGGTGATTCAATTCTATAAAGGTAGCCAACTAATTGTTGCAAGGTAATTGCCTCCAGTTTCAACTCAACCAGTGACTCTTTGTAAGGCCCGGGGCTTGTCGAAACAGAGGGTTTCATGTACTTGATATGGGCCTTGACCTCAGCATCACCTGCTGCCTTTTCAAGAAACGAAAACAGGGTAAATCCCTTCTTTCGCCTGGCAAGTACCTGTTTCATATCTTGAGACCCTTTCTGATACCTTTGATACTCAGATCTCAGCCTTACAATCTCTTTTAGTCCATCTTCCTTTGCTCCGACGCCCTTTTGAACCCTCGTTCTGGTCTCAAAGAAGGGAAAGATGAGAAACTGGAATAGGAAAAAAACTGCAATAAATAATCCCGCAGCCGATACAAAATACCTTTCACGCCTTGCGAGCTTCATGGTCATGCCCCTAAGAGGGTTGGCGAAATTGCACTACTTTTGCCGCTGCAGCTTTATTTCAAATTGAACCCCTTTGCCAGACCGGTCAAGGTTCGCAGAGCTAATGGTAACTGCACCAAAATACTCTGACGGTTCCAGTGCCTTCTTAATAGTATCCACGGTATTAAATGTATCAGTTTCTCCCGTGATTTGCACCACCTCTGGATCAACCACCATCCTCGTCACCCTTACACCCAGAGATCCAGGAACCCTAAGGGAAATATCTCTTAACAGATCAAGGACCTTCTGGTCCCTGCTTATTCCAGGAAGGGAAAGGGCTGATTTTTTAATTTCAGTTATTTTCACCATCATCTGCTGGACCGGATCTACAATCCTTTTCACACCAGGAAATGTCTGTTTGAATACCTCTGTGATCTGCTTGTCCAGCATCCTGTAACGTTTCTTCAGGAAATAGTAATCCACACCTAAATCAGCGGCCAAAAAAGATAGAATGACTATTAAGAAGATGGCGGCCTTTCGAATTTCCTTCCTAAGCCTGAAATACCGCTTTGTAACCTCAAATTCATCCCTTCTGAAATTAAAACCCAAGCCCTGCTTAGTATCCCGAAGGGCAAGTGCAAGGGCATTATCCATTATACCAGTATTCCAGAGCCAGGCAATATCTTCGCCCATATGAACCCTTTTATCCTTTATCACATTGATCCTTTCGACCCGAATATCAAGAAATCGTTCTAAGAGGCTCTCTGTATCTGGGTAAAGGCTTCCGCCGCCCGTGACAAAAGCCTTTTCTGGTCGAACTTCCCTGTTATTCTGGCATCCAAAAGCATGGAGAGTATTCTGAACATTTGTACAAAATAAGGAAAAACGGGATTCAATTCGCTCAGCTGTCTGGCTTTCCGCCTGGTTACCGGCTGGCGTATTTGACATGGCTGGCGCTATAAGACCATCACCAAAGGAAAAGGTTCTGATCAAGCTTATGCGCCTTTTGAGATAAAGGACCATTGTGTTTCTCTTCAGGCCTATCTCTAGGAGAACCCCATCATCGGGGACCCCCTCTTGCTTTAACAACCATAAAACCATGGGCACACCCCTGATATCCAGGATGTCGGGATCAATTCCATGGCCCTGGAGGTGGGTCAGATATTCGGAGATATATCCTCGTCTTACCGAGGCAGCAAGGAGCTCACTTTGACCCGACTGATCAATGATGGTGAAATCAACTATCAAGTCCTCGATTGGAAAAGGGACCATTGTCTCAAGTTCAAAGGCTATGGTCTGTCTGATCCTTTTCATGTCCTTAAAAGGCATCCGGAGATTCCGATACGATACCTGCTCCCCTGGAATCGAGCTGATGCACGTATCGGCCTTAAGATCCACTCGTTCACTCAATGCATTAAGTGCCTCATCCACGCCTCCTTCCTCTTCAATCATAACCCTATCGCACCCTGTGATATAATAACCTCTAAGTCCTCCTTCTATCTTGACAGCTGTAATCGAGTCACTATCTATGTCAATACCGAGAATCTTTCCTGGCATAGCCCTACTCCACCTTCCAAGACAAAACCTGGAGTTTTTTCTCTTCCCTTTCCACTACGCCCTTGATCCGCTTACTCATGGGCCCCTTGAGACCTTCTGAGGTAATCTCAAAATAGTTGCTCGAGATGGTAAGTAGAGCCGGGTCGATGGATACATCGCTCATACCAGGCACATTATGGTACCATCCGGGATCAGACAGGTCATTATCTTCGTTCTCACGGTATGAAACCATATCCTCCACCAGATCTTGGTCTATCTGATCCGAAAGAGCCCTCAACACCAGAGGATCTGCCGTGTTGATATTGATCTTTCCATCACCGTAATGGCTTAAGTAGCGACAGATGCCCGGCCTTTCATCGGAACCATAAAACAGCTCCTTGGTGATGCCTCTCACAAGAAGCAACTCCTCCAGGAATTCAAAGGGTGCATTTTTGCAAGGGTACGGCCTTTCCAATGTTTGATAATAGGAGTCTTCTGCACCAAACCGGGTAGCTTCACCGTCCGGGTCGATCCAATCCTTTATAGCATCTACAATATTTTCCACATCTTCGGGATCAAGACCAAATTCTGGCGAGCCCAAAAACCGCATAAGGAGGCTTTTTTGGGGACCATTGTAATTACCGCTCTGGTCTACCAGTTGGTTGATTTGAATTCTTCCCGAAAGGTCCGCAATCTCGACGAGAAACCGTCCCTCATCAAAAATGGAAGCAGAACTCTCAGAAAAGATCCCCGCGTATGCCCAGGTCTCACGCAGGGTATCTACATTGCCTGAAGAGACGTCTTCATACAGAACCGCAAGTGCTCCATTAAATCCTGACCTGGCAATACAACCGAGCTTGATGCCATCACACAGATTCGCAGCCGCCTGGAGGTTAGACCGCATTGATGAATTGAACTGAAGCGTCAGCGCAACAATCAGGCTTATAATTAAAATCGTCAGGATCAAGGCCATACCTCTATTGTCCCTAAGAAAGGTTACCATTGATATCTCTGCTCTATTGGAAATGCAACACTTGATACGAATCTAAGGGGCTCTTCAGGATCTGAGCTGTTTACAAATTCCAGTGAAATGGAAACCATTTTTGGTATCTTATCTCTGAGCGCATCTGATGCAGAATCCCAGCTCTCACGAACCTCGCCATTCTCTTCATAGTAGGTGAAATTCACCGACACTAATCTCTCACAAAGCACCAGCCCCCCGGTGTCTTCCTCAGGAAAAAAGGCTTCCTCAAACCTCGGCACATCACTCCGATAAAGAACAAGATCTTCTCCCTCGTCATTTTCTTTGACATAGTAACTGATCTCGGTTGTTCCGGGATCTTGCTCTTGCCCGCTTAGGTTAATATGGGCCCTGGAGATGAAACGAAGGGTATCAGCAGACCTGCCTTTGATCTCTTCGTCCTCCCCCACAAATTGAAATGAGGGACGATGACCTTCTTCTGGGCTCTCTGTTTCAGGATTTTTCGGAATATAAACGGATTCTAAATCCTCGAGCATCCTTTCTAAGGCAATCCTTGCCATTCGGTAGATTTCGGCCTGAGATTCGGTCTCATCTACAACTCGAAAGGTTCCGGTGTAGGAGGTATAGATCGTTGTGAGAACCACGGCAAAAATAAATATGGCGATCAGGATCTCCACCAGGGTAAAACCTCTTGGGTTTGTTGTGTCTTTTGTGGTCATTGACATAGGCTCACATTTAAACTTTAGGCACTTTAGATCACTTTAACTTTTTGTTTTGGGCACAAACCGGCATAGCTTGAGTCTGTAGTTATATCGGCCATGCTCGCCATAGGAAACGCTCAAATTGACTAGCTTGAGGTGGTCAAAGACCTCTTGTGCCCCAGCAAATGCACCATCAGCCACATAGAGTTCCCAATGATAGCCTGGAAAATCCTCTCCAAAATCACCAGAATCGGAAACCAGATCCTCACGGTTCAACGTCTCAACCTCAGCCATTTTGCTCTGGGCAAGGAGTGCGGCAGTTGTATTAAATTTCGCTTCATTGGCGAGCGAAAGGCTTTGAGATTGTGAGCCGAAAACCGCCACCAGCGCAATAGCGATAATTGCCATGGCAATCATCACTTCAAGTAAGGTGAAACCAGAACCCTTACACTCCATTCCTTTATTCCTTTTACATGGTTGCAATATCCACATATTTATCGTAAATCTTTATCGTTCCAAGAAAAGGACTCAAGACCAAGCTAACCTCCCTGCCGTCCTCTGCGCCAAGATGGATCACCGTCTGTTCAACATACCCCTTCTTGCTAAACTGGATAGCCACCTCCCCATTTTCCTTCTTTCCCCTCCCCTTGCACCAAACATCCAGGATCCTGACGCCCCGGGGGAACTCGAAGGCCCTTTCCTGGGCGAGTGCCTTTTCCTCTTCCTCCATGCCAGCAGTCTCTACCCACAACCGATTCGCTTCAAGATCAAGATGAAATATATAGATCTTTTGCTCTCTAATTGCCTCGTTTCTTAAGCCCTTTACTACAGCAACAATCCTCCTTGTCGCGGCCTTCAAGTCATCAGTTACTATGCCATATTGAAATCTTGGGATGCCGAGCCCAAGAAACAAGCCAATTAAGATGACTACAACCGCCAGTTCAATCAATGTATAGCCTTTTGTAGTGTTTCCGTCTCCAAATGGAAACAAGCTACTCCAGCTCCCAGCTGTTAACATCCTTATCCTTATCCTCGCCACCTGGTTCTCCGTCAGACCCGTATGATATAAGGTCGAAATCGCCATGAATCCCGGGGCAAAGATACACATATTCGTTGTCCCATGGATCCTTGGGGACCTTTCCCTTTTCCAGGTATCCCCCCTCCCTCCAGGCCTTGGGAAGCCGGCCCACCGCAGGAGCCTCGATAAGGGCCTGGAGGCCCTGTTCAGTAGTAGGATAATAGCCGTTATCCAGCTTGTATAGCTTAAGTGCAGTCTCTATGCTCTCGATCTGAACCCGGGCCTTCATGCGCCGGGCCTCTTCTGGTCTACCCATTATTCTTGGAACAATGAGCCCGGCCAGAATACCAAGGATGACAATAACCACCATGATTTCTATCAGGGTAAAGCCCTGATCATTCAGCTTCTTTCTCACCATTTTCCTTCCTCCTTCATTACTTCAATTGCTCCGGATCGAAATGAAGGCACGGGGTGTTGGAGTACTGGATTTTTCCAGTACTCCATCCCTCCATTACTTCCTCTTCCCGGTTTTCAGCGGATCATCTGGTTCATCTCAAATATGGGGAGTAGTATAGAAATAACAACAAATCCAACGATCATGCCCATAACCAAGATCATAACCGGCTCGAGCATTGAGGTCAATGCCATGATGTGGGATTCTACCTCTCTTTCATGGGTGTCTGCAATTTTGTTCAGCATGGCCTCTAGCTCCCCGCTCTGCTCACCTACAGATATCATTTGTACTGCAATGGATGGAAACCACCGGCTTTGGGCAAGGGTACTAGCAAGGCTCTTGCCCTCCTGAATATCATCTACGGCGTTATCAATGCTCCTTGCAATGAGAGAATTATCAACAATTTTCCCGACAATCTGCAAAGCGGATATAAGGGGTACACCACTTTGGAGAAGGCTCCCAAGGGTCCTTCCAAATCGAGCAAGGGCAATTTTTTGGTTTATCGGCCCAATAATAGGAATGCGCAGCTTGAGTTTGTCCCATACGTAATGGAACCCTGGCCTTTTCCTGGAATGCTTCAATAGTACAATACCAATAGAGAAAGCGAGCAAGATAACCCACCAGAACGATAACAGAAAATTACTGATTTCTATGAGCACCATGGTTGGGAGGGGGAGGGCCTGATGCATCTCAGTGAAGATCTTTGTAATATTAGGGACGATGAAGGTTATAAGGAAAAAGAGGACAAAAATCCCAATTAACGACATAAAGATTGGATAGGCCAGTGCAGCCTTGAAGCGCCCTCGCAAGGCCTGCTGGTGTTCACCAAATTCTGCCAGACGACCCAGAACCACATCAAGAGATCCTGAAGCCTCGCCGGAGTCAACCATATTAACGTATATATTCGAAAATAATTTGGGATGTTGAGAAAGGGAGAAGGCCAGGCTGTTACCCTGGTTCACAGACTCCTTGATCTGGGCCACAATCTTCTTAAACGTTGCATTGGTGATTTGGGATATCAGGGCATCCAGAGATTTAACGAGTGGAACCCCAGCTCCCAATAAAATGGATAGTTGCCTGGTCATTACAGAGATCTCTGCTGGCTTGACCCCCCTGAGAAGACCAAGGATGGAGACTGGACCAGAAGGAAGTCCCTTGGGTTTGGAAACTGCCTCTCTTACTTCTACCGGAAAGATCCCAGATCCCCTGAGTTTCTGGCGGGCTGCCACTGTGCTGTCTGCATCTAGGATGCCCTTCAGGGTCTTTCCAGCACTGTCAAGAGCAGTGTATTCATATACAGGCATGGTGCCTCCCGCAGTCCTCAAGATTTGTCTCGGGATCCCAGAGTTGCATTGTGGAAATCTATAAAAATCTTAACAATACCAGCATTCTATGTCAACCTATGGTCGCAGAAGTTATACTTCTAGAAAGGCAATGGGAATGGGTCAGATAACTAATTTAACCCTATTTCCTATGCTCATACACCCCTTGACCTGTCTTTCTGCCCAGCCTTCCAGCCTTGACCAATTTGACAAGGAGCGGGGCAGGCCGGTATTTTTCACCAAGTTCTTTATGAAAGGTTCTCATGCAGGCAAGGAGGATATCAAGGCCAAAGGCATCGGCTGCAGCAAGAGGGCCTAAGGGGAAGCCGAGGCCTTTCACACAACTCCGGTCAATCTCCTCTGCGCTTCCGAGGGAGGCTTCCAAGGCAAAGAAGGCCTCATTTACCATAGGAAGATAGAGCCTGTTGATCACAAAACCAGGGGAATCGGAGACAGTAACTGTGTCTTTGCCACATTTGGTAAGGAAAGAAATAACAGCATCGTGGGTCTCCTCAGAGGTCTCCATGCCCCTCACTACCTCAACCAATGGGGTAAGTGCCGCGGGAATAAGGAAATGTGTCCCAATGCACCGCTCAGCTCTTTTTGTGGCCGCACCCATCTCTGTAATACTCAGGGTTGAGGTATTGCTCGTGAGAATGGTTTCCTTGGGGCAGGCAAGATCAGCTTTCGTGAAGATCTCCTTTTTCACCCCTATATCCTCATAAACAGCCTCGATTACCAGATCGGCACCTGATAGGGCCTCATCTAAATTGGTGCTTGTACGTATATGGGAAAGGATAGTTTCTATTTCCCCTTCGGTCATTTTCCCCTTTTTACCCTGACTATTTAAAAAGGATCTTATCCCATGTAATCCTTTTTCTACCAGGTCGGCAGAGACATCCACCATTGAGGTTTCAAACCCACCCCTGGCACAAACGATACCTATCTGGCTACCCATGGTGCCTATTCCTACTACCACAACTCTATTTATCTCCATTTTGAAATCCCCTTTTCTCTTTTAATTGTTACATATTTTATTATCAAAATTAATGGACTTTGATAATTAAATTATCTTATCAGCTGTTAAAAGGATTTCAATCATCATAACATAAAGTTGCGTATTTGTTTTTCATTATGTTTAGGGAGGAACATGAGGAGAATATTTTCGGAAACAAATGAGTTTTTCTATCTCTGCTAAGAATGCGTTCTGAGGTTTCCAGCATCCGTTTTCTATTGGGATCTTGACCAAAAAAAGTGTAGTCAATTGTGATTGCCTTAGTGAGCTGATAATGTAACAATTAAATGTCCCTTAAATATACATGAAAGGAGAAGAAAAATGAAGGCAATTGACGTCCATGTTCATCCAAGCACCGCACCTTTTTCCTATGAGAGGAGGTGGGGAAAAGAGGTAGCCGCGTTCTTGCCCAAATACTACAAGATTGAGCCAAAAGTAAGAAGCGATGAGGAGATGGCCCAGGAGTTTAGAGACCTAGATATTAAGGCTGTTCTGATCGGTTGGGATGCGCAGGCTGAAAGTGGATACGATACCTCCACGACAAACGATGAGGTAGCCAGGCTGATAAAAAAATTCCCGGATGTATTCATAGCTGGCTGGGCCATGATAGATCCGTGGAAGGGTAAATGGGCCATAAGAGAGCTTGAGAGATGTATCAAGGGACTTGGTTTGATGGGGCTAAAATTCCAGCAGTCTGCCCAGGGGTTTTTCCCCAATGACAAGAGGTTCTATCCGATCTATGAAAAGTGTGTTGAATTGAATATCCCTGTTTCCTTTCATACTGGAACAACAGGATTAGGCGCAGGAATGCCCGGAGGTTATGGTTATCGTCTGAAATATACTAGGCCTATCTACATAGATGATGTCGCCGCTGACTTTCCTGAACTTACCATAGTTATGATACATCCTGCCTGGCCATGGATCGATGAGCAGATTGCGATACTATTGCACAAGGCAAATGTATTTAACGACCTTTCCGGGTGGGCGCCAAAATATTTTCCGGAAAATCTTAAGAGGGAAATAGATGGCAGGTTGCAGGACAAATTTATGTATGCATCTGACTACCCGGAGATTTCGCCAAAAAGGTGGGTGGATGAATTTACCACTGGTGGATACAAACCAGAAGTGATGGAGAAGGTTCTCTGTAAAAATGCTCAGAGGATCCTGAAACTAAGCAAATGAGACAAATGCCAGGGGAATACTATCAGGCTTGTAGATGTGATAAGATGAAAATCACACTGGCAGATAGAGTAATAAGAGTAAAAGCTCAGAATCTGGACTAAGAACCTCGTAACTATTCATCCTGGTGGTACCAGTTCAGTTTTTCCCTTGACAACTCCGGCTTCATAAAATAAAAAGGCACTATACCCATAAATCTACCAACAAGGAGGTGCAGTAATTACCATGATGACCGGAAAGGAATATATCGAGTCCCTCCGGGCCCTTCGCCCGGAGGTTTTTTTTCTTGGCCAGAAGATAAAAAGTGTAGTTGATGAGCCGATGTTTCAGCCACATGTTCACACGGCGGCTATGACCTATGAATTGGCTCATGATCCTGAATATGAAGACATCATGTCAGCTACCTCTCATCTCACAGGAGAAAAAATCAATAGATTTACCCATATCCACCATAGCATAGATGATTTAGTTAAGAAGCAAAGGATGATGAGGCTCCTCGGTCAAAAGACAGGCACCTGTTTCCAGCGGTGCGTTGGTTTTGATGGCCTCAATGCGGTCTATGTTACCACCTATGATATTGATCAGAAATACAAAACCAACTACCATGAAAGATTCAGAAAATACCTGCTTGAGGTTCAAAAAAACGACTGGATGCCCTCAGGGGCCATGACCGACGCAAGGGGCGATAGGAGTCTCCGTCCTTCCCAGCAGAAGTATCCTGGCGCCTACCTTCACATAAAAGAAAAGCTGGGGGATGGAATAATCGTCTCTGGAACCAAGGCACATATCACCGGTGCGATAAATAGCCATGAGATCCTTACTATGCCCACCAGAACGATGGGTGAACAAGATACGGATTATGCCCTCTCCTTTGCTATTCCCGCTGATACCAAGGGGGTAACATACGTGTTCAGCAGACAGACGAATGATACCAGGCGTCTGGATGGAACCCTGGATGCAGGAAATCCAAAGTACGGCATTGTAGGCGGTGAGGCCTTAATAATCTTTAATGATGTATTCGTCCCCTGGGAGAGGGTATTCATGGCCGGTGAGTATGACTTTACTACCGAACTTGTAGAGACCTTTGCCGGATACCATAGGAGTAACTATGGGGGTTGCAAGGTGGGCCTGGCTGATGTGGTGATAGGTGGATCAAACTGGATAGCTGAAGCCCATGGCATTGGCAGGGCCTCCCATATTATTGATAAATTAACAGAGATGATTGCAATGGCCGAGACCTGCTGGTCCTGTTCTCTGGCCTGCTCCTATGAAGGATACAAAACTCCCTCTGGGGCATACCATATCAGTCCTCTCCTGGCAAACGTAACCAAGCTCAACATAACCAAGATGGTCTATGAGTGGATGAGGGTGGCCCAGGACATTGCAGGCGGAAAGATCATAACGCTGCCAACAGAGAAGGATCTTGATAACCCTGAGACTGGAAAGATTATAGAGGAATGTTTTTCAGGCAAAGAAGGCTTTCTACCCCGGGATATCATCAAGATGTTGAGGCTTATCGAGAATATGTCGGTTGGGGCAGGACTCCCTGAGGCAATGCACGGAGCAGGTTCTCCTGCAGCTCAAAAGATTATGATTGCAAGGAGAAGTGGGATTGACAGAAAGATGGAACTTGCCAAGACAGTAGCAGGGATAAACAAGGATAGTGATTTTGAGAGAATCGTCGGTAAGGATGAAAATGACCACTGGGATGAGGTGAAGAAAAAAATAAGAGAAAAAACGGTACAGATATCTTGACCTGTTGTTTCTCTGTAGGGCTTTTTGGCTTCTATGTTCTCGATTGGGCTAAGGTACTGCGGTGGATGTAATCCCCAGATAGATAGATCCAAGCTGATAAGGAATCTAAAAGAGGGTCTAAAAAAGATAGGCTTACAAGTAGATTTCACTACCGATAGGGAAAGAGCTGTTGATATTGTCCTTTTAATAAATGGATGCATGCATGCATGCCTTGAAGAAGAATGCCTTAGGTCTGGTCACAATCCTAAACGAATAACCGTAAGGGGTGAGATGGTTGATGATCAGCATATTGAAGAGAGATCTATTCCGGCGTTCTTGAGTAAAAAGATTATGGATGTATCTCAATTCTTTTCATAATGGAATTTGTTTCTGGTAGTTTCCTATCCACGAATCTGATTAAGCGCTCGGAATTCCAACAACTTATTGAAGTTAAAGGCCTTTTTTGTAGCCTTAACGCTTTCTCTTCCCCATAAACTAATAGAATGTCGGAATAATGGAATAGTGGGCAGCAAAAGTGGAAAAACCCGCGCGTTCCTCCCTGCCCACAGCGCCATTGAACAGCCTATCTATGTTAATCTTAAGGAAAAGGAAAGGATAGAAATTATGCCAGAAAAACCATCCAGAGAGGAATTATTGAATCAGGTTGAGGGGGCAGCGCACAGGTATGAAAAGGAATTTCATGGTTGCTCCAGGTGTGTATTGAAGGCCCTGCAGGATCATTTCCATTTAGGAGATGGTGCAACTCTTCAGGCATCAACTCCCTTAGCCGCTGGCGTTGCCATGCGTGGAGAAACATGCGGGGCCCTTCTGGGAGGATTGCTTGCCGTCGGAATGGTTACCGCAAAGGAAGACCTTGAAGATTCAAATGCCCTGATCAATTCACTGGCGGCAGGATTCAGGTTGGCAAGAAAGCTTGAAAAGGAATTTGGAACCACAAACTGCACCAAGATACAGACAGATAGATTAGGAAGATTCTATAGCCTTGCTGATCCCGAACAATACAAGGCATTCATCGAGGCAGGGGGCTACGTGGAATGCCCTAAAGTGGTTGCTAAGATCGCGCGAATAACTGCTGAGTTCATATTAGACTATCAAGAGAAAACAAAGGCTCACTGACCCGATGCCTTAAATATTCACCTAAACCCTTATGAGAAATCAAAGGATTCATGAAAGGGGGATTTTATATGGATGCGCTAAAATTCGACGAAAATCTTTGTGCAGCCTGTCCAACCTCTGACTGTCTGGTTAAGTGCCAGTATATAGATGTGGATAGAGACACAGCACACGATGAGATGATGAAAATCATCAAAGGAGAAGACTCCTTTGTTTTACATGATTGTGCAACATGCTACGCCTGTGAAGAATACTGCCCACAGGGAAACCACCCATTTTACCTGATCACCGAACGAAGAGAAGAAAAGGGCATGCTTACCGCATCCAGATCCATAACAAACCAGTGGATCAACATGTGTGAGCCTCAGGGAAAATACAGGGTAGGGGAGATTAAGGAAAAAGCCCTGTCCTGCTGTTTCATAGGTGAACTCAGACATATGGCGAGGGGGAAGCTCTTTGATGGCATTCGCTCTTCTTACGTTCTTGGTGCGGAGTTTTTCTGTGAGGTCGTCTATCTGCACTTTGCCAAGACATCAATCATAAAAGAGAGGCTTCCCAAGGTAATCGAGAATATTAACCAACTGGGCATCAAGCAGCTCATCTGCATGCATGATGAGTGTTATGGCTCGTTCACATCCCTTGCCCCTGCCTTTGGAATGGAGGTACCTTTTGAACCCATTCATTATCTTGAGTATTTATATGACAGGCTGAGAGAATTAGAAACTAAGGTCAAACCGCTGAACATAAAAGTAGCCTATCAGCGACCCTGCTCGTCTCGACTCTCCCCGGATAAACATCATTTTGTGGGAGAAATACTTGATCTAATCGGGGCCGAGTTGGTTGAAAGGGAATATCAAGGGGAGAATGCCCTTTGCTGCGGAGAACTCATAAGAATGATAGATCGATTCGAGGTGGCCAATGATATACAGAAGAAAAATGTGGATGATATGGTAAAGAATGGAGCCGAATACTGTGTATTTAACTGTCCCTATTGTCAAATGGCCTTATCTGAGAAGGTTTCCAAAAGAGGGGTAAAGCCAATCCATATCATTGACCTGTGTAAGGTTGCCATAGGTGAGAAATAGATGATGGAGGTATAATAAAATGAGCGATATCTATAAGTCCCTTGTTGAAATAGTAGGGGAAGAGCATGTTTCAACCCAGACAGAGGAGCTTTATTTCTATGCACGAGATCCTGGTTTGATGCCGGCCCATGAGCCAGATTATGTAGTTGCTCCAAAAACGACTGAGGAAGTACAGAAGATCGTCAAGCTGGCCAACAAGGAGAAAATACCGATCGTTCCTATGGGGTCAGGCATGGCACTAACTGGCCTGATCATTCCCCTAAGAGGTGGGATTGTTATCGATATGAAAAGAATGCGAAAAATAGTGGGAGTGAATGAGAAGGCGAGACATGCCGTCGTTGAAGGAGGAACCTCCCAGGGAGCACTAAAGGCCTATTTAGAGAGAAATCATCCCACTCTGAGGCATAGCATCCCTGATGCACCACCCACTGCGACTATAGCAGCAAATGTGGTAATCCACGGTCAGGGTCGTTTGACCCAGCAATACGGTTTCAATTCAGACATGGTGAGCGGATTAGAAGTTGTGTTGCCAACCGGGGAGATTTGCAGGATTGGCTCATGTTCTATGTCACCGGACTGGTTTTCAAAAGGTCCTACCCTGCCCGACTTATCAGGACTGTTTTTGGGATGGCTTGGGAGCACCGGCGTGATTACCAAGTTGGGCCTTAAGCTCTATCCCAAAAAGAAGATGAGAGATGTGGAAATATTTGTGACAGATAGAGAAGACCTGGTTCCGGATATCCTATTTAAACTCACCCATACCGAAATGGTAGAGGATATAAACATCTGGTTCCAGGAAAAGCCCATCATATTCCAGGGGAACCATCATATAACATTATATATCACCGGAGACACGGACGAAGAGCTTGAGTTCAAAAGGAAAATGGTATGGCATTCTCTTAAGGAGTTCCGAGACAGTAAAGATGGCGGATTTATGTGGGTCATGCCAGCAATGAAACCCACATTTTTGGATATGCCTCAAAAGAGCATAACAACATTTGCAGATGTGAAAAAGGGAGGGGGATTTGAATATTCCGGGCCGATCGTTTTGATTGAGAAATATCCAGTGTTTGCCAGAAAATTAGGGGAGTTGGCTAATAAGTACAAAATCGCTTACTCTGGTATGGCAAGGGTTATCGGCAGAAGCCATGCAATGATGTTCGGTATTGCCTTTACATTCAATAGGGCAGACCCAGACATGATGGACAGGGTCAAAAAGGCACTGCATGAAGGGATTGCTTTTGCATTTGACCATGGGGGAATTCCTTGGAAGCCCACGGTAGAAGAACAGAAAATGGCCATGGAGAGGATTGACCCCAATACCCTGAAGCTCATGAAGATGATAAAGGAAAACCTGGACCCTAATGGGATCATGAATCCCGGAAATTGGGAGGTGGATTAATATGGAATATGAAGAGATTGTTCATCGTTGCTTTCGATGCGGGTACTGTAAATTCACGGAGGATTATCAAGACATCAATTGCCCCTCTTACGCGAAATTCGGTCTGGATACCTATGCTGCGGGTGGAAGGATGTGGCTCATAAATGCCTGGCTTAAAAACGAGGTAAAGACAAGCGAGCATTATGCGGGAATCCTCTATTCATGCATTACCTGTGGCAATTGCAAGGAACAGTGCGTGTTCACATTTAAAGATGATTTACTCAATATCTTTGAGGCCGCAAAGGCAGAATTGGTAAGCAAGGGACTTATTCCCCCTCCTGTCAGGGATTATTTCAAGGCCATCAATATGAACGGCAATCCTTATAAGGAACCACAAGATGAGAGGGGGAAATGGGCGGAGGGAACCGACATTCAGGCGTTTTCAGATCAGGAGTATCTCTTTTATATCGGGGATGTGGGCTCATATGATGAACGCGGGAAAAAGATGGCCCGGTCTGTAGGGACTTTGCTGGCTGAGGCAGGTCTATCATTTGGCATATTGGGCAATGAGGAGGGGAGCGATGGGAATGATGTTAAGGCCCTTGGCGAGAAGTGGCTTTTTAAAGAGTTGGCTGAAGATAATATCAATAAGTTCAAGACAAAAGGGGTTAAAAAGATAATAACCCTGGACCCTCATGCCTTTAATGCCTTCACCAAGGAATATCCCCAACTGGGAGGAGACTTTAAGGTCTGGCACTATACCCAGATTCTGGCCACGCTTCTGAAAGACAAAAAGATTCCCCTTTCTGAATACAAGGTTAAAGTCACCTATCATGACCCCTGCTATTTAGGCAGGCATAATGGTGTATATAATGCCCCGAGAGAGATACTGAAAGGTATCCCCGGGCTTGAGCTTATAGAAATGAACCGAAACAGGGGCAATGCCTTTTGTTGTGGTGGCGGAGGCGGGAACTTTTTTACAGATATTTTAGGAGTGGGTGAGGAAAGTCCTGGCAGGATCAGGATCAGGGAGGCATTGGATACAGGCGCCGAGATCTTGGCTGTAGCCTGTCCTATGTGTTCTAAGATGTTGGATGATGCAGTCAAGGCAGAGGTATTAGAGGAAAAAATCCAGGTCCAGGACGTAGCTGAGATTGTCAATGCAGCCAAGTGAAACCAGCTACCATATTCTTAGTTGACGAATAGTATATTAAGGCATAACAACAAGTAATACCAATTTTCAAAAATCAATCTGATTTTGCCAAAAATGGGAAACAATTGCAGCGTGCAAATTAACCCCATTATTAGCACATACCCCTTACACTACGATTCTTTCAGGGTTTTATCGTATATCAAATTCAACTTCTTTGGAACATATATCAGCTTTTGTGAGGTCTTACAGAAATGGCCCTATTCATAACCCCGAGATAAGGAGTCTTTCTGAGTGGATATTCTAGTGCAAGTCATCGTAACCGGTTTAGCCGCTGGTGGCGTATATGGACTGATTGCCCTCGGGTTTGTGCTTATCTATAAGGCCACCAGTGTCCTCAATCTGGCCATGGGTGAGTTCATGACCCTGGGTGCATTCATTTGCTTTACCGCACTTATGCAATTGAGTGCCCCTTTTTATCTTGCATTGATCCTTACCCTTTTTCTGGCATTTGTCCTTGGCTTTGTTATTGAACGTCTTATTCTAAGACCGCTCATCGGTGAGCCAATTATTTCAGTAATAATGGTTACCATTGGCTTAGGTGTTATCCTGAAAGGTCTCATGTATATGATCTGGACCCCTTCTTTCCGGAACTTTCCCGAGATCTTTCCCCCAGAACCCCTGGATCTTGGCTTTTCAGTGGTCCCGTCAGGACTTTTGTGGGGCTTTATCTTTGCTGTCATTGGTACGATTGTTTTTCTTTTAATCTTCAAATTTTCCAGGACCGGTGTAGCTATGCGGGCTACGGCCAACGATCAGCAGGCTGCCCTTTCCATGGGCATTAGCGTTAAGGGCGTCTTTGCCCTGTCATGGAGTTTTGGTGCAATTGCCTCTGTTATCGGGGGAATCGTTATCGGAAATATCACTGGTATAAGCGTGTATATGGGAGATATTGGCTTAAAGGTACTTGCTGTTATTATCTTAGGTGGCCTGGATAGCATCGGGGGGGCTATCCTGGGCGGGCTTATTATTGGAATTCTGGAAAATCTAACTGGTCTCTACCTGGACCCAGTTTTTGTGGGTGGTACCAAGGAGGTTGCGCCCTTTTTTATATTAGTGATTATTCTCATGATCAGGCCATATGGGCTGTTCGGTAAAGAAATAATTGAAAGGGTTTAAGGTATGAGGTGCGGTGATTTCAAAGAAGATTACATAAAAGACGAAGAGATCTTTCAGTCTTATTTCGTTAAGTTCTGGCTGATACTCTTTTTTATCTTTCTCATTATCTTTCCCTTTATTGCCAATCACTATATGCTTTATGTGGCCAACATGATTGGCTTTGCGATCGTAGGGGCCATAGGTTTGAATCTTCTGACCGGATTCACCGGGCAGATATCTCTTGGCCATGCAGCTTTTATTGGCGTTGGAGCCTATACCTCAGCAATACTTATCACCCATTTGGGATTCTCTTTTTGGTTATCTCTGCCTTTTGCCGGCCTTATTGCTGCATTGGCTGGAATTATTATCGGCATACCATCTCTGAGGATAAAGGGCCTTTATCTTTGTATAGCCACCTTAGCTGCCCAATTTATCTTTGAATTTATCTTTGTCCACTGGGAATCCATGACCAAGGGCATCACAGGAATCCATATCCCACCGCCTAGGATAGGTAGCATTGAATTTTCTACCGAAAAGGAATTTTACTGGATTGCCCTTTTTTTTGTTGTGCTTGGTGTGGGCTATGCACGGAACCTAATTCGTTCCAAGATGGGCAGGGCATTTGTAGCTATTCGTGACCGGGATCTTGCTGCCGAAATCATAGGCATCAATCTCTTTCGCTACAAACTGAGCGCCTTTGCTATAGGCTCTTTTTATGCTGGTATAGCCGGGGCCTTATGGGTCAACTTTTTAAAGGTTGTTACCCCGGACCATTTCCCCCTCTTCCTTAGTATCCAGTACCTTGCCATGATTATTGTGGGAGGCCTGGGGAGTATATTGGGTTCAATTTTTGGGGCTATTTTCATGACCCTGATCCCAGAGCTTCTGAATTATCTGTCCGAAATTGTAAAAATATATGCACCCGGCAACGAAGAGATTTTCGTACCCATGAAAGAGGTTATCTTTGGGCTTTTGATTGTCCTTTTCCTTATCTTCGAACCCCTTGGTCTGGCTGAGATCTGGAACAGGATAAAGAGTTTTTTTAGGCTCTGGCCCTTTTCCTATTGAAAAATTGGGGTTGGAAAGGAGGTGAGCTTAACTATAGGTCTAACAAATAAACCTTTAACTTATAGATCAATGAGGAGGCATTATGAAAAAAACAGGCATTTTTATTCTCAGTTTAGTCTTATGCATGGGGGTACTCCATATACCCACTATAGCCAAGGCGGAACAAAAGATCACCATATGTGCAGTACACCCCTTTACTGGCCGATTTGCCTTTGCCGGGATTCATGGTGCGGATGCCATGGAAGATGTAATAAACATGGCCAATGAGGAGGGAGGCATCAACGGGAAGGAGATTCATTACTACTGGGCAGACGGTGAATATAAAAACGACGTGGGGATTGCCGCCTTTAAACGCCTTTATGCCCAGCATAAGCCTCAGTGCATGTGGGCGCAAAGCACAGGCATGACCAAGGCCCTGGCACCTGAGATAAAAGATCGATACAAGGTCCTTTACTCAGCCTACACCTGTGCCGCGGTAGCGGCCAATCCAAAAGAAAATCCCTATCTGTTTCTTCCCATGCCAACATATAATGAGCAGTTCGGGGTTCTTCTAAAGTACATTGCCAAAGAAAAACCGGGCGCCAATATAGCCTTTTTCTACAGCGACACTGAATTTGGTCGGGAGCCCATTCCCTATGGACGAAAGACAGCTCCAAAATTAGGCCTGAACCTGGTAGCTGAAGAGATTTCCAAAGTAGGGGGTGTGGATATATCTACCCAGATACTGGATATGAAACGAAAAAAGGTGGACTACTGCATCTTTCATGGATTTGTGACTACTCCTGTTCAGACAGTAATCAAACAGTCAAAGGACTATGGACTTAAATGTAAGTTCATGGGCACATTCTGGGGAACAGAGAAGCACCTTTTAGACCAATTGGGCCCACTGGCGAATGAGTATATGGGCGTGACGACCTATTCCTACTACTATCAGGACGAGTTCCCTATGATCAGAAAGATCAGGGCATGGACCAAAAAGCATCATGCCAAGTTTGCCGAGTATCGTCCCCAGGCGTATATGCAGGTTTTCATGGGCACTACGCTTTTTATCGAAGCCCTCAGGCGTGCTGATAAAACAGGAGCTATTACAGGAGACAGCCTGGCCAAGGCCCTTGCATCTATCAAAAATTTTGATGTGGGTGGCCTCATGCCTCCGGTTACCATGAAAAACAATAGTATCCCCGTGGGAAGAATTGTGCGCGGTAATTCAAAGACCTTGAAATTTGACTCTGTCTCGGACTGGATCTATTTAGATTAACCTCTTTTTTAAAGACCTTTATCTGCCCTCAGATCATATGGGGGCAGATAAAGGCATAGAGGAAAATTTTTTATCATGGAAATCCCAACACTTCCTGCCCTCTTAAGGAGAAATGCCATAAAGTATGGCGATAAAAAGGTCGCTATTAGGGAAAAGGAATTTGGTATCTGGCAGCCTGTTACCTGGAAGGGATACTATGAGAATGTAAGGGATTTTGCCCTTGGACTTCACAAACTTGGTTTTAAGTGGGGAGACAAGCTCTCTTATATTGGTGACAATAGACCAGAGGCCCTTTATTCTGAGCTTGGAGTCCAATGTCTGGGTGGGGCTATTGTGGGAATATATCCAGACAGCCACTTAGATCAAGCGGAATACATCATTAATCACTCTGACTCTACCTTTGTGGTTGCCGGGGATCAGGAGCAGGCCGATAAGATCTTAGGGATAAAAGAGAAATGTCCTAAGATAATCAATGTTATTGTGGATGATCCAAAAGGGATGAGACATTATGATGATCCTATATTGATCTTCTTCAAACAGGTGCAGAAGATGGGCAGAGAACTGGCCGAAAGGGAACCAGACCTCCTTGATGAGATGATTGACAAGATCACACCTGAAGATGTGGGGATGATAAACTATACATCAGGAACAACAGGCATGCCGAAGGGAAGTATGATCACGCAAAAAAATATGACCAGTGTTGTCAAGTTCCATGATCAGGTTGATCCAGCTCAGGACACGGATGAATACGTATCATTCCTGCCCCTTCCCTGGATAGGTGAGCAGGAATATGGTGTTTACTGGCCTTTATATAAGGCATTTACCGTAAATTTTCCCGAGAAGGTGGAGACCGTGCAGGAGAATATCCGAGAAATTGGTCCCCATATCCTGCTGGCCCCACCGCGGATATGGGAGAGGATGTGCTCCGATATACAGGTTAAGATACAAGATGCTGCCTGGATAAAGAGGCTGACCTATAATATCTTTTTAAAGGTGGGTTATAAGATATCAGATTATAAGCTACAAAAAAAAGAACTCCCGATTTGGTGGAAGGTCTTAAACTGGATAGGGTACCTGCTACTCTTTCGATCTCTAAAAAATTATTTAGGCCTGGCCCATCTCAGGCATGTTTATACAGGCGGTGCCCCCCTTGGACCTGAGATATTTCAGATGTTTCAGGCCCTTGGAGTTAATATAAAGCAGGCCTATGGCATGACTGAGCAGACTGCAGCATCTATAATACATCGGACTGATGACATCCGCCTGGATACCGTTGGTAAGGCCTTGCCAGGCATTGAATTTAAAATCTCAGATACCGGAGAGCTGCTTTCAAGGGGCGATACTATCTTTAAAGGCTACTACAGGAACCCTGAGGCCACAGCAGAGACCCTTAAAGATGGGTGGCTTCATTCTGCCGATGCAGCCATTATAGAGGATGATGGTCACATTATTATCATTGACAGGATGGAGGATGTCATGAAATTGGCCGATGGAAGTAGATTTTCTCCTCAGCTTATAGAAAACAAATTGAAATTTAGCCCCTACATTATTGATGCACTGATTATTGGGCAGGAGAAGCCATTTATTGCGTCCATGATCTCTATTGACATGGGAAATGTTGGAAAATGGGCAGAGAACAATCAGATCCCTTATACAACATTTACCGATCTTTCTCAGAAAGATGAGGTGTATGATCTTATTGCAAAAGAGGTAGGAAAGACAAACGAGTCTCTTCCTAAAGTAGCCAAGGTGAAAAGGTTTGTGCTTTTGTATAAGGAACTTGATCCTGACGACGATGAATTAACCAGGACAAGAAAGGTCAGGAGGAAATTTGTGGCTGGCAGATATAAAGAGCTGATCGATGCCCTGTATGGAGATAAAGAAGAACTCGAAATAGAGGCAGATATCAAGTACCGGGATGGTAAGGGGTACCGGATGAAGACCAAGGTTAAGATCAAACAAACCGAACCAATAGGATTAAAAAATGGGAAATAAAGAAGAATACCAACTTAGAGTAGAGGATATCCACCTCGCCTTCGGTGGCCTTCAAGCCCTGGCTGGAGTAAGCACTGGCGTCAAAAAAGGGGAAATATTTTCAATCATTGGTCCTAATGGAGCAGGAAAGACATGCCTTTTGAACTGTATAAATCACTTCTATCATCCGGAAAAAGGGGAAATTATCTTTGAAGGTCAAGATATCACTCATCTAAAACCTCACAGGATAGCCAGTCTGGGCATTGCCCGAACCTTTCAGAATGTGGAACTTTTTGCACACATGACAGTCCTTGATAATATCAAACTCGGTGGGCATATCAACTTGAAGTCCGGACTTATTTCGGGAGGTATTTACTATGGCAAGACCAGAAATGAAGAAATGGCCTTTCGGAAGCACATTGAGGAAGATATCATAGATCTTCTGGAAATCGAACAAATAAGAAAAAGTATCGTTCACTCTCTGCCTTACGGACTCCAAAAAAGGGTTGAATTGGCCAGGGCACTTGCCATAAAACCTAAAATACTTCTTTTAGATGAACCAGCCACCGGTATGAATCTGGAAGAGACAGAAGACATAGCCAGATTTATTCTGGACATAAACGAAGAATGGGGGGTGACTATTATCCTGATCGAGCACGATATGGGTGTTGTGATGGATATATCTGATAGAGTCTGTGTGCTGGATTTCGGGATTAAGATTGCCGAAGGAGCACCAGAAGAGATAAGACATAATGAACATGTAATCAAGGCCTATTTGGGCGAAGAAGACCTCACTTACTCCAGGCTGGGGGCTTGATTGGTAAAATGAGGCATAATTTAATACTCAAAAGACTGGAGTCGGTATGGAACCGCTATTAGTCGTCAACAACATTGAGGTTATCTATCACAATGTAATACTTGTCCTGAAGGGTATGTCGCTTCAAGTGAATGATGGGCAGATAGTTACCGTCCTTGGCAATAATGGTGCCGGAAAAACAACTACCTTGAAGGCAATATCAGGTCTTTTAAAGTCGGAAGATGGTGAGGTTACTGATGGATCCATTAGCTTTATGGGACGGAGAATTGACCGGAAATATCCAGAGGATATAGTGCGGATGGGAATATTTCAGGTCATGGAAGGAAGGCGAGTATTTGAGGACTTAACAGTTGAGGAGAATCTTATTGCTGGCGCTCATACGGAAAAGAGCAGTAGAAAGATGAAAGAGGGCATGAAGATGGTCTACGATTATTTCCCGCGTCTTACATATCGAAAGAACGTGCTTGCAGGCTATGTCAGTGGTGGTGAACAGCAGATGCTGGTCATAGGCAGGGGATTGATGGCCAACCCTAAACTGATGCTCCTGGATGAGCCTTCTATGGGCCTAGCTCCTCTTCTGGTATCTGAAATTTTTGAAATCATCCAGCGGATTAACAGCGAAGAAGGGGTTGCCATACTTCTTGTAGAGCAGAATGCACGCCTGGCCCTTTCCATTGCAAGCCATGGATATGTTATGGAGAATGGCAGGATAGTGCTGGATGACACTGTAGAAAAATTACAGGAGAATGCCGATGTGAAGGAGTTTTATCTCGGCCTTACTGAGGTAGGTAAAAAGAAGAGCTACAGGGATGTAAAACACTATAAGCGGCGTAAAAGATGGCTCACATAAAACTTGGTTTTCTCCTTGTCTATTCTTCGTCGCTCCTCATCCCTTATCTCGCGCCTCAACAGCTTCCCTCCCTTGGATTGAGGAAGCATATCCCTAAATTCTATGGTTGGGGAACCCTATAAGAGAAAAGCCTTTCCCCGCACCATTTAGTCAGCTCAGATCCACCTACACCTCTTAGTATCGTATCTCGGAAGTAGTGCCAGTCCCTATTTGGGGTGAGCAATTGCATATAATATAGCCATTTAAAACAAACTTGGCTNTCTACCTTCATTAAAATAGCATTTTTTCGGAGGTACAGAATGTTAGAGTTTAAGAACCTCATGGTCTTTTATAAAAATGCTATAGCAATCAAGATGTTAATATGAGATGCAAGAAAGGCGAAATCACAGGCGCCTTATAAACAAAGAAAATATCAAGATGGGGAGATGAGTGATGAAAGGTTTTTATGGTCGGATCTTAAGGATCAATGTGGCTAATAAAGACTATGAGGTAGAGCTGATTACGGACTCCCTGTTGGAAAAATATTTAGGGGGTAAGGGCCTTGCTACTTATTTACTCTTGAAAGAAAATCCAGCCGGTGTTCAACCCTTAGACCCAGAAAATATTCTCATTCTGACTACCGGTCCAGTAACTGGAACTTCTATATGGGGCTCCTGCCGATACGGGATTTACACAAAATCGCCACAAACTGGATTTTATTCTGAATCGTATTCCGGTGGAACAGTTGCCGAATATATGGCCAAAACAGGCTATGATGCAATCATTATCCAAGGTGCCTCTCATGGACCAGTCTGGCTTGATATCTCTGAAACAGGCGTCCGGTTTAATAATGCCCAGGATCTATGGGGCTTAGATACATATCAAACCGAAGACAGGGTCAGAGATCTTTTAGCCGAAGATTATCCCGATCACCCTAAGGCAGGGGTCATCGTCATTGGGCCGGCCGGAGAGAATGGAGTTTCCTTCTCCGTCGTGGAGAACAATTATTGGCGATCGGCTGGTCGAACCGGGGCAGGCGCAGTGATGGGAAGCAAGCGGATCAAGGCGATCGCCTTTTGGGGTTCTCGGAAAAAGGAGGTTGCCGATGATAAATTGGTGACCGAATTTGCCCGGCAGATTGCCAAAAGAGGAAAGAATGATGCCGGTGCTAATGCATACAAGACTATGGGCACCACTATGCTGGTTAAGATCACGAATGAGGCCGGGGGCTTTCCGACACGCTACTGGCAAAAAGGTTCTTACGAAAACTGGGAAAAGATCAGCGCCGATGCCCTTCATGAACGGTGTACAGTGAAACCCCATGCCTGTCTTAGGTGTTTTATGGCCTGCGGCAGATTGAGCACGGTCAAACAGGGCAGACACACTGGGCTTCAGATTGAGGGTCCAGAGTACGAGACCATATACGCCTTCGGAGGCCTATGCGAGATCGATAGTATAGAAGAAATCATGTACCTTAACGACATCTGCGATCGACTTGGGGTGGATACTATCTCTGCGGGTAACTTGGTTGCATTTACCATAGAGGCTGCGAGACAGGGACGGATTCAATTAAAGATAGACTACGGTGATGTAGATGCTATGGCCAGCCTGCTGGAAGATATGGCCCATCGGAGAGGCACAGGCGAGATTTTATCCGGGGGAATCAAAAAGGCCTCCCAGGAGTGGGGGATGGAAGACCAGGCTATTCATGTCAAGGGCCTTGAGCCAGCCGGTTATGATCCCAGGGTATTAAAAGGGATGGGCCTTGCCTACGGAACCTCTGATCGTGGAGCCTGTCACCTCAGAGCCACCTTTTACAAACCGGAATTGTCTGGAATGATCGATCCGGATCAAATCCAAGGGAAGGCGGCCATATTTACAGAGTGGGAAGACCGATTAACTCTATTTGATACCCTTATCCTCTGTCGCTTTTATCGTGACCTCTATCAGTGGGAGGAACTGGCCGCTATTATTGAGGGCACCACAGGCCTGAAACTCACTAAGGATGATATGCGTTCCATAGCCTCATCCATCACAGACAATACTCGCAGGTTCAACATCCGGGAGGGACTGGATTTGGAGGATGATCGTTTGCCTCCCCGCTTTCATAATGAGGCCTTGGAATCTGGCAAGGTGATTACTCGGGAACAGATGAGGCAAATGTTGGAGGAATACTATCAGGCTCGTGGATGGGATAATATGGGGATTCCATCACCAGACTGAAGAAAATAGGCAAGTGAGGAGCGGAATTGGAACTCACCCCGTCGCTCCTCATCCCTTATCTCCCGCCTCAACAGCTTTCCTCCCTTGGATTCTGGAAGCATATCCCTAAATTCTATGGTTGCGGAACCCTATGAGGGAGAAGTCTTTCCCCGCACCATTTAGTCAGCTCAGATCCATCTCCACCTCTTAGTATCGTATCTCGGAAGCAGCGCCAGTTCCTATTTGGGGTGAGCAATTACATATAATATGGCGATTTAAAACAAACTTGACTTTCTACATTCATTAAAATAGCATTTTTTCGGGGGTAGAGAATGTTAGAGATTAAGAACCTCATAGTTTTTTATGAAAATGCGACAGCCATCAATAATGTTAATATGAGATGCAAGAAAGGCGAAATCACAGGGGCCTTTGGCGCTAATAGCGCCGGTAAATCTACCCTGATGTATACCGTTTCTGGAATAATCTTGGACATAAAGAAGAAAGAAGAAATGAGAGGTGGAGAGCGAATCACCGTGCTTGGAAGCATTACCTATGATGGCTTGGATATCACCAATATGAAGCCCAGCCAAAGGGCCAAAAAGGGGATTATCCTCTGTCCAGAAAGACGCAGGATCTTTCCTGAGAGTAGTGCGTTGGAGAATTTGAAGATTGGCGCCTACCTAACTCCAAGGGCACAGGCCAAGAAGACAATGGAGTATGTTTTTGCCCTCTTTCCACCCCTAAAAGGGCTGAAAGGGAGAGAAGGTGGGTTTCTAAGTGGAGGAGAGCAGCAGATGCTCGCCATTGGCAGGGCCTTGATGGCCCAGCCAAAGCTACTCCTGCTGGATGAACCTCTGCTCGGATTGAGCCCACTCATAGAGGCGATACTTGCCAGGGCGATCAAGGACATCAATAGGGAGACAGGGGTCACCATATTGATAACAGAGCAATATGCGAGGCCTATCCTGCCTATTATAGATTATGGATATGTGCTGGAAAATGGCGGGGCTGTTTTGGAAGGGACATCTCAGGAACTGATAGAAAACCCTGATGTAAAATCTGCCTACTTTGGGCTTTAGCACTCACGACTGAATATCGGCTATTGCCGATTGAGAATTGCGTGCACCCGTTCACACCGTAACCGCCTTCTTTTCTTTTGTTAACCGTCTCCTTTCCTCATCCCTTATCTCCCGCCTCAACAGCTTTCCTACCTTGGATTTTGGAAGCATATCCCTAAATTCTATGTATTGGGGAACCTTATAGGGGGCAAGCCTTTCCCTGCACCACTTAGTCAACTCGGATCCGCCTACACCTCGTGCATCCTCTTTGAGCACTACGATTGCCTTGATCCTTTCACCAACCTTAGGATCGGGAACACCAACAACGCATGCACCTATTACAGTTTGATGGTCTTGGAGAATTGCCTCGATCTCTGAGGCAGAGATCCTGTATCCCTTATATTTTATGATATCTGCTGACCTCTCGATATAGAAGATCTCTCCCTTTTCATCCTGCTGGACATAATCCCCCATCCTGTAATAGACCTCACCGTCAATTTCCACATATGATCTGGCTGTTTCATCGGGCTTTTCCCAATAGCTCTTTACAGTATAATCAGATGTAACCAGAAGCTCACCCGTCTCACCAGGAGGAACCTGCTCCAAGGTATCTGGATCTACTACTATGCATTGCCTGCTCTTCAGTGGCACCCCTACAGACATAAGCTCTGGTTCCTTATCCAGCCTACCATAGGTGACGTGACCCGCCTCGGTTGACCCGTATACCTGATATATGGGTATACCAAATAGTTCCTTCCAGCGGTTAAAAACCTCAACAGGCAGGACATCACCTCCACAGTAACAGTAGCGAAGGGAGCTTAGGTCATATCTATCTAACCTGTCATTTTCAAGGACCATCCGGTAAAGGGCGGGCACCCCAAGAAACCATCTGACCGTATGTCTCTGTATAGCCCTTAAGATGGCATCTATCTGCGGCACAGGCATGAGAATTGACATATTCCCATAATTGAGGCCTACAGCCACAAAAAGCCCAAGGGCCATTATGTGAAAAAGGGGGTTAACAACAATATATGAATCTTCCCCTTCTCTCAGATAACCCCCAACAACATCATCCATGATATCGTTTACATAGGATACCATTCCAATGTGATTGCCAGGCACCCCCTTGGGAAAGCCGGTAGTGCCACCAGTATAAAGGATGTAGGAAAGATCCTTCCATGGGTCTAATTCTACTTTCGGACATGTTGGTGGGGATTTCAAAATGTCTCTGAAAAAATATACCCCTTTGTCCTTTTCTACCCTACCATGGGGAATCTTGTCAAAGAGGGTGCCCACTACCCTCTTCCAGATAGGAACCAGATCAACGAGGTTTGTAACAATTACCCTCTTAAGACACGTCTTTGAGAATATCTCTTTTACATAGCCAAAATTTGTATCCTGGCAGATAATGGTCTCTGCGCCAGAATCATTTACCATGTATTCAATCTCGTATGATGTATAGATTGGTGCCACTGGTACCGCTACCGCACCGATCTTCTGTATCCCAAAAAATGCTATTACCCACTGGATACAGTTTTGGATATAGATCATGACGCGATCGCCTTTACCTACCCCTAAGCTATTTAGACCATTGGCAAATCTATCGATCAGGTCACTCAATTTGCCATATGAGAATCTCTCGCCAAGATAAACTATTGCGGTACTGTCTGGGTATTTCGCACAAATCTCATCAAATCTGGTAAAGGTGTACTCCCTGTCTTCGGGCACTATCTTATACCTCCTCCGAACCAAGGTAGGCCTTTTTTACCTCTTCATCTGTCATAACCTCTTCAGGAATGCCCTCGGTGAGCTTTTCCCCAAAATTTAACACCATAACCCTCTTGGCAACCCGGAACAACTCCCTCAACCGGTGTTCTATCATAATCAAGGTAATACCATCCATCTGCAACCTCTCTATAAGAGGTACCATGCTGGCTATCTCGCTCATGCTTAAACCGGAGAAGACCTCGTCACAGAGTATTATCTCAGGTCTCAGCGCGAGGCATCTTGCAATCTCAAGCCTCTTTAGATAGCCAGTGGGCAGTGTGGATGCCAGCTTATACGGAACAAAGGAATCCCTTTCAAAACCAATTTCCTCCAGGATATCTATACACACTGTAGCCCTATCACCAAGCTTACCTCCCCCTCTCCATCCTCCTGTCCTCCTTGCCCTCGGAGAGAATAATGGTACGATAAGGTTCTTATAGGCAGGCAATGTATAATAGGGCCTCATGATCTGGAAGGTCCTTGTTACTCCCATAGCAGCGATCTTATGAGGCGCCTGCCTGCTAATATCCTTTCCTCTAAAGGCAACTTTACCTGAATCCATCTTTATAAAGCCGGTAATACAGTTGATGAGGGTAGTCTTTCCTGATCCATTGGGGCCAATAATCCCAAAAATCTCCCCTTGCTTTACATCAAAGCAGACATTGTTTAGGGCCTGGAGACCACCAAAGGCCTTCTTAACATTGGTAACTTGCAAGATGGGTTCTGAGCTCATACCTCTACCCACCTTTCAAACTGGTGATATTTCCGCTCGGTATAGACCATTATCCCTTCACTCCTGAATACTATAAAGGCCACCAGGATGAGAGAATAAAAGACTATCCTTAGGGTACCAAATGCCCTCAACAACTCAGAGATGGGGACCAGGATAAAACACCCCAGTACGGGACCCACCAGGGTACCACCTCCACCTATGACTGTGGCAGCTATAGGTATAATGGAAAAATCCAGGGCAAACTGGGATATTCCCGACCACATGTAGATATGGGCAAGATATGCACCACCAAGACATCCAAGGGCAGATGCAATAAATACTGCGATGGATTTATAGAAATTTATGCTTAAGGCAGATGCCTTGACTGCCTGGTCATTATCCTTGACACCCCTAAATACCAATCCGATATCCTCATTTACCAGCCTTCTCAACCCAAAGAGTGAGATGATTACTATCACCAGGATACCATATTGCTCAATCCATCTGTTAGGAAAACTGGCAACCCCAACTATACCATCAGTACCTCCCAGGACGTTCAATGCCTCTATGATCCGGTGCAGAACCAATGGGTACATCAGGGTTACTATGGCAAAGTAAACCCCCCTGAGGGGAAGGCAGGGGTATAGAAGCAAGGTGCAGATAGCCCCACCTACCATAGTGGCTACAGGAATTGTCAATACTGGTGGTAGGCCTAATGATGTATTGAGAATTGCTGCTATATATCCGCCGGTGCCGATAAAGAAGGCGCCACCTAAGGATACCAATCCAATGAAATGGGCCAAGAAATCGAATCCCAGGGCAAGCAATGAATATATGCATACAGAGGATATGACCCTTTGCCAATAAATGGGCAGAACCAATGGAAGGGCAAGCATCCCACCTATCAAGGCAATCCGTGGGAGTAAAAGATAGCCCATCTCCTGCCATGAGGAAATGGCATATATACCCTCAGTGCATACCTTTATACCCCTATCTAACCTCTCCTTTCTCCTCTCTTCCATTCTTAGACCCTCTCCTCCAGCTCCTTTTGCCTGCCGAAAAGTCCCGAAGGTCTTAATATCAGGGTAATAATAATAGCCAAAAAGGCCACAACCATATGAAAGTGAGAAGCGATATATTTTACAGTGATTATCTGGGCAAATCCGATCATAAAAGCGGCAAGAATAGCACCAACCCAACTTCCCAGGCCACCAACAATGCACACAGCTATGGCCAGAATCAGCACACTGTATCCTGCCTCTACCACAATGTTTCCCATAGGTAATAAAACAACTGCTGCTAGCCCGGCAAGAATGGAGCCAAGAGCCATGGCTACTAATGCCATCATATCGGAATCAATCCCTAACATCATCGCAGCCCTTTCATCCTGGGCAATTCCCCTTAGGGCAAGGCCAATCCTGTTATAGTGAGTGAATGCCCACAGGAAAAAGACCACAAGTCCCCCGATTAGGACTAAAAGTATACGCTGAAAATCTATTGGTATACCTGATATCTCAATAGAACCCCTAATGAAAACGGGGAGGGTATAGGTCATACCTTTAAACCCTCCCCATCTGAAGCCTTCCAGCATAGCCAGACCAATGGCATAAGATGCTATGATCTCTGAGACAGCCATTCCCCTTACCCTGATGAGGATAAACTGGTATATGGCAGCACCAATTATCCCTGTGATAATCAGGGATAGGATAATACTGAGGAGATAGTTTATCTTGAGGAAATTTAAAAGGCTCCAGACTATAAAGCCAGTTATTACATATAATGCACCATGCGCAAAGTTAGGGAGCCTGCTGATCCCGTAAACTAATGAAAAGCCAATTGCTATTAAGGCCAACGAAAAGCTGTTTATAATTCCATAGATAAGGATATCCATCTACACCTGTTAGCTCCCTTATGAATCACTTCATCCAGGGCGGTAGCTGGATCTCGCCCATAGCAATCTTTTTGGGGAAAACAACTATTCTTTTCCCGGCCTGCCACTGGAAAATAGTTCCAACAGCCCCTTCTTCTGGATCCACACTGGGGATGACCTGGTGACTCTTTGGATCAAACCTGATCCTGCCATACACACCCATCATATCGATCTTTTCAAGGGCCTTTACTACAGCATCTGATTTTAGGGAACCAGCCCTCTCAATAGCATCCTTGAAAACATACGGGCCCATGTAACTCGTTGATGTGCCATATCCCTCAGGTTCGATATTCCACCTCTTCTTATATGCATTAAAAAACTTCATCGTCCATGGTGTAGCATTGCATGGGGCATTACCTGCATTGACTACATTGGCCAGGCAATATTCCCCCTTTCCTTCGGTGGCCTTCCAGAAACCGGGCTGTTCAGCGGCTGCAATTATGGAGCCAAATGGGAGGGCCGGTACCTTCATGTCGTACCACTGTTTTAGAAGAATTGACGTCTCAGGCATATCCATCCAGATGAGGATTACCTGGGCGCTTTCCTTCTTGGCCTTAATGAGACCCATGGAAAAGTCTGTGGTACCCGTAGGATATATCTCTGGCTCACCTATAACATGCCATCCTTTTTTTGCCATCACCTTAGCAATTATACCTCCACCTGCCCTGGCATGGGCTACATCCTGTATCATGATAAACAATCTATCTACTCCAAACCTTTTTCCAATATCCAATAGGCAGGGGATAATCTCCCCCGTAACCATCCACACGGCCTCACCGGTTATCCTGAAACAGTACTTGAACTTATCATACTCCTCTGCAACCCTGGCATGATACTTGGGGGTCAGGACACCGGTTGTAAGCATTGAGACCTTTTTGTATTTGGACAGTAGATCCATAGCTGCCATTGCAGCCTCTGACCTGACAGGACCTCCTAGAATGAAATCTGCCTTCTTCTCTAAGATGAGCTTTTCCACCACCAAAAGGGCCTCGCTCACCGGCACCCCTGGTTCTAAATCCCGGGTATCAATTACCTCCACCTTAAATGGCCTTTTCTTGCCTGCCACATTGACACCACCAGCCGCATTGATCTCCTCAACAGCCAGGGTGATTGCCCTCTCCGCGTCCCAGCCATAAAGAAATGCGGTAGACAAGGGACATCCTAAAACAATGGGTTTAACTGCCAAGGCCGAATATGTTGGCAGTGTGATAAAAACTGCTAACAATATGACCAAAGCGGCAAAAAATCTTGTCTTCATAGCTCTCCCTCCTTTAAGGTTTAAATACCCCATCTGCTTTACTTTCTTTTCACCTCCTTTCTGCCAAAGGGCTTTGATAACCATACTGATGAGCAGGCCTGCATTCCTATATAAGAATAGTGGGATTGCTTTCTATATCAGGTCTCCTTTCTCTTTGTATTTATTGAGAAATTTAAACCGTCAACTTCGATGAACTATACCAGCCATAGATCTTGAGTCAACAAAAAAACAACAATCTCTACCCTCCTGCCATACCGTGTAAAAGGGCGAGTACATTATGGCCCAAAACCTGGTGATTGTAGCCTCCCTCGAGTATGGCAAAATAGCCGCACCTTTTCTTTTCACACGTCTCCCTTACCATTTTCCCTATAGCCGTATAGTCCTCTGTTTCAAGCAGCCCTCCCCAATCATCTTTATGATTATCAAATCCGGCTGATATCCCTATTACGTCTGATTGCTGGCCTTCTAACTCCTTTGCTATTGCCTTCAAATAGCTTTTTCTCTCATTCGAAGATGCGTTAAAGACAGACACATTGTCCTTTTTCTGAAATATATTTACCGTTCCATCACCAAAATGGAGATCTATATCCAAAACAAAGGCCCTCTCTATAGCCTTTTCTCTCTTTAGTTTCTCCAAGGCAACAGCCATATTATTGAAATAACAAAACCCCCATGAGCTATCTGCTGAGGCGTGATGCCCTGGGGGCCTGATCAGGGCAAAACAAGGCTCTTTCAGTCCTATAAAGGCAGCCTGAATGGCTCCACCTGCTGCCAGGGCTGAAATATCATAAATGCCCAGCTCCTTCACATGATCTATGTGGGACAAGGTGTGAACAGCAGCGATATCCTCCTCCTTGGCAGGAGTGGGTTCCAAAAATTCATAATGCCCTGAAATTACAGTAACTATGCTTTGCATTCGTTCCGGGGCAGATGCCGGATCTGAGGTGTAAACCTGGTAAAAGTCATGGTGAAATATAATTTTCATTTCAGTGAACCAAAGTTTGAACTGACCTAACGTAGCTAGAGTCTAGAAAGGGCTACTTTTCAAATTCCTTTCTCAGATGCTCAGGTAAGACAAAGGCTGCCTTATGAATCTGCGGGTTATAGTATCTGGTTTGAAAGCCCCTGCCAAAACGCGAAAACCCTAATCCCATCTCAGGATGAAGCGTCTTTGAACAAAATGCAAAGCCGTAGGGAACCAGTGTGTAGGAAGGTATAGGGGCCAGATATCCCCTGACAACAGGAAAGACCTCATTAAGTTTACTGAAAACAGCTAAAACAAGATTAGTTTCAAAAGATATATCCCCAACCTGGGCCGCCAATATCCCCTGTTCTGTCAAAGCATTAAAGCAATCTCTATAAAAGGGCACGGAAAACAAGCCCTCACTCTGCTCAATAACCGGATCTGTGGAATCAACAAGAATGATATCGAACCTCTCCTCAATCTCCCTTACATATTTCACGGCATCCATAAAAAGAACATTCACCTTAGGATGGTCAAGGGCAAGGCCCAATGAGGGAAAATATTCTTTCGAAACGGCAATGACCTCCCTATCAATCTCCACCTGCTGAATCCTATTGACTCCCTCATGCTTGAGTACTTCCCTGGCAGTACCTCCATCTCCACCCCCTACTATAAGTATCTTTAATGGGTCTGGGTGAGAGAATAGAGGAACATGTACAAGCATCTCGTGGTAGACAAACTCGTCTCTTTCTGTAAGATTGATAACACCATCGAGAACGAGCATTCTTCCAAAATCCAGAGATTCAACCACTTCTATCTTCTGAAAACTGGACCGACTTGAATGCAAAACTCCGTTACACTCCAGGTGAACGGATATGTGAGGAGATATCTCGTATCGGAAGATATAAGGGAACATGCACTATCCTGATACTGTCTTCTGTACAGAGGCAAGCTCCTCTCCGGCTGTCCCTCTCGTGATTTCTTTGCTCGCCCATTTCCTGGATTGTAGCTTATCTTTGAGATATTCAAAGCCAATCCATGGATCAACCCGGGTACCACATGTGAACAGGTCTACTGATGCATATCTAAACTCCGGCCATGTATGTATGGCAAGATGCGACTCAGCTATTACCACCACACCACTAACGCCTTGGGGGCTAAAATGGTGAAAAATATTGCCAACAATAGTTGCCCCACTTCTTGAGGCTGCTTCCAGCATCAGATTCCTTATCGCGGTTTCACTATCAAGATAGGTGCATTCACATTCAAAATACTCAGCTAAGATGTGCTTACCAAAAGGACTTTCCATCATTGATAAGCTCCTTTCATGTTTAATAGAGATTTATCTGTTGCGCTACTATTGCAGTCCCGCACTAGGCGGGGTAAGGTAAAAATATATGAAAATACGGTTACTTAGGTAAGAGCCAATATGAGCGTTTTATTGATAAAGGTGCCTTTCGCACCTCAAAAGGTAGGTTACGATGCGGGTTTATATCGGTGGCCTCGTGTCAAGGCCAATTCCTCCCTTCCCTGTGTATCTAATCACTTATTGATAGTTGAGCATGATGTATATAACCCTAACTTACTATTTTGTCAACAAGGAAAAACAAAAATGCGACCCTTTACAATTCGAGATAAAAGGAGTATGCCTTGGATGAGCGGAGGCGGGTTTTTATGGTTGCTTTTCTCGTCAGTTATCAAAGCCACGTCTTATATTCGCCGGACAAATACCATTGTGTTCCTGGCAGTATGTTTAATCTTGCCTTTCTTGCTAATGTCTGCCATTCTCTTGGCAAATGTCTCCAGCGCCAATCTGAATTCGTCTGCTGCATAAAGAGTAAATGTCGAATAGTGGAAATTGCGCGCCCGATTCAACAGTGACCCCACCGCTTCAACCCGTACATGCTTGAATTCCTGCATGCCTTCCAACTGCAGTTCCGATACCCTGCCGATCGCCTCTTCAATGCGTTCGCACTGGTACAAACGGGTTTCGCGTTCAGCGAACCCGGGGAAATGTTGTCCCCATACGGTGCGCGCATTCTGTTCGGGCGTGCGGGTATAGATGGACAAAAGACCGCCAGGCCGCAAAACGCGTGCCGCTGCTTCAACAAAACGACTGAGGTCAAAATGGTGAACGGCATTGAAGCTGGTGACTGCATCGAAGCAACCATGAGCGAAAGGCAGGTCATTAGCGTTGATGAGGCAGTATTGCATATTCGTGGAAGGAAATTCCAGGCGCATACGTTTGCGGCATTGTTGTAACATCGCGCCAGAATAATCACAGCAAAAGATCCGCAGATCCCTATCGGATCGTGAAGCAATGAGCGTTGAATATCGCCCAGTTCCGCAGCCGATATCTGCTACATCGAGCCGATGCTTATTGCATGGCAGACGAGGGATTATCGTCCCAATAATGCCGGGGTCGGTATTGCGAACATGACCATAAACCGAGGCTATGCGTTTAAAATGCCGCCTCATGTGCTGTAAAATACGCATGTCTAAACCCCATTCTTAGAGAGATAAGGTAATCCTACTCGTAAAGAGCTTGTTAGGCGGACAACCTAATAATTGTATTAGGCCTTAGTAATCTTTTAGACAGGCTTGCCTAACTGCCTCCTTTAGCTGATCACAATAGGCATCACCTCCAAGTTCAAGTAAAACAAAGGCCTACACAGGCTATTAGTCAAATAGCAAATATTGCTTGCAAACACGATATTTACTAAATCATGAAGAGATGCAAGCCCTATGTGCTTCACCGAAGATAAATGGGGTTGGAGAAGATCCAAGGCCTCCATCCAAATATGGGCGTTTTTCGTGATACCTCAACCCTATAGACACCTCCTTCATGTATCTTGATAGATAGCCCACTGCCATATCCTCTTTTAAAAAGGGATCCATCCTTAATAACTCTTATGAGTCCATGTCTTGGGAGTTTAATCACCAATATGCCCGGACTGAATTTAGCCTCCTGTCCCATCTCCAGCCTTTCTCTGTCCTTTTCTCTATTGAAGAAGAAACTGAAGCCCTTTGCACCGCATAGGCCATCATGGGCTATGAAGCAACTACCCTCCCTGAGTGAATCATAGATGATCCCTTTATCTGTTACTAAATCTCCCCTAAGTGGCGTAGCGGTTAGTACATGTGTGTTTATGGTTCCCAAAAGATACCGGTACGAAAGAGGTTTTAACTTAAGGAACCCTATTTTTATATACGATGCGTGTGCATCTGAGCCTCCTATACCAACCATTCGCCTCTCGGCACATAGTCTGTCCCATGTGGCCAAGGTCTTTTGGCTTGGGCCTTTTAAGGTATACTTCTTGAAAATAATGTGGAATATGCCATGCCAGAGAGTCTTGACATTTTCTTTCCACCTGGATGAGAAGTTCCAGATACAGATGCCTTTATAACCACTCACTGACCAATCATTCCAGGTATAGGCCACACTATTCTGCAGAAAATGCATCCCCTTTTCAAAGGGATGGGCCAAAAATCCAAACCCGCCCTGACTGTTTACCGCATCTATTATCTCCTGAGGCGAGTAGCTCTCATCATCTACCTGGCTTTTGATATTATAGGCAAGGTAATGGTGGGACCTGGTGCCGATCTCAGAGCCAACCAAGATAAGTATGCCCTTATGATAACCCTCATCCTCAAGGTGAAGTTGGGTGAGATATGAGTGATCATTAAGGGCTGCAAAATCAAGACCAAGTCTTCTTGCTACCTCAGCAATCTCTTTGGCACTCCCACCTCCGTCAGAGTGGGTTGTGTGGATGTGCAGATTACCAACATATTCAAAAGGGAGCCCGATTGCCATTCAGCCCTCATAACCATTAATGGCCTTCAATCCAGCGGCCATTGGTCTTTGAACTGCAAATATGTTGAGAAAGATAACCAGTATAAAAGAGCCAACTATCCAGATCCATTCAAGGCGGGTAATCGCCTCTTCCTTAAAGTGGGCTGAAAGTATGGCATAAACAGGTCCGGCCTCCAGCATAATGACCAAAGCTATGAAGACTGAACTAATTATCATATAGATTAACCCGCCAAAGCCTGTTGCTACCTGGGCTATGTTTTCATGGCGGAAATTGGGGTACACAGCGCCCAAACCAACTCCCAAGGCCACAATCCCAAAGACAAGAAAAAATATAGTTACTGCAGATAAGGCCATCATAAAGGCAGTTACCTTTAAAAGGTAGTTGGTATAGATTATCAACATCTCAGCCAAAATGAGCATGGGAAGGAGATAGGCAAAGTATTTGGACCATAAGAAACGCCTTGGTGAAAGAGGCGAGGAAAGGATAATCCAAAAGGCCTGTCCCTCAGAGCTTACTGCCGGAAATATGAACCTTACGGACACCGCGGAGATAACAAACCCTGCCAACCCTATGTTCAGAAAGGACAATGCATTCTGAAGGTAAATTGACTTTATTGGGCTTCTTTCTAAGGGGAGAACACTGAAATTATAGAGGTAAACAACCACCAGGGCACCTAAGAGAAGGAGCTGGGACCACTGGCTGTTATCCCGAAAAAAGGTGCGCACGTCCTTGGCGATCACAGAGGTTATGTCTGGCCCTAACGGTCTGGTGATTACCGAAACCATTTTCTCAAGTATCCTTCGCCCGATATGGCTTCTCCTTTTTGCCTCCTGCGCCTTTGAAAAACCTTTGAAATATATAAGTCCGGCTATCCAGATATCTATTACTGCCACAGCAAAGGCAGTACTCCACAGAAGAAGATGGTTCAGTATCTGAGCTGTCGGATACCTTGCCAATCTTGCCCACAGAAGATCCGTTGCCCAATGGCTTGGAAGATAAGGTGAGTCAGGGGCCTTTAATGCACCTAAATACTGGGCCACGCTCATAAATGCATCCGGATTGACCAGTCTCTCTGGCCTGAGAAATCGAAAAAGGAGATAGAGGATCACGACCAGAATAAGACAGAGAAACATGATAATATCTCTAGCCCTTTGGGCAGGAAAGAACCTGACTAAGACCATGATCACCATTATGCCTAAGCTTGCAGCAATGATGACCAAAGGAAAAGACACATACACCAGGCTTAGATAATAACTAAGACCAGCATGGTAAACAAAACCATAGGCCATCATCACAGGAAGGCCAAACACCCCCAGCATCCAGGAACTATCAATCACTGTATAAAAGGACCGGCTCAGAAATATCTCTATAAGGCTTGCCGGCGAAGAATGGCATAGCTCTAGATCTTGAGAGAGGTAGAGATTAGAAAGGGCAGTTATAATATGACTGAAGATTAAGAGAGAAAAAAAGATCAAGAGAACCATTGCCAGGAGATGTCTTGCAAGAATATCACCGATTATCTCCTGAGAAGAAAAGTAGATAAGCATCCTGTAGAAAAGGAAAAACAGGGTTAACCAGAATAGGATGCCTGTACCAGTAAGGGTTAGAATCTTTATCTTTATATTTCTCCGGGATTTTTTGAGACCATTCCTAAAACCAACAAACTTTGGGGAAATGAGAAGCTTAAAAATCCTCACTTTCTTGCCACCCCTCCTGTTATTTTAAGAAAGATCCTCTCCAGATCTCCCTCTATTCCTGCCTGTTTTTCTAGCTCCTCGGATGTGCCTGAGGCCACAATCCTACCCTGATCCACAATGGCTATCTGCTGACATACCTCTTGGGCCAAAGCCAGCGTGTGGGTTGACATAAACACTGTGGCCCCTTCCTTGGCCCATTCTTTGAATATCTCCTTTACCAGTTTGGCTCCTTTTGGATCGAGGCCAACCATCGGTTCATCAACAATAATAACCCTGGGTTCATGTATCATAGCTGAAGCTATAATGAGCCTCTGTTTCATGCCATGTGAATAGGATTCAATAAGCTCGTCCGCCCAGTCGCTCAATTCGAATAGGTTGAGCAAATCCAAAATCTTTTCACCCAACCTATTTCCTTTCATCCCATATAAACCTGCCTTGAACCTAAGGAACTCTATACCGCTGAGCTTTTCATAGAGAAAGGGCTGATCAGGGATAAAGCCAATAATCCTTTTTGCCTTAGATGGTTCCTTGGCTATATCCAATCCATTGATATAGATGCGTCCCCTGGTGGGCCTTAAGACACCTGCCATCATCTTGATGGTGGTCGTCTTTCCTGCACCGTTTGGCCCTATAAAACCAAAGATGGTTCCTTGAGGGATCTCAAGATTCAGGCCATCAACAGCCCTTATCCCGCGGTAAATCTTGGTGAGGTTCTCAAATCTAATCATCGATAATCTAAGATGGTAAATTCAAGGTTGCCAATCATTCCTACAATCTGGATCTGTTTTTCAATACCGCCGTCAAGAAGCTTAATATGGGTGGCATCAACGGGCATCTGCTTTAGGGTTGCATCCATGGAAATCCATTTATTTATATAGGCCTCATTCCAGGCATGGTAATAAAATCTTCCATCCTTGTAAACTAGGCCGACAACCACTCTGGCAGGAATTCCAGCTGCCCTGAATAATGCAGTTAGGAGAGTCGCATGTTCGTTGCAGTCTCCTTTTCTATATTTAAGAATCTCTCTTGCATCTGGAATAGACACTACCGGCTTCTTCTCTAAATTCTCAAAAACCCACCCCAGAATCATGTTAGCTGCCATAAAAGGATCTTTTATGTCCTCAACTATCCTTTTGGTTAGGGTCATTATCTCTCGATCTTCAGATTGAATTAACATCTCTGGCCTTAGATAATACAGCAATTTATCATCATTACCCCTATAAGGAATGGTATAGGAGGCCTTAAAAGGGGGTCTTTCTTTTTTTACCGCAAGAATCCTGCCACTTAGAGATTGTCTTGAACCATCAATAGGCATGGACGATGGCACCTGATTCAATTGAACTCTTAGGTATGATAAGGTTCGAGGATTTTTTAGTTTCTTTGCTATTTCTATGGCTGATAATTCACAAAAATCGATCCTTTTTGACCTATCTAAACCCAACTTGGCCTTAGCAGGAGTTGATCGGACAAGAGTAAATCCCATAAAGCCCTTCTCCTTTAGAGATACCCCCCTTTCATCAACCCAGAAAACCAGAGGCCTTCCCAAAAGATTCATCTCCAACCGAAAGGCCTTATAGGATTTTCCATCAAGTTCGATGACCTCTTTTGCTGCCACCTTGATAACAGTAGGATTGGTTGTCATGGTAACTGGATCAAAGACAGGGAAGGCAAAAGAGTCCCCTGTCTTTAATCTGCAAGACCTAAAAAATTGTGTCATACCTGCACTAATCATAGGCTTTGATGGCAACCTGATTAGTCGCGTTTCTTCTCTTCCCTTATCACCCATTGAGAGGTACAGGGTTTCTCCCGCTATCTTACCGGATATCTTAAATTCAATAAGGCCACAAGAAAGGGAAAAATCAAAACTGTTCAAAAAAAACCTCTCATCCAACTGCGCAGTGGTATGACTCAAGATCTCCTTTGCTGAACCCATCAAATTAACAGCAAGAAATATCTCCTCCCTTACCGCAAAACCTTTCTCAATCTTTTTAACCCTGGTAGCTGTGTATCCAACTTTGCGCCCTTTTACAAAGATCTCCATCCATTCCTCTGAACCTTTTTCCAAAGACACATTCTCACCAATATGAGTGAGAGATACACTCCCTGGACTAAAATTGGTCCTCTTTACCAGCTCTGCCAGAACAAGGAGCCAGAAAAGAACTATCACAATTCCTGATATCTTATAGATAACGGATCTTCTCATCCTTGAGTTTATCGAGTTTGTTGAATTTGTTGAATTTAACAAGCAGCAAGTAACGAATAGCCAGCAACGATACTAGCTCAAAGGATCTTATTCATAATGTCCCGGGAATTGCCAAGCATCTCCTCAAAGGCATTCTCTCCCAGACCAGTCCCCTGGGCTACCATCTCAGCAAATTGGCGGGTCATGAGGTCATGAGGGGAGTGGGCATCCGAGCTTAAAACAAGTCTTGCCCCACATTCTTTTGCCCACTTGGCAACGTATCCATTTGTAAAGCTATGACCATGGCGAGCCGAGATCTCGAGATAAACACCTCTTTCAGTGGCCAACTTAATGTCTTCAATGGCTATAAGGCCGGGATGGGCCAAGATATCAACACCCGAAAGGATAGCTGCCCTATTGGTCCCCTTGGCTACCGGCTCTACGATGGTCTCTCCATGAGCCAGAACTATCTCTGCCCCTAACTCCCTGGCCTCCTTAACCAAAGATTTAATCAACTCTGGGCGGACATGGGTGATCTCAGCACCGGGGATGACCTTAACAGATTGTCTTTGATTTAAATCTCTGGCTACCTTAACCAGCCTGGGGATCACAAAATCGAGGTTTGATACATCAACATGATCAGTTATGGCAACACAGCAATAACCCATGTCCTCGAGCCTCCTTACCAATTCTGAAGGAAGCAATGTACCATCACTGAATAGGGAATGGGTATGGAGATCTATCATCGATGAAATTCTTTATAGGAATTATCTTGTTCGGTGACGGGCTACGACCGTAAGGTGCATGCAACTATTGGTTATGTTAATCTTTACGCTGTTTGAATACCCCTCTGTTGACCCGGTAGAATACATTCTCCTCACGGGGTGAAGAAGCACTGGAATGCAAAAATCTTTTCCGCTTTTTCACATCGAGCATAATGCCCTATTTGCTCACAGGGTCTACATCTTGTATTTGCCAAAATCCTCTGGTTTGAGTTTTTCAAGTATATCCTGCCATTTTTTCCCTTGCTTACTCTTATCCGCAGGCACACTTTCTTCGGTCATCTCAATCTGCTTAGATTTCTTTAGAACCTCATCCGAGACAAATATAGGCGCCTTAGTCCTAAGGGCTATGGCAATAGCGTCACTGGGCCGAGAATCTATTGATGAGGTCTCACCCCTGGTGGTTAGATGAATAAGGGCATAGTAGGTATTATCTCTCAGGTCAGAGATCTCTATTTTATTTACCTTGATATCCATCTTATCCATAAAGTTTTTCAAAAGATCGTGTGTCATCGGCCTGGAAAACTTTACACCCTCTATTTCACTGGCAATTGCAGTTGCCTCAAGCAGACCTATCCAAATAGGTAAGGTTTGTTCCCCTTCGATCTCTTTCAAGATAATTATTGGACTATTCGTTACCGGATCCATATTTAATGAAGATATTGTCATCGCCTTAAGCATAGAATTTCCTCCCTTACAGTATTTTAGATTCCAGGCGTCTATACCCCTTATTTAATTAAAACAAGCATTATTTGTCAATATAACTTTAACCCTAGACCGTCATTCTTGGCCTGTGGAATATGTTTGTATAGAGCCCCTGGCAGGTTTTAAGCGTTTATTCCACAGGGTGAAGTTTCCTCCCCAACTCCTCCATGGGCGGATCTTTCTTTTCCCCTTACGCGGATGAAGAGTAGCGGCCCATGGAATGTGATACTATTCCACCGGGGAGTGACTACTATACGGTTACGTAGTAGGGGTAGTAGCGAACCATAAGGTAGTCTAAGCAAAACATATGCCAGTTATTCTAATATTCAACCATACCATCTGTGTTAAGGGCTGATCAAGTCCCTTTTATATCTTCCTTTTTTGATCTTACGAATGGAATTACCTTTCTTCCATCCTCAGATGGAACTGTTTTAGTAGCTCCCTTCTCCATGTTAGCTGAATCTGACTCCGGGGTAAGTGGATTTAGAGCCTCGATCTTTACTGGATTACCTTCCATGGTAAATGGTACACCATTTATGTACTCTTCCCTCAATGTCCAGGTAACGGTTCTCAAGGGAATCGTCAAAACTAAAAGCTGCACCCGAAACCAATCCTTTTTTATATCAGGCTTAATGGAGTCAATCCTGGCAAAAAAGCCCGGCTTTTCTCTGAAATAGATCAGTACAACATCTCCTATATCACTCATAATCTTCTCTTTGCGTGCAGGGCCATGTTCTTGGGCATAATAAGAAAAGATACCCATGCCCTGGACTTCGACGTTACCCTGCCTTTGCCTGTAATTTCTCTTTATCCCTTATGACAATGAACACTATAATAATACATTTCTCCTAAAGTGACAATTTTATTACGCTAGATACCCTTTACAATTAAGGTATCTGCATGTATTTAATAAGATACCATCTCTATAAAAGGATAGATTTAATGAATTCTGATCATGATGTGATTATTATTGGTACAGGACCAGCCGGCATTTTCGCTTCCATAACCCTCACTAAAATGGGTATTGACAGGGTCCTGCTCATCGAACAGGGGAAGGATATTGATAAGAGAGATAGGCGAATAGGCCGGGATCTCCTTTGTGGATGGGGTGGAGCAGGTGCCTACAGTGATGGAAAATTAAACCTGTCAACAGAAGTTGGTGGATTTCTGAATGAGTTCATACCCACTGAAGAATTCGAACTACTTTTGCAAGATACAGACAAGATCTACCTAAAGTATGGTGCGCCAGAAAAGATCTTTGGTGCTAATGTGCCTGAAATAGAGACCCTTTCTGCTAATGCTCGGAAGGTGGGATTAATATTTGTGTCTACAAGGATAAGGCATATGGGGACAGAAAACTGCGTCTCGGTCCTAAAAAAGATGCGCCAAGACCTTGCAGATAAGATATCCATCAAAACAGAGTGTAGGGTAGAGGAGATATTGACGCATAAAAATGAGGTAACAGGCGTTAAGCTGGCAGATGGACAGGTGATAAAGGGCCGCTTTGTAGTGGCCGCACCTGGCAGAATAGGAGCAGGGTGGATGAAATCCCAGGCTGATTTATTGAATCTATCTTCTGTTCACAGCCCCGTAGACATTGGGTTACGGATTGAGGCACCTGCGCCTATCATAGAGCCCCTCACAAAAGAGGCATATGAAGCCAAGCTGATCTATTATTCCAAAACATTTGATGATAAGGTGAGAACATTTTGTATGAATCCATACGGCGAGGTAGTGCTTGAACAATCTGATGACATTATCACAGTGAATGGCCACAGTTATGCCCAAAAAAAGTCAGATAACACCAACTTTGCGCTTCTTGTAAGCAGCACATTCACAGATCCCTTTCATGATCCAATTAGGTACGGCAAGTATATCGCTTCTCTTGCCAATATGCTTGGAAAAGGGGCCATCATCCAGAGACTCGGTGACCTTCTTGCAGGCCGCAGATCAACAGAAAAGAGGATTGGAAAATGTATTACAAGGCCCACCCTCCACAATGCAACCCCAGGCGATCTTAGCTTTGTTCTTCCTTATAGGTACCTAAGAGATATCATCGAGATGCTTGAGATATTGGACAATCTCGCTCCGGGTATCTTCTCCAGGCATACACTCCTCTATGGTGTTGAGGTTAAATTCTACTCCAACCGGATAAAACTCACAAAGCATCTTGAATCTGATATAAAGAATCTCTTTATAGTAGGAGATGGTGCTGGGATTACCAGAGGGCTTATTCAGGCTTCCATCAGCGGAATAGTAGCCGGAAAAGAAATCGCCGGTAGATTAAAAGACTAATGGTGGTCGAAGACAATTTCGCCGAGGTACGTTTTCAAGATACCTCACTATATTTGCGAATCGAACCACTGAGGTGTAAGTATGGCAAAGGATGCCATCCAGATCAAGGGCGCCCGTCAGAACAATCTGAAGGACCTTAATCTGGATATCCCCCTGAATAGTATCACTGTAATCACTGGTGTCAGTGGTTCAGGAAAGTCTTCTCTCGCCTTTGACACACTTTATGCCGAGGGTCAGCGACGCTATGTTGAGACCTTTTCTCCCTATGCCAGGCAGTTCATGGAACGCATGGATAGGCCTCAGGTTGATAGGATCGAGGGTATCCCTCCAGCCATTGCCATTGATAACAAAGGGACTGTCCGGACCTCACGATCAACCGTGGGCACCATGACGGAAATCACAGACTATGTAAAATTGCTCTACACACGCATGGGGCAGCTCCATTGTGAGAAATGCGGAAGTCTTGTGGTTCCAGAAACCCCAGAGCATGTGTGGAAAGGCCTGGAGGGTCTTTCCCAGGGAACAGAGATTGTGATTACCTTCCCGTTTTCCCTAAAATCTGATTATCATGACCAGGTGAGGAAGGAATTGGCCAGAATAGGACTCGATCGATTTTTCTTTGACGGCCAGCTTAGGTCAATTGAAGAATGGAAACCAGGAAACAGAGAACTTCACATTGTGGTAGATCGCTTACTGTTAAGACATTCTGACAGGAGGCGGATTTTTGACTCCCTGGAGCAAGCCTTCCGTTTTGGAGGAGGTTGCCTGGATTTGTGGATAAAACCTGACAGGCACCTTTCCTTCAGCAATCAGCTTGAGTGTGCAGAGTGCAAGATAGCCTATAGGAGACCAATTCCAAACCTTTTCTCCTTTAACAGTCCTGTAGGAGCTTGTGAGACATGCAGAGGTTTTGGCAGGATCATCGATATTGACCCTGACCTTGTCATCCCGGACACTTCCCTTTCCCTTGATGAGGGTGCTATAAGACCATGGGGTAACCGGAGGAACCACCATATGGAATTCGAGGATCTGCTTGACTTCTGTGAAGACAACAGTATTCCCACTGACATACCTTTTAATGATCTAACAGAGGCCCAAAAAGAGGCCATTATCGAAGGGGATCGAGAATTTTATGGGGTGAGAGGTTTTTTCAGGTGGCTTGAGACCAAAAAATACAAGATGCATGTAAGGGTATTTCTTTCCCGCTATCGAACCTATAAGGTCTGTCCGGATTGCAATGGCACAAGGTTTAAGAAAGAGACCCTACTCTATACTATTGGAGGGCTAAACATCGGCCAGGTATATTGCTTAAGTATCAATCAAGCCAGTAACTTTTTTGAATGCCTTGATGTACCTTCAGGAGATGATGCCAGTACCTTGATCCTGGATGAAATTAGGAGCAGGGTTACATATCTTCTTGATGTGGGGCTTGGCTACCTAACTCTGGACCGCCAGTCCAGGACCCTTTCAAGTGGTGAGCTGCAGAGGGTAGCCCTCACATCGGCCCTTGGCTCTTCCCTGGTCAATGCCCTCTATATCCTGGATGAGCCCAGCATTGGTCTCCATCCAAGGGATAACAATAGGCTTATCACGATTATGAAGAAACTCAGGGACATCCAGAATACCGTTATTGTAGTTGAACATGATCCTGAGATTATTGGGGAGAGTGACTATATGCTTGATCTGGGGCCAGCGGCCGGGAATCATGGCGGAGAGATTATGTACTTCGGCCCCACAGCCACAGTAAACGGTTCAATTACCGGCCAGTATCTTAAGGGGCAGAGGTGTATTCCTATTCCTGACACAAGGAGAAAACCCTCAAAAAATAAATGGCTGACTATTGAGGGTGCAACTGAGCATAACCTGAAAAACATAGATGTTCAGATTCCATCGAGCCTTTTTGTGTGCCTGACTGGTGTTTCTGGCTCAGGAAAATCTACCCTCGCCGAAGAGATCCTCTATAAGGCAATCAAGAAGGCCAAATCCGACCCCCAGGGCACGCCCGGTCGCCACAGGGCAATAAAAGGATTAGAGGAGATAGCCGATGTGGTGATGATTGACCAGAAACCCATTGGCAGAACCCCACGGGCCAATCCACTTACCTATGTAAAGGCCATGGATCCCATCAGGCGCCTTTTGGCTGGCTCCTATAGGGCTATTTCAAAAGGCTTTGGGCCTGGTTATTTCTCGTTCAATGTTGCGGGAGGCAGGTGCGAAACCTGCAAAGGGCAAGGCAGTGAAAAGGTGGAGATGCAGTTTCTCTCAGATGTCTTTACTGCCTGTCCGGAATGCCAGGGAAAACGCTTTAGGAAAGAGGTCTTGGAAATTACCTACAAGGACAAAAATATACATGAGATCCTCTCCATGACCGTTGATCAGGCCATAACATTTTTTGACGACCAACCCAAGGTAAAGATTCTCCTGAAATCCTTAGCCGATGTTGGACTTAGTTATATCCAGCTTGGTCAACCAATAAATACCCTTTCAGGGGGAGAGGCTCAGAGACTCAAGCTTTCTCGTTACCTGAAATCCTCTTGTCAGGGTCCAATGCTTTTTATACTTGATGAACCCACAACAGGCCTTCATTTCGCTGATATAGAAAAACTCATTTCTATACTCCAGAAGCTTGTAGGTCAGGGCAATACAGTGCTTGTCATAGAACACAACATGGATGTGATCAAGAATGCAGATTGGGTAATCGATCTAGGACCTGAAGGAGGTGATACAGGGGGCCAGGTCGTTGTTGCAGGGAATCCAGAAGATGTAGCCAGGCATCTAGATTCCCACACTGGGAAATTCTTGAAAAAGTATCTGGATGGTTCAAGAAGACTGAAACCAGACAAGCAATTTAGTGGAATCGCTTCCAAATCCATAGCAACACCAGGGGCCATCTCTATAACAGGTGCCAAGGAGCACAACCTCAAAAACCTCAGCCTCTCTATTCCACGCCAACAACTTGTGGTCCTAACAGGTGTTTCTGGCTCAGGGAAATCTACCCTTGCCTTTGATATCCTTTTTGCCGAAGGTCAGCGAAGATACCTGGAAAGCCTGGCCCCATATGCACGGCAGTATGTGAAAGTCCTTGAGAGACCAGAGATAGATGTGCTCTCAGGTCTGCCGCCTACAGTAGCCATACAGCAGAGGATACGGTATGCCAGTCCAAGAAGTACGGTGGCAACCCTCACAGAGATCTATCATTTCTTGAGGCTTCTCTACAGCAAAGTCGGATCCCAGCACTGTCCGCTTTGTGGCAGGGAGATGTCAGCCCAATCAAAGGAGGCAATTCTAGAAAAAATCAGGGATACGTACAGTGGAAAAGAGGCAGCTATTCTGGTACCACTTGTGGCTGGACGCAAGGGCTTCCATAAGGATTTACTCACCCAGGCCATGCGTAAGGGTTATAGGGAGGCCAGGATTGATCGGAAGTTAATAAAACTGAAGGAAGGCATGTCCCTGAGCAGATACCAAGAGCATACCATTGAACTTGTAATTGGTAAAATCCCAAGCCCGGATCTTGACAAACTGGTGAGCCAGGCCCTATCTGAGGGTAGTGGGACTCTTATAATTATGGATAAAGATGGGCAGGAAGAGATCTGTTCTCTAAAGAAGGTTTGCCCCTCATGCGGCATTGGTGCAAAAGAGCTCGACCCAAGGCTTTTTTCTTTTAACAGCAAACATGGTGCATGCCCTTTTTGCGAAGGACTGGGTCATTTAGGGGATCTGGATGGAGAGAGCAATCCTATCTGTTACGAATGCGGTGGAAGTAGGGTGAAAGGAGAGGCCCTGGCCGTAAAGGTGAAGGGCTATTCTATCTGGGATCTGGTTCAGCATCCTGCTGACAAGCTACAGGAGATCCTCAGGGGACTTTCTTTTACCAGCCAGGAGATGCTGATAGCTAAGCCTATTATAGATGAAATACTCACGCGACTTATCTTTATGAATATGCTCGGTGTATCCTATCTATCTCTTAGTCGAAGCGGGCAAACACTTTCTGGTGGTGAGGCCCAGAGGATCCGCCTGGCAGCACAGCTTGGATCCAACCTTACCGGGGTATGCTATATACTGGATGAGCCAACGATCGGACTCCACCCACGGGACAACAGGATGCTCCTTGATGCCCTAAAGAAACTAAAAGAGAGGGGAAACTCTATTCTGGTCGTAGAACACGATGAAGAAACCATCAGGGAGGCTGACTACATTATTGATCTTGGACCTGGGGCTGGGCAAAAAGGTGGACAGTTGGTAGCATGTGGAAGCGTAGAAGACCTGAAAAAGGTCCCAGAATCTGTAACAGGATTATCATTTGCTACGCATCCCCACAAGATTACCTCAAGGCTAAGGCCATATGAGTCTTCCGCCCAGATCAAGGTCTGGGGTGCAACCGAGCATAACTTAAAAGAGACAGATGTCGAATTTCCCTTGGGAACATTANTCTGCATAACCGGAGTTTCGGGGTCTGGCAAATCCACCCTCCTGAAAGATGTTCTGTATAAGGGATTACACAACCGGTTGTTAAAGAAACAAGGAGAGGCTGGCTTGTGTAAGGCGATCGAGGGATGGGAGTCAGTACATAGGGTGCTTGAGGTGGACCACAGCCCCATTGGCCTCACTCCCCGTTCTGTGCCTATCTCATATATCGGATCTTTATCTGAAATACGAAACCTCTTTTCAATGACGCCAGGGGCGAGGGCAAGGGGATACAGGCCTGGCAGATTTTCATTTAATGTGCCTGGGGGAAGATGCGAGGCCTGCAAAGGCCATGGTTCAATTAAGGTGGAAATGAGTTTTCTGCCCGATGTATACATTACCTGTGAGGTATGTGGAGGTAATAGGTTCAACAGGGAGACACTTGATATTACCTACAAGGGTAAAAATATAGCAGAGGTCTTAAGGCTTACCTTTGAAGAGGCTGCAACCTTCTTTTCGGCGATGCCAAAGATTAGACGAGCACTCCAGGTAGTATGCAAGATAGGTCTAGGTTATCTTACCCTGGGACAGCCAAGCCCTACTCTTTCTGGGGGCGAGTCCCAGAGAATCAAGATTGCCAAAGAACTGTCAAAACCCTCAAAAGGCCACACACTTTATATCCTGGATGAACCTACTACAGGGCTGCACATGGCTGACATCTCAACCCTGATCCAGGTGTTGCAGGTCCTTGTAGACAAGGGAAATACAGTCGCAGTGATTGAACATAACATGGAGATCATAAAAGAGGCAGATTATATTATTGACCTTGGTCCAGATGGGGGTGAGAAAGGCGGTTTTGTGATAGCAATCGGTTCACCTGTTGAGATTCTCAAAGATGGCAGAAGATCTTATACAGCAAATTATTTAAGGAGATACTTAAACAGTCACAATTGCCAGGTTCATTGACAGAATTCCTAGGTCACAAAGAAAACTATTGAATCAAAAATGTCAAATGACAAAGCTCAAATCTCAAATGAAGCCCAAAATCCAAATGAGAAAATAAGAATTTTGACCTTTAGTCATTTGAATTTCATTTGGCATTTCGATTTTGACATTTAGGCTTAATGCAAATAGAGAGCATGCAAAATCAGTCGAAACCTGATAGTAGTTGAGTAAGGAGGCTATTTTCAGGTGAAAGGGAGCAAACTCATCTCATTCGATTTAGATAGTACACTTATTGATCCCACCTATACGACCTTTGTATGGGAGATTGGTATCCCCCAGCTTTATGCAAAAAAAAACGATATCGGACTTCCGGAGGCTACATCCATAGTCATGGCAGAATATGAAAGGGTTGGTGATTCTGCCTTAGAATGGTATGATATTACATACTGGTTTGAATACTTTGAGCTTCCTGGAAGGTGGGAAAATCTCATGGAAAAACACAGGAACAAAATCCGGCCATTCCCGGAAGTGAAAGAGGTGATGGAAGATCTGGTGCAACACTATGAGCTTATTGTTACATCCAATGCAGCAAGGGAATTTGTTGAAGTTGAGATAAGGGAGGCAGAAATTGAGGATTATTTTACCAGGATCTTTTCAGCCACATCCGACTTCGGGCAGGTTAAAAAGACACCTCAATTTTACAAGCAAATCTGCGAAATTATGGGAAGAAAACCATCAAACACCATACATGTGGGAGACCACTATGAATTCGACTATTTAGTCCCAAAAAGTTTGGGGATGGAGGCATACTATCTTGATAGAGATGGGAAAAAACGCAAGGACAGGCCAGCCTCTGTGGGACCTGGAACCTTTACTGTAAAGAACCTCAGGGAGTTTGCTACCCTCATCAAGAATCACGAACTGTCCGCTGATAGTTGTCAGTAGCCCGTGGGTTGGTATCAGATAAATTAGGCCAGTCGTTGACTTTTCTCAGGAGTCAACGACTGGCCTACAAAGTTTTAGCTACCGGCCATATAGCACGGCTTACTACTTCTTTTGTTCCATCTCTTCAAGCTGACCGTGCAGCTTTTCAGCATTCTCCCTGACATAGTCCCTCACCTTCGCATCCAGTTCCTTATAGTCATCCAATGCATTCTTGAAGGCAAAGAGGTCCATTTCACAGAGGGAGAAAACTGATCCATCTGCCGGATCCCTCCAGTGGTCGATAATTCTGGCCCCATGGAGCGTGGCCTTGGTAAAGGTCTTCAGTGCCTGCTCTACATGCTGCTCCTCTGAAGAGGCCGACATATCCCCTGCCGTTGTGGAGGCCATGTAGTCCTTAGCCAGAACGGCCACATAGGTCTCAAGAATCTTGGCAACCTCTGCCCGGGCCCTATTGTCTGCAGTTGATATTAAAAGTGCCCGGTTTCTGATCCCTGAGGCTACACCTACACCGTAGAAGACCTTTCCCTTATCCACATCAAATGCCCCGCTTCCCTTGTAAACCCATGCAGGTCCTGCAGGAGGGGCTGGCTTCTTTGCCGCACAGCCTACAAAAAACAAAATTCCCATTGCCACCAAAACACACAATCCCTTCTTCATACCTTTTCCTCTCATGACTACCTCCTTTTCCTAAATTCCTTAATCTTTCCCCTCATCTCCTCCATTAGGTCTTCCATCTCCTCCATGCCAGCAATCAATTCATCCATGTTATATGGGCTCTTTTTGGTGAGGATCTCTCCCTTCTTTTCCTCTGTAGGAGGTTTTGGCTTAGGAGGTTTTACTTCCTTCACCGGCGGGGGAGGTTCCTTTACCATCTTGGTCTCCTCTTTCATTGGTCTTTCCCCTGTTACGGATGGCGGGGCCTCAACAGAGGCGAACCGGTAACCCACTGTGTTCAACCAGCTTAGGGCCACCTGTGACTTAATGGCAAAATTAACGGCTGTGATTGCCAGGCCGTCTGCAGCCTGCCTGGCAATCATGGAATTGACACCAATCATAGCCCCCTGCTCATCCAAGAGAGGACCCCCGGAGTTGCCCCTGTTAATGCTGGCCTCTGTCTGGAAAAGGTTCTTGCCAGGGACACCACCATAATCACTTCTCTGGGCACTGATAACACCCGTTGTCAGACTCCACAGACCTCCCTGCTCAGGATGACCAATGGCATAGGCTTGATCGCCAACAACGATTCTTTGTGAATCCCCGAAACCCACCTGAGTAAGTGGCATATCTATGTCTAAGATCTTGACAAGGGCCAGATCCAATTGCCGGTCATATGCCACCACCTGAGCCTTGTAGCGCCTGGACAGATCTGCCTTGGTGTTGCCGGTTACCCTTTCGGGCCTCAGGAAAACCGAGATATTGGACATCAGTCTTGATGAATCCTTATGAGTGAAGATGTGAGCATTGGTGATCACAAGGCCATCTTCCCTGATAATTGATCCTGTGCCAGCCCTTCCTGTCCCACGGCCCTCAGAGGCAAGTATGAATACAACCCCAGGGCTTACCCTTTGGTAAATCTCTTTTGGTGTCAAGGCAAAGGCGTAAGGATCAAGAATCCAAAAACCAATCATAACGATTGACAAAAAAACAATATTCAATCTTCTATTTCTCATCATCTTTCACCCCACGTTCCTTAGATTTTCGGGCCCCACCATCTAAGGTCATCCTACTGAGAAAAAATATACTGCCTCATCTTCCCGGTAATTTCTGTGGTGAGGGCCTCTCGAATTTTCCGAACCGCCCTGTTTTCAGCCTGCTGGAGGCTCACATGTCCTTGCCTTCCTGTCTTACTGACACTTCCAAAAACAGATCCACCCTTCCTATCAACCATATCAAAATGTGCCCGCCACTGTACATATTTCCATTCAGGTGTTCCCCTCTCAAGGGCCTTGATCTCAACAGCACCTCTGACAAGCACATGTGCCTTCGTTAAGTCCTCAGAAATAGAGAATCCCTGCTGATTTAGTCCTTGAATGAGGGCCTCTTGAATCTCACCTGCCCTGCTGCCAGTAACTGATATCCCAATAAAAAAATCCCTGAGCAGAATCGATTCCAGCCTGCTTTTTATTTCAGTGAAATGTATCAGTGGGGAGATCCCTGTTCCAGAGCGGCTGACAATCCGAAGCTCAGCATCATAGGCCTCCCGCAGGACGTAGTTCTGAATTGACTGTTTGAGGAATTTTATCTTGGCAAGCATATCTTCCTCGCCTTCAGCCCTGATCTGAAGTCCTTCTATGCCCTGATCCAGTTCCTGAATTTTATCCCTCAGTATCATGGCTGATTGATCCCTGTCAAGTACCGCAAGGGCATAAAAAAGAGACTCCTGCCCAGTGTCTTGGTAGACATTCGAAATTCTTACCCCGGAAAGGACCTTCTGGGTTGAGACCTTGGTAATCTCGTCGATGCTCACGGTTTCCTCTGTCCTTGCCTTGCCCTTAGATGTAGTCTGCAGGTAGTCCTGGTAAGATCTGGTTCGAGAATCTATTTTGCTATAAAATATCTTGGCAATCTCGGCCCTGGCCTTATCCTCTGCCGATTTGCGGTCAGGAGCATACCCAACCCCTGTCAAATATTGAGAGGGGGGATACTGGATGCTTTCTCCATCCACCCAATCCGGTCTTTTTCCCCTCTTGACCTCAACTGTGTCCCTCTGTTCCTTATCAGATTGATCTGAGGGCCTTATTGCACCCCCCCTGTCCTCTTTTGGAAAAGCCTTTTCCTGACCCTCTTCCCGCCTCAACTCGTCAAATGCTCGGTCCGCTCTTTCTCGAATCCCTTCTCCCGGGGCCTCCTTCTTGCCTGCGCATCCTGTCATCATCAAGAGAAAGATTAAGAACAGAAAACCATATTGGTTGCTTTTCCTCATAGACTGGCTCCCTATTAGACCTTTTCAAAACTAATTAAGGGACCTGAGAATGAAAAACTTTTTCCCCCCTTTTTTGACAGAGAAGGGGGCAATTTCTCTGGAACTAATAACAGCCCCACCTGAATAGACGAACTTTATGTTCCCACGATACTCTCCCGGAGGGATCACAGCTCTTCCAACCCTGATCTCTGCGGGAAGCAATCTCCATTGTCTGACATCCGCCTGTTCTGTTGCCACACTGACAATATTTGCAGTAGCTTTAACCATAAAACCAAATAACTTTCCTCTCTTCTCTTCAGCCACCTTACTTGCTGCCTTGCTTGCCAGGTATTTGGTCGTGGCCCTCGCAATGGCCTTTGCCTTAATCCTATTGATCCTGTTTTCCAGATTCATGACTGCTATACCCCCAATATCTTCCATCAAAACCGTAGGGAAATCATAAGATCGGTCAGCCCCCAGGTTCCTCAGGGTTATCTCACCATGAGAGATCCGGTAGCCCTTCTTTCTAAATTCGGGGTAGGCGATCTTGACCACAAACCCATCAGGCATTGGAACGAGAAAATGCTTTTCCACCTTTTCAGGCCCCAACCCATTGTAGTGAATGAAAAACACCTCTGCCATTTCCTTTTTCCTTGCCGGATCCATGAATGTCACATCTGGGTATTCCTTCTGGATCTCTTTCATCTCTTCGTAGAAATCCATTGCCCGGGCTGAGGTCAGCAAATCCTCTATAAGAATAGTTGGTGGACGGACCCCATAGTTCGGCAAATAGTCAGTCCTGTACACCGCTTCTGCCTTCCGATATGAGATAAATGCATCGTTGATCTCTCCTTCGGCCGCATAGAGGGCCCCCATCAAGAAACGAATAAATGCGTCTTCTTTGTAAACATTCCTTTTTCCTTCCTCATACTGGCTATTGATAATAGTCAATCTGTTGTCCACCTTTCGGGCCTCTACAACGGCCTCCTCCCAGTTGCCCAGCCCTACGTAGTTCAATGCCATAAACAGATTGACCATTGCCCTTTCGAAATCTTCCCCCCGGTATGGAATGGTGTTATCACTAATCAGGAAAGATGCCGCCGCTTTGGAAATAGATTTGGTGTAGAGCTCTTCCATGATGGATTCTGCTTGGGAGAAACTCTGGTTACTCTCCTTGTAACGGCCTGCAAAATGGGAAATGATCCCCTCATCCAAATAGTAGAGTACAGCATTTCGCTTGGCATAGGTCTTTTTGCTTTTCTTTACCAAGCTATATGCCGAATCGTAGTCCTGACAGAGAAGATACTGATTAATCTGTGGGTAATGTTTGATGCTAGGGGCACAGGAAAAAAAGAGGAAAAGCCCCACAAGAAGAAAGGCTAAAGGTATAGGTCTTATTGCGCCAATTCGCATCGAGGTCTCCTTTTTTAGACTACCATCTTGTTTTGCTTCTCTTAATCAGCTTTTTGATCTTCTTCTCCCCGACCCAGGCCTTAAGATTATTGGCCATGTTAACCAACTCCAGGTTGGTTTGGTAAAACATCACTGCCTTGCCTCCTTCTTCATCCCTGATGGTGTTTATTGTTCCAATCAACATGAAATCAGCGCCTATCTCCTCCCCCGCGGCCTTCATAGTTTCATCCGAGGCATGCTTGGCCATATCCAGTCTTTCCTCCCTCACTCCAGCTCTTTCCCCTTTCGAGGCAACGAATCGAACCCTACCTGAATTAATCAAGGCCCTCTCCAGATCCTTAACAAATGTCTGGACATTGATGTGCTCGTGGCTCCTGTTCCTAACCCTACCAACAATTACCGTTGGGGNTTTNCCTCCATGCTTGTCCATGAATCGCTCCAACCATGGCCTGTCAAGGCAGTCCTGGATCATCTCCTCTGACACCATTCTTGAATCTGCATCATTCCAGCGTCCGCTGATGTCGATAGTAGTGTCCACAGCCTTCCGTTCTACCTTAGTTGTTGCGCAACCTGAGAGCAATGTCAAAATCCCCAAAATCAAAATGATCGAGCCAATTCCAAAACGGTTTATTTTTTTCATTTTTTCCCCCTTTTAGTTACGTCCACGAGTTGCCCGGGCTGGAAATTCAGTCTATCAAGAAGTTACCCTTAACCTTAGCAAACCTAGCTTAAAAAACACCAGGCGTCAAGAGAAATCTATCTCCAAAACGGGCCTCCAAGCATAGACAGTATAACAGCGTAAGGTACACTCGCCAGGAAAATTGCCATTATTTACCTCAATTTTTGATCGGAATAGAATAAAATTAAGGACGGCCACGCCCATCTACCTGATACTTCTTAAGGCAGACTCAGCCTTCCTTTTTTCAATCCTTACAAGGACATAGAAGTGCTCTGGAGGCCCATAGGTACCAGACCGATCGACCCACCTCTCAATCACCTCCGTATAGTTGAGCTCGGTGTCTGAGAGAATTCTGACGATCTCCCTAACATACTCGCCGCTTGATGTGCTGATAATAGTACCTTTGCTGGTAATATGAGAAATAATTAATCGGCCAAGCTCCGCCCGCCCACGCCTGATCGCCTGATCCCATGTGTCCGAGATTCTCGGGGTCGGGCCTGAAACCCCAATGGCGTAGTAGTGACTCTCATCTTTGGGAATTGACTCCAGCCATCCGGGAACTGTTTGAACCACCGGCTCAGGACCGGATTGGCATCCCATACCGGTCAAAAAAAGAAGCAAGATGCCGAGATTAAAAAGATAGCGTAAATCTCTCTTTTCTCTGACCATCTCCTCTTCCTCCCTCAACCCATCAAATGTCCGGCTCGATCTCTGACGAATTCTATGACAGATTCAACCTTTTTGCCTATCTTTTTCTTAATCGCTCTGGTATTCAAGACAGCCTTATTGGCATCTCTCGAGACTAGACAAACTCCTGTTTCATCATCCCATTGACAATAAGGGGTCTGTAAATTGAATAATTATTTAAACCAACCCTATTATACTAGACACAAAAAAGGAATCATACCAAAATATTGCTGATAGATAATTACCTTTAATTTCATATTGTTAAAGCTTTTTTATCAGAGTATTATCGGCAAATTTGACTCGCGTCCAGCAACGCGTCAGATCCCTGACACGTAGTCACCCTATTCTAGTGCTACCTAATCAGATTGTACGCTCAGCAGGTTGGAAGGGATACAAACAGTCTGACAGATGAAGGAGATCGCCTCACGTGGATTCGTGGACCTACGGATATAGGTGTTGGACAGCATGACCGAACTACCCTGCGGCTTGCCTCAGGGTAGTTCACTGTTGCAAAGCTATAACAGGGGAACGAACTTTTCCAAGTCCAGACCGTAAGGCCTGTAGGTGCCGTCCGCAATCTTTGCCTGATGCCGCGCAATCTCTTCCTCATCGATATCAATACCCAATCCTGGCGTTGTCGGAATTTCAATGTAGCCGTGGTCGATCTTGATGGGCGGGGTTACTGCCCAAGGTGCCATCTCCTCATGTTCCAGGATGAGAAATGATGGGACCGCCGCTGACAGTTGGGCATTTGCCATGGCTGCAACCGGACCAAAGGGATTATGCGGGGCGACTTTGATCTGGTATGCCTCGCACATGGCGCATAGCTTCATAGCTTCGGTGATGCCACCGCATTTGCCACAGTCAAACATGAGAATATCCAGGGCACCTTTCTCCAGATATTCTTTCAGCTCCAGTTTAGAATTAAACCGCTCACCGGCTGCGATGGGAATATTGACATGGCGCCTGACCTCTTTCATGGCGTCTGCCATACCTACCGGTACCGGCTCCTCGAACCACATGAGGTTGAATTCCTCCAGCATTTTACCAATCTTGATGGCGGTGCCAGCATTGAACTTGCCGTGACATTCCACGAGGAGGTCGATATTATTGCCAACGGCATTGCGGATGGCCCCCACTCGCTCCACGGCGGCCAGTATCTCCTTTGGTCGGTAGCTGTGGTAGCCATCTATGCCGGGCTCGAAGGGATCGAACTTGATGGCCGTGTAGCCCTCGCCAACCAGTTCCAGGGCATTCTTGCCCAGTTCCTCGGGTGTATATTTGATCGAAGCCCACGGTATGGAGTAGAGATAATCCGTGTTTTTGTCGGGGAAAGAGTTCCAGGTACCCCGCAGGTGGGGGTAAACTCGGATTTTGTCACGATATAGACCACCCAGCAGCTGATGAACCGGAACACCCAGTTTTTTCCCCTTGATGTCCCACAAGGCGCAATCTACTGCACTGATCATGCTAGTGGCATATTCAAAGGCAGTAGCGTTCAACATCTTGCGCCAGATCCTTTCGATATTCATGGGGTCCTGCCCGATGAGAAGACTTCTTAGCATTTGTATCTGGCCAGCAAAGATTCCCTGCTGGTGGATTACATTCTCACCTACTCCGGTTATGCCTTCGTTCGTATACACTTTAGTGAACGGACTGGCACCGCACCACAATCCCTTTATGTCGGTTATTTCCAAGTTGGACATGATCGTTACCTCCCTCCCTTGTTAGTTTAAATTCTTTGTCCGTTAGGTACCCTGAAGCAGACAAATTCACACGGTTTACGGTTGGCTGCGTTCCCTTTTCAAAAGCCACAAGAGGAATCAAGGGCCTAATATTGATCTTACTACCGAGCGCATAATATTGTGTGGAATAACTGTATCTGATCACGGCAGAAATGACCCCGTGACCCTTGCGTGATTGCGTGGATTGCAAACTATTTAGTGCTCCCTATAGTAACTTAAAATGAGAATTTTCAAATCTAACTTCAATCCCTACCCAACGATGAGTCTGGCTCTATCATGGACCTAATTTATATGAATAGGAACCCTTTTAGTAGTTTAGGGTAAAACAGCTTGTGTGTCAAATGACAGTGCATGAATCCGCCACAGGGGGCCATTAGTCCGGGAAAATCCTGCTTATCACAATATGTGATCGTTATACCTGCAGCACCCAATAGAAGATCCTCAAATGACAGTTCATCAACACTATCACATCCTTAATCTGTAATGAGGCTTATGGCAATGAATAATACATCTTGAAATAACCTTGGTTAAGGTAATATCCCAGAAATGTATTGCAAAAACATGAAATCTGAGTTATTGGCAATGGATAAATAGTTTCTTCTTGTAACATGAGACTCTCTCAAAATCCTAATATTGATCTTCCCCCAGAGATTAACGGCTCAATGAAAAATAGATTAAATCCCACAAGGATGCCCGAAAGGGAATGCCCCTGTCCGAGCACCAAGGAAGTATTGGAGCGCGGTGAGCGATTCATAGAATATTGGGCCTTGGAGGAGGGCAAAAGAGATTGGGAGAGATTGATAAAGAAAGGAGGTGAGACTATATTACCTATAAGGAGGTATTTAAGGATCCGTAACCAAGCACGAGGAGGTATAAGACATGAAAAAGAATGATTTCTTGAGATTTGTTGGGCTTGCAGTGGTGGCATTTTTTATTGGCAGTCTGCTACCGATATCCTCTATGGCTGCCCCCATAAAACTAAGCTATGCAAACTTTCCACCAGCCCCTACATTCCCATGCGTCCAGATGGAGCAGTGGAAAAAAGAGGTTGAGAAAAAGACCGGTGGTAAGGTCGCAATAGACACCTACCCTGGTGGAACCTTACTTGGCGCAAAGAATATGATGGATGGGGTTATTGCAGGACAGGCGGATATTGGCTGTTTGTGCATGGCCTATCAGCCAGGGAGGTTTATCGTAACGAATGCCTTGGCCTTACCCATTGGCTTTCCAAATGCAACAGTGGCCAGCCTCACGCTGTGGGATATTTACAAGAAGTACAAACCCGCGGAATTTGCAAAGGTCAAGGTCCTTACCATGTTTACCTGTGCGCCTGCAAACATCTACGCCAAAGTGCCGGTAAGAAGCCTAGAGGACCTGAAGGGCTTGGAGCTCAGAGCCTCTGGAGGAACTGCCCAGGTCTTAAAGGCCTTAGGGGCTGCTCCTGTCGGGATGCCCCAGTCAGAATGTCCTGAAGCCCTTCAAAAGGGTATTGTAAAGGGTGCAGCATCCTCTCTTGAAACCCTTATGGATTTCAAATACGCAGAAATCTGCAGGTATGTGACCATATTTAATGGACCGGTTTATCCCTTTGCTGTTGTCATGAACATGGAAAAATGGAACACCTTACCAAACGATGTACAAAAGGTTATGGATGGTTTGGGAACGAAACAGGCCTGGTGGACGGGAAACTATATGGACAAGCATGTAGAGAAATCTATTGCCTGGTCTAAGAAGAACTTTAATATTGAAATTACTAAATTAACCAAAAAGCAGCTGGCCCAGTGGAATAAATCGCTCAAACCACTACCTGATAATTGGATCACACAGGCCAAGGCTAAGGGATTGCCAGCGAGGGCTATTTTACGGGATATAAATGTAGCTAAAGAGTATCATACTCGATTCTAATTATAAGTTTTGTTGAATAGTCAAATGGTTGAGTAGTTGGGTAGTGTTATCTACTCAACTATTCAACCAACCAAGCTAATTGAGTGGAAGGCGGGTATGGAGCTCCTGGACAAGATAAGCCGTGTTTTGAATGGGATACTTATCTGGATAGCAGGCTTCTTCCTGGTAATAATGATCCTTTTGACCTGCGCAAATATATTCCTGCGCCTCGTCTGGACGCCGGTCAAGGGCACTTTTGAACTCATGGGATTTTTTGGGGCCATCGTTACTGCCCTTGCCCTTGGGTATACACAAATTAAAAAGGGTCATATAGGGATTGATATAGTGGTACATCAATTCTCAGCAAAGGCCCAGAGAATCCTTAATGGTGCAAATTATTTCATCTGCATGATCTTCTTTGCTCTTGCAGGCTGGCAAATAGCTAAGTGGGCCACAATCATCAGGCAAACAGGGGAGGTCACAGAAACACTGAGAATCATCTCCTATCCCTTCACATATGGGGTTGCCCTTGGTTGTATCATTCTTGCTTTCGTGTTGTTGGTTGACCTCTTGAGAGCGCTTATTGAAGAAAAGGTGCCTAAGTGATGAACTTAGTGCTTGTTGGAATAATTGGGATCCTCATCCTTCTCCTTATTCTATTCTTTCTGGGAATGCCTGTTGGCTTTGCCATGGCCGTAGTGGGATTCTGCGGGTTTTGTTATGTAATTTCCCTCAAGGCAGCCCTCAACATGGTAAGTACTGACCTATGGTTTACATTCTCCAAATATGGGCTCACGGTAATACCTCTTTTCGTCTTTATGGGGTACCTTGCGTTCAACGCTGGGATAGCCGAAAGGCTATACAATGCTGCTTACAAATGGGTGGGTCATTGGCCGGGGGGTCTAGCTATCGCCACAATAGGAGCCGACGAGCTTTTTGCTGCTATCTGTGGTTCCAATACGGCTACAGCGGCTACTATGGGTGCAGTAGCTTTGCCACAGATGAAAAAGTACAATTATGACACCAGGTTAAGCAGTGGCACTGTTGTCACCGGCGGCACCTTAGGTACAGTTATGCCTCCCAGTGTGGTCATCATTGTTATCGGTTTGCAAACAGAACAATCCATAGCCAAGCTTTTCCTGGGCGGCATATTACCTGCCATCCTTTTGGGAGTTTTGTTTGTGCTTACCATCCTTGTTCTTTGCAGATTCAATCCAAGTTATGGACCACCGGGGCCAAAGACAGGTTTCACGGAGAAGATAAAATCCCTCCCAGGGGTCATCGAAGCGCTCGCTATATTTATCTTGGTAATCGGAGGTTTGTTTGTTGGTTTATTCACCCCTACCGAGGCTGGTGCGGTCGGTGTCTTTTGCACATTTATCGTCGCTGTTGCAACTCGGAGGCTGACCTGGAACGGCCTTATCAACTCTATTATGGAAACACTCAAGATATCATGTATGGTCTTTGTCCTTGTCACAGGAGCCATAATCTTTGGTCGCTTTCTGGCGGTAACTAGAATTCCGTTTATGGTAGCTGATTTTGCCGCTGCGCTTCCGGTGTCACCTTTCGTCATTTTGGCATTCGTNTTGTTGGTCTACATTATAGGAGGCTGTGTAATGGACGCCCTGGGGTTTCTGGTGCTCACTATCCCTATCTTCTTTCCCCTGGGAATGGCTCTTGGTTTTGATCCAATATGGTACTCTATAATCTTAACTATGGTGACGACGTTGGGAGCAATTACCCCGCCGGTAGGCGTCAATATATACGTCGTGAAGGCATTGGCTCCAGAAATAGGCATTGGCACAATTTTCAAAAGCGTAAGCTTTTTCTTGTTGGCCTGCATTATCTCTATAATTATTTTAATAATCTTCCCTCAAATTGTCTTAGTTATACCAGAGATGTTACACTAGATATCTTGTAGGAGCAAAGACTTAACAAATGTGTCACCTTTTTGCGATCCTGGATACTGGATATCTGGATATATAGCAAGGAACCTTTCGCGGTACTATGGTTTTTTATCCGGCATCGCGAAGCCAAAGCCTAGTCGCTTTGCCTGTCCCGAGCCAGTACGGGCCAGGAAGGCGAAGTCTCTGTAAAGCTGATTAGTCTTTAAAAGAGGTCAAAACATGGCAAAGAGCTTTATGCCCACAACCAAGACAGAGGAGGAGTTAAAGGATTTACAGCTGAAAGGCTTAAGATGGACTGTAACCCATGCCTATAATGGATCAGATTTCTATAGAAGAAGATTTGATGAGGCAGGGGTAAAACCTAATGACATTCGCTCTCTCGATGATATTAAAAGACTGCCTTTTACCTCAACCAGGGATTTGCAGGACGGGTATCCCTTTCCATTAAGATCAGTGCCCTTTAAAGATATTGTCCGTATCCATGCCTCATCTGGCACAACTGGCAAAAGAAAGGTGGTTTGCTATACCCAGAAGGATATTGATGACTGGGGTAATTTCTTTGCCAGGTGTTATGAGATGGCTGGTTTAAGTGAAGAGGACCGGGTGCAGATTGCAGTTGGATATGGAGTATGGACAGCTGGTGTTGGCTTTCAATTGGGCTGCGAGAGATTTGGTGCCATGGCAATCCCTGCTGGGCCAGGCAATATTGATATGCAGTGCATGTTTCTAATCGATTTTCAATCTACGGTCCTTTGCTGTACTGCCTCCATGGGTCTTCTTATGGCAGAAGAGGTAGAAAAAAGAAATATAAGGGATAAGATAAATCTAAAGAAGGTTATCTTTGGCTCTGAGCGTTCAAGTGAGGCCATGCGAAAAAGGATCAAAGAGCTTCTTGGTGTTGAACACATCTTTGATATCCCAGGCATGACAGAATTATATGGACCAGGCACAGGGCTTGATTGTATCTATCACGAAGGCATTCATTATTGGGCGGATTATTACATCCTCGAGATACTCGATCCTGGTACCCTAGAGGACGTCAAAGATGGGGATACCGGAGAGATGATAATAACAACCCTCAGGAAAGAAGGTGCCCCGCTCATCAGGTATAGGACGAGAGATCTGACAAGGATAATCCCAAAAAGATGTTCCTGTGGGTCAATCCTTCCAATGCATGATGCCCTTTTAGGCAGATCCGATGATATGTTCATCATTAGGGGGATTAATATCTACCCTGGCCAAATAGATACTATCTTGTCTCAGGTCCCTGGGGCAGGAAGTGAGTACCAGATTATCCTGGACAGAAAAGAAGATGGCAAGGACTATATGTCTGTAAAGGTCGAAAGGGCAAAGAAAGAGGACACATTGAACGAAGAGGAATTGAAGAAAAAGATAGAGGGTGAGATTAAAAAACAGATCCTGGTTAGTGGTACTGTCAGAATAGTTGATTATGGAGATCTGCCGAGATCTGAGAGAAAGAGCAAGAGAGTCTTTGATAACCGGGAAAAAGAATGATAAAGCTCAAATGTCAAATCAAGCCCAAAACCCAAATGACAAAAGCACTATGGAAAGGAACGGTTTTGGCATTTAAGCGTGATAAAAATAGAGACCATGTAATCAGTAGAGATATGGCAGTAGTTGGTTGAGGAGGCTGCTTTCAGATGAAGAAGTTTGATTATTATCAGCCTAAAACCCTTAAAGATGCCTACTCCCTGATGGAAAAGAGCAAGGGCCGGGCCAAATACATTGCAGGGGGTACCGATCTCATTGTGAACATAAAAAATAGGTTTATCCAGCCAGATGCAGTGATCTCATTGAGAAGGGTTATGGAGATATCCGGTATCAGTCGGAATGGGGACTTAGTGCTGGGCAGCATGACCCTGCTGAGGGATATAGAAAGAGATACCAATATTGCTCAAAATCATCCGGCCCTGACTCAGGCAGTGAAGGCCCTTGCAACCCCCCAGATCAGAAATGTAGCTACTGTTGGAGGCAACCTCTGCAACGCAGCTCCATCAGCCGATTGCGCACCTCCTCTTCTGATAATGGAGGCGAGTTTAACCCTGGAAGGTCCTGGAGGTCAGAGGGAGGTGGCAGTTGAGGATTTTTTCAAGGGCCCTGGTCAGACATGTATGGATACATCTGAGATCCTTACCAGGATCAGGATCCCTCCTCTGATGGAAAAAACTAGAATGGCATTCTTAAAGGTTGGTAGGGTCTCAACGGATATCGCCATTGTAAATGCAGCCGTGTGTGTTACCGTGGAGAAAAATGTGTGCAAGAAATGCCGCCTCGCAGTAGGGGCAGTTGCTCCAGTACCTTTACGACTTAGGTCGGTTGAAAAAATGATTGAAGGCCATGAGATATCTCCCGAACTCTTAAATAGGGCAGGAAAGATGGTAGGGGACGAGGTAGATCCCATAACAGATGTTCGCTCCACAGAGGAATATAGGAGGATTATGTCAGGTGTGCTGGTAAAGAGGGCTATTGAACAGGCCATCAAAGGAATGGAGGAAAAGAGATGAAAAAGGCGATTCACTTTACCCTTAACGGCCACGATGTCTCGGCAGAGGTAGAATCCCATAAGATGCTCCTTCATCTTCTTAGAGATACATTTCAGCTGACCGGGACCAAGGAAGGGTGCGGACAAGGGGAGTGCGGTGCGTGCACTGTTCTGGTTAACGGCCTTAATGTGAATTCATGCATCTATCCAGCCTTTGAGGTTGATGGGAAATCTGTCATCACTATCGAGGGTCTTGTGGGTGAAGGCAATAGACTTCACCCTCTCCAGCAATCGTTTGTAGAAAATGGGGGTATCCAGTGTGGATTTTGCACCCCTGGGATGATTATATCGGCAAAGGCATTGCTCGATGAAAACCCCAACCCTACAGAAGAAGAGATAAGGGAGGCTATTGCAGGAAATCTCTGCCGATGTACAGGATACGTTCAGATAGTCGAATCCATAAAAAAAGCTGCCGAATCTCTTAAATAGGTCTCAGTCTTTTGGACCAGTTAGGCTCATATTAGGAAGATTTGATGGCAGAACATAGCTATATTGGCACCGAGGTTCCCAGGCCAGATGCACCTGATAAAGCGACTGGCAAGGCCCTTTACATCCATGACCTTGTAAGGCCAGGCATGCTTTATGGAAAAATCAAATTCAGCGAATATGCACATGCCAGGATAAAGCATATAGATACCTCGAACGCCGAGAGGCTCCCCGGCGTTCATGCGGTCATTACAGGTTACAACACGCCCGAGATCAGGATCGGATTCATAAAAGATAATTTTGCTTTAAAGAAGGATAAAGTCCGGCAGTTTAGGGATGAGGTGGCTGCGGTTGCTGCTATAGCCCCTGAAATTGCCGAGGAAGCACTTGACCTGGTCAAGGTGGAGTACGAGGAACTTCCAGCCGTATTTACCCCTGAGGATGCCTTGAAAAAGGGCGCCCCTCTTATTCATGAGGTGGATACCAGGGGACGGCCCAAATCGGACAATTTGGTCCCGGTACCTTGGAGATTCGTCGCAGGCGAGGTGGAAAAGGCCAAGCAGGAGGCCTCCTTTATTGCGGAAGACTACTTTGAAACCCCACTGGTACAGCAGTCATGCATGGGAACAGCTGGGTGCATCGCCGAATTTGATCCTCAGAACAATCTGCTTATCCATACAAAGACCCAGATCCCCTTTCTTGCGCAGAACGATTTTAACCGAGCCCTTGCCGCCATGGGACTGAAAGGGAAGAATACAAGGGTGATCATTCCAACACTGGGAGGAGCTTTTGGTTCAGGGCTTGATACCCATGGCTATGAGTACATTGCCATCCTGTTGGCCTATAAGAGCGGCAGGCCAGTCAAAATCGTCCTGACCCGTGAAGAGGAATTCACGGCCCTGTCACCGCGGCAGCCTTCAAAGAGCCACATTATGCAGGGGTGCGACAAGCAAGGCAAGCTCACCTTTCGAGAGGTTAGAATGACCCTGGACAATGGTGCCTATACATCCTGGGGTGCGACTACCCCGAGCGTTATGATGTTACCGATCTCCTCCCTCTACAGAGTTCCCAATGTCTTTTATGAGACCAAGATCGTGTATACGAACAATACCTATTGCCAGGCTATGAGGGGATACGGAAACCCGCAAGGTACCTGGCCCATTGAGAGTAACATAGACCAGCTCGCAGAAGCTGCGGGGATCGATCCTTTCGATTTCAGGATGATGAACACTAACATCCCCAACGAGACCTCCTGCATGGGGCTCAAGATCTCCACGTGTGGCCTGAAGGACTGCCTGAAAACGGTGGCCGAAAAACTCGACTGGAAAGAGAAACGTGGAAAAGGGAGAAGTAAGGCACGTGCGCCTCACCTGNGTCCCGCAGAGCAGGACGATGGCGGGCAGNCCCGGGGCATAGGTATGGCCTCCCTGTTCCACGTAGGCGGCTCCGCCCGAGTATACCGGTCAGACGGGACAGGTATTATCATGAAACTGGACGATTTCGGCAATGTTTCTGTAATCACTGGTGGCGTTGAAATGGGGCAGGGGTTTAACGCAGCACTCACGTTGGCCTCCGCAGAGGCTCTTGGGGTGACACCGGACAAAGTCACGATCATATCTGGGGATACGGCCACCTGTCCGTGGGATGTAGGAACCCATGCGAGCCGTGGAGCCTTCACTGCCTGCAATGCAGCCATAATGGCTGCAGAGAAGGCCCGTGAAAAGATCTTTAATCTGGCCTCAGAACATTTTATGTCACGCGTGCACTCTAAACTAAAGGAGCGGAGGAAAAAGGATCCCGATTTCAAAATCCCTGACCTTGACCAGGAAAACATATTTGATTCCTCAGAGTTTGACATGAGAGAAAACTACATTTTCCTGAAGGGAGAGCCAGATAATCCTGTGCTTCGTGTTACGCTCGAGGAGCTCCTGAGAGCCGCCCACTTCAAAGAGAAAGGTACGATGATTGTTACAGAGGCCTTCTATGATCCCCCCAATCAGAATATCGATCCAAGAACTGGTAGAGGGAATCTTTCTGCGACCTATAGTTTCGGAACCCAGGGCGCAGAAGTGGAAGTTGATCTGGAGACGGGAAAGGTGAAGGTCTTGCAGTTTGTGGCAGCCCATGATGTAGGAAAGGTAATTAACAAGCAGACAATCATGGGACAGATTTACGGCGGGATTGCCATAGGTATCGGATATGCCCTCTCTGAGGAATACAGGACTGAAAAGGGTAGGAATTTGAATCCCAATTTCATGGACTACAAGATACCTTCAGCCCCTGATATCGATTTTCCCATTCACGTGGAATGCATTGAGACAAATGACCAGTATGGCCCATTCGGAGCAAAAGGTGTCGGTGAACCAGGCCTTGTCCCCACTGCCCCTGCCATAGCAAACGCTATCTATGATGCCATAGGCGTCAGGATAAAGAGCCTTCCCATAACCCCGGAGAAGATCCTTGCAGCCTTAAAGGAAAAAGAGAAATAGCATTATGCCTTCTTCAGAGCCTTTCTCAACCTCTCTGTAGCACCCCCCTCCACCTTCATAGTTTCAGGATTGATCACGACACCATAATCTTTCCTGGCACTCTTTACGCTCACGTATCCATCAGCCACGTCGTTCTCTATCAATTCCGGGTCACGCTCCTGCGGATCTCCGTACCCGCCTCCACCAGCTGCATCCATGATAACCACATCACCAGGCCTTAATTGGCTCAGGCCATAGGGGTTTCCCTTTTCACCATTGATCAGGAACTGCGCCCTTGATCCATCCTTGCCACCAAACAGACCCTCGGGTGGATAGCGATATCTCCCGGACTGAATCCCCAGATTCACAGGCGGGATAGGGGCATACTCATCGTCAGGGATCCTGAAAGCTACTCGCCTTCCAAGTCCCCCCTTCATCTTACCTGGCCCGCCTGAATCGGTGAGAAGTCCCCTGGTTTCCACAATAAGCGGTGTGTCGCTCTCGAGTATTTCGATCGGCGTATTGGCCCCATTGGCAGGGAATATATAATCATAATAACCATCATTCGTGGAGCTTGCACCCATACCACCGCCCCTGATAATCACAGAATGCCATGGCCTCCCGTTGTTTCTCTTTCCGTAAAACACATTCATGGTTGCCGGCGTACCACCACTTCCTGCAATAACCCTGTCAGGCATAGCCTCTGCTAAGGCCTTGTAGATTATCTCAGTTAGAAAATGCCCAATCTGCATTCGCGCGGCAACAGCTACCGGGAAGCTACAGTTCACAACAGTGCCTTCGGGTGCCTTCATGGAGATAGGCTCTGTGCACCCATCGTTGTTGGGTATGTCCGGGTCAAACATGCTTTTGAGTGCCATGAACACATAGGCATAAGTAAAATTGTAGACAACGTTGCCACCCCAATCCACATGGGGAGAAGAACCATCAAGATCCACCATTATGTCGCTTCCCTTCACCTCAACAGCGACCTTTATGACCACATCCTCTCTGCCCTCCATCTGTTCTATAATCCCTTCTGCTCGATAAACGCCATCAGGGATCTCCTCAATGGCCGCCCTCATGCTCTTCTCTGTGCGGCTGATAATCTCACCTGCCAGATCATCCAGACCATCCAGGTTATACTCATCGAGCATCTGACATATCTTTTCTGCACACACATGATTTGCTGCTATCTGGGAGCGGATGTCACCGATGACCTCATCCGGGGTGCGAACGTTCCAGCGAATCATTTCAATAACAGCCTCATTAAGGACATCACCATCGTAAAGCTTCACCAGGGGTATGAACAGGCCATCCTCATACACATCGTGGTTGTCCGAGGATACGCGCCCACCGATGTCTGAATGATGGAAAACACAGGCTGTAAAGGCGGTTAATGTATCCTTATAAAAAATGGGACTCATCACACAGACATCGTTTAAGTGTCCGGCCAGGGCCCATGGATCGTTGGTGATGAAGACATCTTCGGGCCGGTAGCTATCTGGAGGCAGCTTATTAACAAGATTCTTGATTCCAAGGGCCATCGCCCCGGACTGACCTGGGGTTGCAAATGTGCCCTGCGCCAGTTCTCTGCCTTTTCGGTCAGTAAACATGCATGTGTAGTCATGGGCATCCCTCAGGAGACTCGAAAATGCCGTTCGAGCAACAGCGCTATCAGCCTCGTCCACAATCGAAATCAGTCTGCGCCAGAGTACCTCTAAGGTTATAGGATCAAACTTCATAGCCATTTCTACACCTCCATTCAAGTGAACCAAAGTGCCTAAAGTGAACGCAAACCCAATCGAATTGAGGGATTTAGGAATTTAAACATTTACACTGTGGAGTTCCCGCTTTGCGGGACCCCCTATGGGGGATTCCACAGGGCAGGCAAACTCCATAAACTCAATAACGCAGGTCAATCCAAAGGAATCCAAAATTATCTACAGAGATGGATGTATCTTCACCAACAACCACCGTTGATTCCCTTTCTTCAATGATTCCAGGACCTTGAAATTCCGCGCCCGGGAACAGCCTATAACGGTCATAGACTGTGTAGGGAATAAAGTCCTTGGCGATCCCAGAGTATGCCTGGCGCTGACCCTTCATCGCACCTTGTAAAGAGACTGCCTCTTTCTCGATCTTGGGCAATTGTAACAACCGTTCAGGCAGGCTGGCTCTCACTTTGAAGTTTATGAACTCTACCGGGGAGTCAGGGTAGGTTCTCCCGTAAAGCTTCTTATACGTTTCATCAAAGCGCCTTCGCACCTCTTCCCTTTTTACGTCCATAAAACTGCTTCTTGCAATAGGGATGTTGATTTCAGAGCCTTGTCCCACAAAGCGGACGTCAACTGACCTCTCAAATATAATATCCTCCTCTGTACCAGATTTTTGAAGAGTCTTGACTCCTTCTGCCTCCATCTCCTGAAAAATACTTTCTATTTTACCAAAATCAGCCACATCAAGGGCAACCTTATGGCTTCTGACCAGATCAAATGCCCTGGGAGCAGTGAAGAAGCCCAGGGCAGACCCTACACCAGCATTCGGCGGAACAATTAATCTGGGCGATCCCAATTTCTTGGCCAAACCATAGGCATGTACTGGACCAGCCCCACCAAAGGCAGCAAGAGTTACAACCTTGGGATTCCCCCCCCCTTCCGCAATATGAGTCTTGGCTGCTGCAGCCATTGTTTCGTTAATAAGGTCATGTATTCCCCATACCGCCTGTATGAAAGGCACCCCAAGAGGTCTGGCAATCTTTTCCTCAATGCCACGCCTGGCAGCCTGCTTGTCGAGCCTCATTTCTCCGCCCAAGAAGTAGTCCTCGTCCAGATAGCCCAACAGCAGGTCCGCATCGGTCACTCCCGGCTCAGTCCCTCCTCTGCCATAACAGATGGGGCCAGGGTCGGCCCCAGAACTCTCCGGTCCAACTTGTAGGGTTCCCATTTTGCTCACCTTGGCGATACTGCCCCCTCCAGCCCCAATCTCCATCAAATCAACTACAGGTACCTGAATGGAAAGACCGCTGCCCTTCATAAACCTCTGGACACGACCTACTTCAAAGGTGGGAACCACACCTGCAACCCCTCCCTGAATCAAGCAGGACTTTGCAGTGGTGCCTCCCATGTCAAAACAGAACATTTCCGGTATATCGAAGAGTTTTCCGTAATACTGGCCTGAGATAACCGCCGCTGTTGGCCCTGACTCAATGATCCTTACCGGAAACTCCGCCGCGGTTTCAACTGATGTGATGCCGCCGCTGGAAAGCATGATAAAAAGCTTGCCCTTGGAACCAATTGACTCCAGTCTTTTGGATAGCTTGGTGAGGTACATGGCCGTCAAAGGCTTGACGTAGGCGTTCGTCACTGTCGTGCTGGTTCTTTCATATTCTCTTATCTGGGGTAAGACTTCGTACGAAACTGACACTGACACCTCCGGGGCCTGCTTGTGTATGATATCCTTGATCATCAACTCGTGGCCTGGATTTTCAAAGGAGTTAATGAGGCAGACGGCAATAGACTCAACGCCCATTCTGATCAATGTGTTCACAACCTCTCTGGCCTCCTCGGCATCCAGAGCTTTCAATACCGTTCCATCGCTTCTTATCCTTTCATCGACCTCTAGGCGAAGTCTCCTGGGCACCAATGGCCTCGGGAATTCGGCAAAGATATCATAGGGCGCATATCGGATCTCCCTGCCAAGCTCCAGGACATCCCTAAAACCCTTGGTGGTAATGAGTCCGGTTTTGGCCCCCTTTCTCTCTATGATTGAATTGATCACCAGCGTGGTTCCATGTATCACCTCATCCAGTTTCCCCACAAAGTCCGGGGTGTTCCTCTCCATTTCCACTATTCCCTGTTCCACAGCATCAGAAGGATCCTTTGGGGTAGTCAAACACTTATTGATCTGTATTTCCCCTGTCTGGTCATTAAGCAGGACAAAGTCGGTAAAGGTGCCACCAATGTCGCAGCCCAACCGGTAAAACTTATCAGCCATGCAAGCCCCCAGCTTTTTGCATTAAATTTGATTAAGATAATTACAAATTTGTCGTGAGTTTGTCAATGGCCTGCTCGCTCCAGATGATTGATGTCAAAAGGTATAAAAGGCCACATCAAGAAGGCAACACCAGTGATCCAACGGACTGAAGATTTGACAAGTTACATAATAGCGCTAAAAAAAGGGACGGGGAGGAAGGTAGACATTTGAGCCTAAGCCATTTCTGTCCCCTGGGAAGGTAAATTATGTGAGCGGGTTTTACGAAATACCTTAATCATTTAGTATCGTTTGTTTACCTTTAGTCGCGATCTTTAGAAACCAAACCTGCAAAGATGTAAGATTGGCGATCCCACATCTCATATCTGTGCGACTCAAGAACTTACTCTTGCTGCATGCTTATTGTACATCTTCAGGCTACATTGTAACGGCTTCTTAGGTCTATAACTCATAAAGGGTGTCATCTTTGTGGGGAATTTGGGGTTTCTCTCTTGCTACCCTTTTTTCCCCGAGAGTAAACGGCTCCTCCTCCAAAATATCTCCCATCTCTTCCTCAATTTTTTCAGGATCCTCCCCTGCTTCCATCCTCTTTAGTGCCTCCTCCATATCTTTTCCCATATTTAACCCGGACATTTCAGAAAGCCTGCGCATCAAATTGGCTGCCTGTTTAGGATCATCTTCATTAATATTTTGAGCCTCTTTTGCAAGCATACCAACAGCGCTTTCCATCCTTTTCTCATCAAATGGCAGAGGATCTTCATTGTTCCCTTCAGGGCTTTGCCTCAGAATAGAAAAATTCGATAGAAATCGTCTCAACTTCATCTCTCTGCATTTAGGACACCTCGGCTTTTTGCTTGTGTCTATTGATTTGGAATAAAAGTTAAAAATGGTATTACATCTTTCACAATAAAATTCATAGATAGGCATCTCATCTCCCTGATTTTTTCCCTTTATGGATATTACCAGCAGGACCTTATTATGACAAGAGAAATGCGAGCTTTATTGTAATGAAAAGGATCTTGCGATGAAGCATTGAATTGGTATAATATAGAGTAATATCTTAAAAAACAATACAGCTTGAAATGAGCAAAGCAAACAAAGAGAATCTTTTATACTGGAACATCAAAAATGTGAATCCCTAAACAAGGATTACGATTATGCAAGATAGGCCATTAGTAGGAATAGTCATGGGAAGCGTCTCAGACAGGGATGTAATGGGGGAATGTGTAAAGACCCTAAGAGAAATGGACATAGATTTCGAAATAACTGTGTCTTCTGCCCACAGGTCTCCAGATAAAACCAGGGACTACGCCATCAGTGCCTCTGGCAGAGGAATAGAGGTTATTATTGCAGGTGCTGGCTGGGCAGCCCACTTAGCCGGGACACTGGCTTCCCATACCACATTGCCAGTAATCGGGGTACCCATTGACTCCTCTCCTCTTAGGGGAGCAGATGCTCTTCTATCAACAGTTCAGATGCCTCCAGGTGTCCCTGTAGCTACCATGGCAATTGGTAGGGGTGGTGCCCAGAATGCCGCTGTATTTGCTGCCCAGATACTAGCCCTCAAGCATGCCGACATTGCCAAGAGATTGGAAATCTATAAAGAGGGCCTGAAATTGGGGGCAAAAGGGGTCGAGGAGGATTGAGCTCTTTAGTCAAGATTGATTCAAATGAATCTTTAAAAAGCGGCCTCAATGAAGTTGTGAGAATCATCGCAGAAGGAGGCATTGTAGCCTTTCCCACAGAATCCTTTTATGGTTTAGGTGTAGATGCCACCAATCCTCATGCGATAAAAAGGCTCTTTAAGATAAAAAAAAGAGATCCTAATCTCCCTATCCTCATTCTGATTTCTTCCTTACGGGAGCTTCCTCAATACGCTATCTCTATTCCATCAGGGGCAAAAAGGATGGGAAAAAAATTCTGGCCTGGCGGTCTCACCATGATCTTTCAGTCTTCTCCGCTCTTGCCATCAGTGCTTACAGCTGGCAAAGGAAAGGTGGGCATCAGGATCTCTAGTCATCCTTTGGCTCATGCCCTGACAAGAGCCCTCAATGTCCCAATTACCGGAACAAGCGCCAATATATCCGGAAGGCCTCCTTGCATAATTGCTGATCAGGTTGTAGAATGTTTCGGTGAGGATCTGGATTTAGTATTAGATGGAGGAAAAACACAAGGAAAATATCCGTCTACCATGCTTGATATGACAGTTGATCCCCCTTCAATTATCCGGAAAGGGATAGTAAAGGCAGAAGAAATTATTAGGAGCGGGATTTATAAAGAGATAATTAACTCTGCTTAGTTCATGATTAACTCGTTAAGTAGTCGAGTTGCTAAAAACAAATCACTCAACCATCTGACAAACCCTGGATAAGTGAAAAATAAGAAGATTATAATTATTACCGGGCTCTCAGGATCAGGAAAAACCACTGCGATAAATGCCCTCGAAGATGATGGTTTCTTCTGCATAGATAACCTGCCTGTGATTCTTCTGCCCAAATTCTTGGAGCTCAGGACAGAGACCGGTTCAGAAATAGCGAAAATTGCCCTAGTTATGGATCTGAGAGAGAAAGGGTTTCTTCAAAGATATCCCGATATTTTTACCAAACTCAGGGAGGAGGGATACCTCTTTGAGATCCTTTTTCTTGAGGCCTCTACAGAGGCGCTACTAAGAAGGTACAGTCAGACTCGGAGAAAACACCCTCTCAGCGAGGCAAAGAATCTTCTTGAAGGGATTCAAGCCGAAAGAGAGGAATTGAAAGACCTGAGGGAGGCTGCAGATCTTATAATTGATACATCAAATTACAATGTTCATGAATTGAGGGAGATTATCTTAAATCATATCTTAAAGGCAGTTCCTGCAAAAAGGATGAAGATTTACCTTCTGTCCTTCGGATTCAAATATGGTATACCCTACGATGCGGATTTGGTGATTGATGTTAGGTTCCTGCCTAACCCTCACTTTGTTCAAGAATTAAGAAACCTTGACGGCACATCCCCAAAGGTCAAGAAATATATGGACCGATGGAAAGAGACCCATATCTTCCTTAAGAAATATCTAGACCTCCTGAACTACCTCATCCCTCACTACGAAAAGGAAGGGAAATCATCTTTGACTATTGCTGTAGGATGTACGGCAGGGACACACAGGTCTGTAAGTATTGCCGATGCTATCTATAGAGAACTTAAACAAACAACAAATCTTATCACCTTAGCACATCGAGATATAGAATTAGACGGATAATGAAAGATTCACCTAATCGCCCTAAGGTAGAACAGCTTATAAAAAAAGGCGTCAGGATTCACAATCCAGAAACTATTACTATTGGACAAGAGGTATCTGTTGATCGAATATCAGGCGATGGGGTTTCAGTCCATTCCGGGTGCAAGATCTATGGTTCCAATACATTGATAATGGCCGGGGGTGAAATTGGCTACGAGGGTCCTGTAACGATTGAGAACTGCCAATTGGGTCCACGTGCAAAACTGAAAGGAGGATTTTTTTCACAATCAACCTTTTTGGAAAGGGCTACTTTAGGATCAGGTGCCCATATTAGGGCCGGATGTCTACTAGAGGAACAGGCCAAAGTTGCCCACACAGTAGGTCTTAAGCAGACCATTCTATTTCCTTTTGTCACCCTTGGAAGTCTGATAAATTTCTGTGATTGCCTTATGGCTGGAGGTACTAGCCGAAAAAATCATAGTGAGGTTGGAAGTTCGTATATACATTTTAATTACACACCCAATCAGGATAAGGCCACCCCCTCTCTCATTGGTGACGTTCCTAAGGGTGTCATGTTAAACCAAAGGCCAATCTTCCTGGGTGGACAAGGGGGACTGGTCGGGCCAGTTAGAATAGGGTATGGAACGGTCATTGCCGCTGGCACCATCTATCGGAAAGATTTCCTTGAAGGAGATGGATTGTTGTTTTCTGGGTCCACTTTAAAAAAACGACAGCCTCTTTATCCTGGGCTTTATCCAGGTATCAAAAGGATCATAGCCAATAACATTAATTACACAGCCAATATCATTGCCCTTAGGAGATGGTATATTGATGTTCGCACTCTCTTTTTTGGAACCGATCCCATGGAGAAGGCCCTTTACGAAGGTGCCTTGGAAAAGGTAGAAATGGTGGTTACCGAAAGAATAAAAAGGTTGGGAGAGGTTGCCGACAAAATGCCCCAGTCAATTGAATTATATAAAAAGGTTATGAAGGAACATGCCCTACAAAGACAACAACAGCTAAGAAAGGAATTCTTCGAACAACGACCTAGGATAGAGGAATTCTTGACAGACTGTCGTAACAAAACAGGAAATCCTAAAAAAAGGGATGAATTTTTGGCCCTCATTCAACAAAAAATAGATGAAAAGGGGAGAGACTACCTTAAGATCGTTAAGGGAACAGGAAATTACGGAACTAATCTTGGCACAGAATGGCTTCAAGGCTTGGTCGATGAGATCAATAATGGGACATTAAGGCTTATTCCCTCTCTTAGACCTTAAAGAATCAATGCTTACTGAAGGCTTATTTCATGCTGCTCAAGATGAAAATCGTTCTTTCCAATTATTATAACGTGTTGATTGATCCTTTTCTCCAGTTCCATAATGGAATATCTCTCTTCCTCCTTCAGGACCCTTTCTATTTCAGGATTTACCAGAAGATAGATCTTGCCCTCCTCGCCTGAGACAGACTCTCTTTCCAGATCCCTGAAGATATCATAACAGATCGTGGTCAGCGATTTAAGTCGGCCCCTCCCCTCACAGTACAAACAAGGCTCAGTTAAAAAGAGATTCATATTTTCCCTTGTCCTTTTCCTTGTCATCTCAATCAGCCCTAATTCCGACATCTTCAGGACAGTGGTCTTGGTCCTGTCTTTTTCCAGGGCCTCTTTGAGGGCAAGAAAGACTCTTTCCTTGTCCGCTTCCCTATGCATATCTATGAAGTCAATGACGATCAGACCTCCAATATTTCTTAATCTTATTTGATAGGCAATCTCCTTGACCGCCTCCAGATTTGTTTTTACAATTGTCTCTTCCAGGTTTCTCTTTCCCACGTAGCTTCCTGTATTAATATCTATGGCTGTAAGGGCCTCCGTTGATTCAATGACAATATATCCACCAGATTTCAACCAGATCTTTTTCTCCAATGCCCTGTTTATCTCCATCTCAATACCGTAGGCATCAAATATAGGTTCCCTACCTTCATAGAGCTCAACAGAGTACCTAAGGTTTGGTGCAAAGGTGGCAATAAATCCCATTATCCATTGATACTCCTGCCTTGAGTCAATCACCAGTCTGTCAATCTCCCTGGTAAAAAGATCCCTCACGGCCCTTAAGGTAATTGTCAATTCCTTGTGAAGAAGGCTGGGGGAAGAGGATGTCTCTTTCCTCTTCTGAATATTCGTCCACAATCTGGTCAGAAACTCCATCTCGGATTTCAACTTCTCTTGAGGTTCCCTCTCGCTTACAGTCCTCACAATAAAACCTGCACCAGGTGGTCTTACCTCTTGCATGATCTTTTTTAACCTGGCTCTTTCTTTCTCATCTTCTATCCTGCGTGAAATACCAATGTGGTCAACGGTGGGCATAAAAACCAGATGGCGTCCAGGAAGCGTTATGTGAGAGGTTAACCTGGCACCCTTTGTGCCCAGAGGCTCCTTAGAAACCTGTACCAAGATATCCTGACCTTCCTGCAAGAGACCTTCTATGTTAATATCATAGCCTTTTAAGAACCGCGTCCGCAAAGAAGTAACAGGTTCTATGCTATTATCATCTGCTTCCTGTAACATAATCTGCTCCCAATGGTGAAAGTCATTATAGACATCCGTTACATATAAGAACGCTGGTTTATCAATACCTATGTCTACAAAGGCTGCCTGCATTCCAGGTAGAACGCGTAACACCCTGCCAAGATAAACATTCCCCACGAGTTCCTGTTCGGAGCCTCTTTTTACATAAAGCTCAACCACCGTTCCATTTTCCACCAAGGCCACCCTTGTCTCATGTGGTCTTGCATTTATTATCAGTTCATTGGTCATCAACAGACCTCAAACGAGGACCCCTTTTGTTTTTAGAACCCCGATCCCCTCTATCTGACTATCGGTAAGGCCAAATACCTCTTTTATGATCTCGACGGGCTTCATTTCCGGGCCCCTTCCGTGTCTTACAACTAACTCTAGCTCGCCTTTTGATAACAGATGTAATTCTTTTACCAGGTATCGAATATCAACCGTCTTATCGCCACTTCTGTGTCTCTTGATTACTGGATAGGTATCGACACGTAAAAATCTATCCAAATCCTCTTTGTTAAAGAATCCGTTTGCCTTAATATGAAAATGGCTTTCCTTGATCCGGGGCGGGGGTACCTTTGTCACTACATCCTCCATAAGAAGAACTCTTATGCCAGAGGGTAGTTCCGTGTTAAGTCGTTTGATTGTTAGAGATGTGTTTTGAGAATTCTTAACTTGAACATCCATTACTTCACTCAGGCTTTCTATTCCCACAGGCAGAGCCGATGCAAAGGATACCCTTGACATGGGATGATAACCACCAGAATAAACCAAATCCATTCCAGCTCTCCTGAATGCCCTTACAAACACCCTAGCGAGCTCTAAGTGACTAAGATGCCGAGCCTTTTCCAGTTTTGTAAACCGCAGCCTATACCTTTTGGCGTGCTCTTTTGATTCCTTTGGTTGAGAGGAAACCTTTTCTTTGCCTCCCCCCTCGTACCTCGCAGTGGCAGGAAGGAAGGGATACCAGCTATCAAATAAAACCGGGGCGATGTTAGAATCCTTACAGACACCACACTTCAAACAATGCTCCCTGCAATCAGGTGTTTCTTCACCCTTCAAAGCCTTTTGCCACTCCCCGAGCAAGAATTCCTTAGATATACCTGAATCGATATGTTCCCATGGTAGGACCTCATCATGATCCCTTTCTCGAAGAAGATAAAAATCTGGATCAAGGCGGTGCCTTTGGAAGGCCTTGTTCCAGATATCTAAGTTAAGGTGCTCGCTCCAACTGTCAAAACGGGCACCCTGTTGCCATGCTTCAACCAATACCTTCGTCAATCTCCTATCTCCTCTTGAAAAAATTCCTTCCAGCCAACTTGCCTCTGGTTTATTCCATTTTACCCTCACTTTATGACTTTGCAGTCTTTCCCTGATTAGATTGATTCTTCGTTTGCTCTCTTCAAGTTCAAGCTGGGGGAGCCATGCAAAAGGCGTATGCGCCTTTGGGACAAAGGAGGCAATACTGACATTGAGCACGTTTCCCTTTCTTCCCTTAGGTGCCAATCTGGAAATCTTTCTACTCAATTCAACTATGGACTCAAGATCACTATCAACCTCATAAGGAAGACCTATCATAAAATAGAGTTTGATCAGGCTCCAGCCCCCCTCATAAATCTCCCTGGCTGTATCGATGATCTCACTATCGACCAATCCCTTATTGATAATATCTCTAAGCCTCTGGCTGCCTGCCTCAGGTGCGATAGTAAAACTGGTCTTCCTGACCTTCTTTATCTCTTCCGCTAACAACGGGATAACCCTATCAATCCTTAGAGACGAGAAACTAACAGCAACATGTTTATCTGCCACCTTTACCATTAACTCCTTTAGTAAAGGGAGGACACAGCTATAATCGCCTGCACTTAAAGAAAGAAGGGAGAGATCCTCAAATCCTGTCTCATGTAAACCTCTTTCAGCGATGCGTACTATTTCAAGAGGATCCCTTTCCCTCACTGGCCTATATATCATCCCGGCCTGGCAAAAACGGCACCCCCGGCTACAGCCCCTCGCAATCTCAATGGTGAATCGATCGTGAACCAGCTCGGTAAATGGGACTATCTGCTTTGAGGGAAAGGGGTAGCCATTAAGATCTGGGACTATGGCCTTTTCCACACTTGTGTATCCTGGTATAGATGGTTGCAAATGGTGTATAATTCCTTTTGTATCATAGTGTACTTTAAAGAAGGAGGGGATGTAGATGCCCGTGAACTTTGAGAGCTTTTCCAGCAACTCAAACCTGCTCTTTCTCCCATCCAGCTTCCATTCCCTTACGGTTCGGCAGATAGAAAGTGCTACCCCCTCTCCGTCGCCTATAACAATGGCATCAAATATCTTGGCTACAGGCTCTGGATTAAAGCATGCAGGACCACCTGCAATAATCAATGGATCCGCAGAGCCCCTCTCTTGAGATAACAGAGGGATGTGTGCAAGATCAAGCATGGACAGAATATTTGTATAACAGAGTTCATGTTGTAGACTAAAACCCACAATATCAAATTCCGAGAGAGGCCTCTCTGATTCGAGAGAGGCAAGAGGAATGTCTCTCTTTCTAAGCTCAGATTCTAAATCTATCCATGGTGCAAAGACCCTCTCTGCTGAAAGCCAGTTCTCGGAGTTTAAGATATGGTATAAAATCTTTAGCCCCAAATGGGACATCCCGATTTCGTAAACATCAGGAAAGGCTAAAGCAATATAGACCTCAACATTGGAAGGGTCTTTCTTGAGAGAATGTATCTCCTCTCCCAGATATCTACTCGGATGTATTATCTTGGAAAACCAAGGTTGTTGATATATATGCATTCCTGGAACCAAATGTAACTGAGCTAAAGATATGATTGCCTAACCCACACAAACCGAAAGTTGAAACTGGATAAGTAAGGAAGTTTATCTATACTAAAAAACTTAATCCCGAATCTTCCCCAAGTCTCAAGTATCAGGCATCAATTGAAAGGGGCAAAATGATGGTTATTGCCGCCCCTCCGTTGGGGAAGTTTTGGCCTGAAACCTTTCCCCCAAGACCCTCCACAATCCTTTTAACTATAGCCAAACCCAGGCCAGATCCATCCTTTTTGGTTGTAGAAAAAGGGTTAAACATATCCCTAATTACCTTAGGATCTATACCTGGCCCATTATCTTCTACCCTTACCATTACTGACTCCATACGCTCATCTGATCCATTAAAGCCTGTTATCTTATCTGTACTAACACAAATTGATCCCCCCTTAGGCATGGCCTCGCATGCATTCAGAAAGATATTCCAACATACCTGTTTAAGCTGTTGTTGATCTGACTTAATTCTTAAGGGGCTAAAGAATTTTGTTTCTACATCTAAATCTTGAGACCAGTTCTGGCTATTTTGAAAGATATAAAGGGTATCCATAATCAATTGATTAAGATCAAATTCTTCGATCTCTATCTTTTGGGGCCTAGCAAACTGCAAGAAATCATTTACAAGATGATCTAGTCGGCTTATCTCCCTGAGGCTGATCTCCATCAGTCTTTTGTTAATAGGGGCATCTTCTTTTGATAAGCCATCATCCAAAACTTGTATGGAACCACTTATTGAAGCCAAAGGGTTTCTTATCTCGTGAGCGATTCCAGCGGCCAATTCTCCAAGCATGGCCAAATCTTCCATTCTCTTTACCTCTCGCTCCATCTCCCTGATGCGTGTCGTATCTTGAAAGACAAGTATCTCTCCTTTCTCCCTTCCATCCTGTTCTTTTAAAGGGGAGATATTCAGAAGAAGATCAATTTGCTGACCGTCACTCCTTTTATAAGAGAGCTGGCTGAACTTGTTCGGGTTATTAACCTTGAGATAGGGCGATACAAAAGGGAGTACTTCATTAATATCCGTGCGGATAGCGTCTCTGGAATCAATATTAAATATCCTTTCTGCTCCTCTATTAAAGGCAATGATCTTGCCATGCTCGTCTAATGCAACAAGCCCGGAGGAGATACTCTGAATGATATTTTCCTTAAGCATCTCCAGATCCGCCAGATCTTTCTGCTTGGATTTGAGTTCGGCCCTGCTCTTCCGGATCTGCTCAGATAGAAAGCCACTCAAAAAGCCTACCATGTAGAAGGCAGCTACATTAACAAGTATCCTGTAAAAGACCTCGCTACTCTGATACTCTTGGAAATAGGAAAAATGGTAACCTATAGGCTCAATCAATTCATAGTAACTTAAATCAAGAAATGCACCATATAGGACACCGCTAAAAGAGGCCATTATCATTCCACCCCGCCGATAAAGGATTGTGCCTCCGGAAATTATATTCAAGAGATACAGAAACGAAAATATGCTCTCAATACCGCCTGTTGTATATATGATGGCTGTTATGAAAAGGGTATCGGTAAGAAGTTGAAGATAGGCAAACCTGACAGGGTTTTTTATATACTTAAGCGCAACCACATAACAGAATGTGAGGAAATAGATTAGGGCAATAAGGGAGTAGTGAGCATTTAGGATCTCGCCAAAATAGGTTTTTGTTTCCCTCACCTGAATAATAATTGCCACGCCTAAGAGAAGGGAAACAAAGCCCACCCTCAGAAACATCAATAATTGAAGACGGGAAAGGGTCTCTTCCTGCGCATGGTCTCGATCAATTTCGGCCATAGCATATTAAGTCATCCGCCCATTGCCGAAGCCATCTGGAATATGGGAAGATACATGGCAATGATGATTGGTCCTAAGGCGCCGGCCAAAAGCATCATCATGAGTGGTTCCATTAAAGCTGTCAAGGCGGAAACGGTTGCGTCAACCTCGTCATCATAAAAATTTGCGATCTTTTCTAACATGGCATCCAAGGCACCGGTTGACTCTCCAACGGAAATCATTTGGCTTACCATGCTAGGGAAGATCTCTGACTCGGAAAGGGGTTCGGCAATTGTTTGACCTTCGGCGATGCTGGTTCTTGCGTCATAAATAACCTCTTCCACGATCACGTTTCCGGCTGTCTTGGCTGTTATTTCCAAGGCGTCTAAGATAGTAACACCGCTACTGAGCATAGTGCCAAGAGTCCTTGTAAACCTGGCAACAGCCACCTTCTTGACAAGTTCACCAAAAATTGGGATTTTCAGCAAAACAAAGTCTATGTTCCTCCCTCCTGAACTTGTCCTTTTGTATCTCCTAAAGATCCATATAAAGAGACCTACTCCAATAATGATATAAATTATGTTACCCTTAGTAAAGTCGCTTATGTTAATCACCAACTGGGTCAGTGCTGGGAGTCCCTTTCCAAAACCGGAAAACATCTCCTGAAATACAGGAATGACAAAAACCATAATAACAGCCATGACAAGTACGCCAATGCCTAACACAGCAATAGGATAGACCATGGCACCTTTTACCTTGGATTTTAGCTTTTCCGCCTTTTCAATATAGGCAGCCAGACGTTGCAGAATAGTATCGAGGATACCCCCAACCTCCCCGGCAGCAACTAAGTTGACAAACAAGCTATCAAATACCTTGGGGTGTTTACCTAAGGCATCTGCTAAGGTTGCACCACCCTCAACGTCCTTGGTTATCTGTCTAAGAATGCCCTTAAACGTCCTATTTTCCATCTGTTCAGCCAAGATATTGAGCCCCTGAACAAGAGGAAGCCCTGCATCGATCATTGTAGAGAACTGCCTAGTAAAGATAACAACATCTTTCTTTGTGACCTTAGGCTGCATAAATGAAATATTTGCGAAAATGTCTTTGGGCTTCTGTTTGAGTTTGGCAACTTCTATATTCCGCCTCTTTAGTTGAACCCTCGCTATCCTTTCATCAGCGGCCTCCAATTCACCCTTAGTGACACGTCCTCTCTTGGTCTTGCCAGTATAAATATAAGTGGTCATGATCTGTTCTCCTATCTGTCTGTTTGCCTTACTTCAGTTCTAAAGAGGTCCATTTTAGTTAATTCTGTTAAATAGTTAATATATATAAGTTTACTTGGATCCAGAATTTATGTCAAGAAATCTCTTTTATTTTTATGATTGACTCCAAAGATAAAAGGAGTTTCAGATAATTGACGAGCTATTCCATAACAAACTATTTTTTTGGATCAGAGGGCTTGACATTTTTATTTTAGTCATTATTTTTGTTATTTGTATTTGGCTCGAAAAGAAAACATAAGGAGGTTTTGAGAGATGAAAATTCAACCATTGCATGACCGGGTAATTGTAAGGAGGGTAGAGGAGGAGGAAAAGACCAAAGGAGGTATTATCATCCCAGA
>JGI2171J19970_10000006_pt1 | contig 121459 bp, 74 predicted proteins | sample DeeMarSWOR324_28_FD_19970 | JGI IMG/M metagenome (IMG submission 19970) | reverse complement strand
GAAAAGGAGAGTTAATACAATGAAAAAGTATAAGCTAATAAAATCAGACTGTGTCATTGTGCAAGGTAAGAAGCTATATAGAATCAAAGTATTAAAAGCTTTTGCTAGTGTTAAAGCTGGATACTTAGGAGGATATATAGAATCAGAGTTTAATTTAAGTCATCAAGGTAATGCTTGGATTGGTGATGATGCAAAGGTTTTTGGAAATGCTCAGGTTTATGGAGATGCTTTAGTTTATGGAGATGCTTTAGTTTCTGGAAATGCTAAGGTTTTTGGAAATGCTCAGGTTTACGGAAATGCTAAGGTTTTTGGAAAGGCTAAGGTTTATGGAAATGCTTGGATTCATGGAAATGTTGAGATTTATGGAAATGCTCATGTTTATGGAGATGCTTTAGTTTCTGGAAATGCTAGGATTAGATTAACTTCACAAATATTTAATATTCCTACATTGAAATTTAATATTACAATTACCCCTAAAAATGCTCAAATTGGATGTTTAAATTGTTCTCACTCTGTTTGGAAAAAATCATACAAAAAATTAGCTAAAAAATATCATTTATCTTCAAGTGAAATAAAGTATATTAAAGAGTGTTACAAATTAGGATTAAAAATAGTAAAACATTATAAAAAATAATGTAATAGAGTATGATAATTAAAACTACAATCCAATGTGCTTTATGTAAATGGAAGATTAATTATTTAGAAGATAGTTTTACAGGAGAACCTATATTAGATTCATTTACAGAAAGCCCATATATAAATTTAAATGATTATGGAGAATCTTGCCCTATTTGTGGAGGATTCATTTGTGAAGATTGTCTATTAAAAAATAAGCATAAATGCAATAATTGATAAGGAGAAAATGAATATGAAAAAGTATAAGCTAGTAAAATCAGATTATGTTATTGTGCGAGGTAAGAAGCTATATAGAATCAAAGCATTAAGAAATTTTGGTAGTGTTAAAACTGGATACTTAGGAGGATATATAGAATCAGAGTTTAATTTAAGTCATCAAGGTAATGCTTGGATTTGTGATGATGCAAAGGTTTTTGGAAATGCTCAGGTTTATGGAGATGCTTTAGTTTCTGGAAATGCCAAGGTTTTTGGAGATGCTTGACTTATATAGATGTTGAGATTTATTGGAATACAAGAAATTTTTATGATATTTAAATACATATAAAATAAATTCAAAGGAAAAACTAAAAATGAACCATTTATTAAGAAGAAATCATAAAAATACATGGATTCAAATACCTCATCCATTAATAAATTCACATAATTCATACTTGGAAATGCTTGAAAATGAAATAGAATCAGCAGTTAATGCAGAATTTGAAGAATGGTATAAAAACCATGTGAGAAATAGAGCTAAAATTAGAGCCTTGACAAATAGAAATCAGGGGTTATAATAATATTAGAGGGAAATATATGCCAAAAATTAAAATTAAGGAGGTTAAAAGGCTTTCTGATTCATGTTTTGGTACATATAAATGGGGAAAATCTGAATATATAATTTCAATTTCTGAGAAAAAAATCAAAAAAGATCCATCAATATATTTAGAGACTTTAATCCATGAATTATTGCATTTTATTTTTACTCGTTTAAGAGTTTTATTTAGAGCGAAATTAACAAATCATCGAGAACATATTTTAATAGGAAAGATTGAAGAATCAATTAAAAGAATTATAATAAATGAATATTTAAAAATATTGAAAAATAAGGAGGAAAAATAAAATGTACAGACATGGAGACGTGCAATTAATTCCAATTAAGGAAATACCAAAAGAAGCTAAGAAAGTTGAAGGAAGAAAGGAACTAGCGTATGGAGAAGTTACGGGCCATGCTCATAGAATAGATGTAGGAGAGATATTTGAGACAAAAGATGGAAAATTATATTTATCTGTTGATAATCTTTCTGATTTAACTTATGTGGATAATTTTTCTAATTTAGATCATGAAGAACATCAAACTCTTAAGATTAAAAAAGGGAAATATGCCATAAAAATTAAAAGGCAAATTTCCGCTGATTATAACTGGGAAAATGTAAGGGATTAAATATGATAGAAGAATTAACCTCGCAACAAGAAAAGAGGATTCCTGAAATAATTAATTATTGGGATTCTTTAATTACTGATGGCAACACTGAAATTGATTATAAAAAAATTCAAAAAGGTTTGTCATATCTTTATCAATTGAGTGGTTTAAAGTGTCCAATGATTTTATATGCTGATTCTCCTTTGGCCTCTCAATTATTAGCTAATTTTATTAAAAATACAGGGGAAAATCTTAAGGAAAATATTGAGGAGAATCTATGGGAAAATCTATGGAAAAATCTTGGAGAAAATATATGGGAAAATCTTAGGGAAAATCTTAGTGAAAATCTATGGAAAAATCTTGGTAAAAATCTAGGAAAAAATCTAGGGGAAAATCTTAGGGAAAATCTTAGTGAAAATCTATGGGAAAATCTTGGTAAAAATCTAGGAAAAAATCTAGAGGAAAATCTTAGTGAAAATCTATGGAAAAATCTTGGAGAAAATATATGGGAAAATCTTAGGGAAAATCTTAGTGAAAATCTTAGGGAAAATCTTAGGGAAAATCTTAGTGAAAATCTATGGGAAAATCTATGGAAAAATCTAGGAAAAAATCTAGAGGAAAATCTTAGGGAAAATCTATGGAAAAATATAGAGAAAAACATAGGGAAAAAATTAATTTATTTTAATTCTTCGTGGAGAGATATTTTTGATTGCAATTGGGTAGCTTTTTATTTATTTGGAGAGGAAATTGGCGTTAAATATTCATCTGAAAATTCAAGAGGTTTAAAAAATTATTGTGAATTTTTAAAAGGGGGAACTTTTCTCTCTATTCTTTTTGAGAGATTAGCAATAATTTGCCGAAAACCGAAAATAATTTTAAGAGATGAAAGAAAACGACTACATTCTTCTGTTTCTCCGGCAGTAGTTTGGCGAGATGAAGTGAAAAATTATTTTTGGCATGGGATCTTAGTAAGCGAAAAAATAATTATGCGACCAAATGATTTGACAATAGAAGAAATATTAAATGAGAGAAATTCGGAAGTTTCCAGAGCAATTGCCGAAAAATTAGGATGGGAGAATTATCTTAAAAAAATTGGATCTGTTTTAATAGATAAATGGTTTGATGTGAATACAAGTTGTCATTATGAACTTTATGATTTTAAAAAACGGCGTTTTCCATTAATGCCAAGGCTTTTAAAAATGGAATCTCCTGAGCTAAAGGATGGCACAAGACCTTTCTATATAGAACCAGTACATCACGAATTAGAAACTTGTCAAGCTGCCAGGAGATGGCAATTTTACAAGCCCGATTTAACTGAGCCTACTGTTAAAGAATGCAATAAATTTCCTGAATTGGTATTTGAAAGAGAAGCTTAAATTGATGGGGGGTTGATTAAACAAACTCAAATGAATTATTCTTTTTATATTAAACCAGCACAAAATGGCATTATAATTGAAGTTTATGATAAAGAATTTAACTATAAAGGATCTGTAATAGCAGAAGATTTGTCATCTGCTTTAAAAGCAATAGAAGATTTAGATGATTCAAGTATTGATACTGAATTTGAGGAGAATTAAAATGACTAATAAAAAATCAATAAAAATTAGAGATATTGTAAATGGATACATAATTGAAAAAGATGATTTTCCAGAATTATCCGAAGAATTTTGTGAAACTCTTGATGAAGCTTTAGAAATAGCTAAGAGATTTTTAAAATTTAATAAAGAAGATAAACAATTATCTTTTGATTGTAAAGGAAATTGGTCTTAAGTGAAATATAATACTCATTATTCAAAATTATTAAAAAAATTACGAAAAGAGGAATTACATGATCTTAATTTAGAACATTTATATGATAATATTTTTGGTACACCATATTTAATTTCTAATGAAGATTTACAAGAAAAATATGGTATAAACATAAAAAAAGAAAATTTATTGAATAAAGCAAATCAATTGATTATGAATAATTTTAATGGTTTAACAAAAAAAGAAAGGAGAATAATAAAATTATATATAAAAGGAATTAAAGTAAAATCAATTACTAAGAAATTAAATTTATCTAAATCATATATATATAAAATTCTAAAACTAATTTCTAAAAAATTAAAATTAAAAATGGAGGAATAAATGTCAAATAAAATAGTTACAGAGTCTTTCTTAGAAGTTGAAGGAGTTAATACAAATCCTAAATATAAGAAATTTAATAGTGGAAGTATTTTAACAAGCAATGGTTGGATTAATGTAGCTAAAAATGTGGATATTAATACATTTGAAAAAGGTAATACTTATACAGTTGATATTGAAATTAATGAACAAGGTTATCAAACTATTGTAAAGAATAAAACAGTTGATGAAGCTTTAGAAATACCTAAGGATTTTTTAAAGCATGAGGCAAAAAAATTATCAGGACAAAAAACTTTAAAAAAATCAACTGATTGGGAAATAAAAGATGAAAATAAAAATAAAAGTATGATGTTAGGAGGATTATTTCATGATGCTTCAGCATTAATTGCTTCGGATTTTTCTGGAACAAGTTTAAAAGAAAAATTAGAATTAGTTAAAGAAGCGGTTGAAGGATTAATTCAAATAAGAAAAGAATTTGAATAATTAAAAGGGAGCAATACATATGACTAAAACAATTGAAGTGAGTGATGAAACATTTGAGAAGATAAAAGATCAATTATCCCAAGAAAAAATAAAGGAAATTGAAAATTATGATGATATGATAGGTCAAAAATATTTTTTCCGGACTGTAACATATCATTTGGTAGGTAAAGTAACAAAACGTATTGGTTCATTTCTTAAACTTGAACAAAGCTCTTGGGTAGCTGATAGTGGGCGTTTTATGCAAGCTATTAAAGATGGAACTTTAAATGAAGTTGAACCAGTAGGAATTGCTTATGTAAATATAGAATCAGTTACAGATATGTTTCCATGGAATCATCCATTGCCTACAAAACAACAATAAAAATATTATATGAAAATAATCATAACAATTACAAGAGATAATAGAGGTGAAAATCATAGTTGGAATAAAAGTAGAAGTGGAAATTGGTTTTTAAGTAGAAGTGGAGGTTGGAATTATAGTGATAGTAGAAATTATTAAACATATTAATAAATTAAAATAGAAATACTATATGAAAATAATTAAAATACGTAAAAGAAATCTTAATTGGCTTGGTAATTGGAGTAGAAGTAGAAGTGCTAATGGAAGTTGGAGTTATAGTTGGAGTAGCTGCAGAAATTGGCTTAGTCATTGGTATTGGAGTTATAGTAAAAGTAAAAACGCAATCTGGAGTTATAGTAAGAGTTGGAGTAAAAGCATAAATGTAGGTTGGAGTTATAGTTGTAGTAGAAATAAAGCTATATGAATATATTAATAAAAGATATTAAAGGAAATTTATAAATGGGTAGACCTAAAAAATATAAATTTGATTATCCAAGCGTAACAGAAATTGTAGATATTATTGATAAACCTGGATTACGTTATTGGTACGGTAAATTTGGGATTGATAAATGTGAAGAAATTAAAAACAGAAGTCAAGCAATAGGACATAAAGTACATAAAGCAATAGAGCGTTTCTTAAAAGGGGAGCCATTTAGTCAGGCCAGTGAAAGTTTAAATGATCATGAAATACATATGCTTTCATACCTGACTAAATGGTGTGAAGAAAATCAATTTAAACCAAACTCTGAAAATATTGAAAGAGTTTTGTATTGTCATCAACAGAAATTTGCTGGAACACCTGATGCAATAACAACTATTTTAGTTGATTGGAAAACTGATAGTAAACCACACAATAAATCAGAAGAAAGAGAGCGTAAATTTAAATATGCTTTACAGCATGCTGGTTATTCATTAGCTTGTTATGAAGAATTAGGATATTGGATTAATAAAGCATATACTGTAAGAATTAGCAAAGAAAAAGAATTTGATGTATATAAATTTGACGATTTAACAGAATTTCGTCGATTATTTTTAAATTTAAGGGAAATATATAAATATGTTAGAGGTAAATAATGCAATTATTAGAGTCTCATGTAAAGCAATTTTACAAGTTATTACAACATCAAGATAAATGGAGCCAAGTCCATGCACAAAATGTTCAAACACAAAATATCATCGACCGTCAATTATTACATGGCGAAAATCAGTTTATATCATGGGTTAAAGAGTATAATGGCAAAGGTAATCTCTTTATGGGGAGGAATCCTAGACAGGAGAATGGGTTGGTGGATTCAATTACTTGTGTATCTTTAGATATTGATCCAATTAGATCTAAAGATTCTGCATCTACTTTTAGTCAATTACAAGAAGCAATTAAGGCAGGTAAATCAATATTAAAAAGGGAGGAATATTCTAATGGAATTATTGCTACAAGTGGTAATGGTTGTCATTTGTATTGGGCTTTTGGGATACCTATTCGAGAAAAAATAAAAGAATTTGAAAATGGAACTAAAAAATTTGAACAAGAAATTAGAAATTTAATAGAGGAACAATACAATGTCAAAGTCGATGCAATATATGACAACTCTAGATTGGTTAAAATCATTGGAACAACGTCTACCAAAGGTGAGTTTGATAAAAGACGCATTGCTAGATTTTTACAAACTATCAATTGGTCCAGGGCTTTCAATGGACATATTCGTGAAAGAATATTATCTTATTCAACAACACAACAAATTAGAAAACCTGCCCCAATTCCTAAAACGGACGGAATTAATAGATCAGAATTGGACTTCGGGCTTGCACTTCGTCTTAAACAAGATGGAGCTAGCTCGAATGATATACGCACCTTTCTTAAATCTCATGGTTATCGAGCCAGACCAGACGATATTGAAAGAATCATTGCAAAAATATTTCAAAGACAAGAAAATAATTCAAGCTACAGATCATGGGAATTATGTGGAGATAATGGAACAACTAAACAATCCGAAATTATTTCACCATCAACCCATTTCGATGAATATAAAAGACAACTTGGACGTAGAATTGAAAAACCAGATCCCGAATTGCCTACAGGAATTCCTACACTCGATAGATTTACCTACGGACTTAAAAAAGGAAATATTTGGATTGTGGGTTCAAGAACAAATATTGGCAAGACATCTTTGGCTATTACAATCGCTCAAAATTTACTTAAATTCAATAAACGTATTCTTTTCTTCTCTACAGAAATGTATTGGGAAGATATCTTCAACAGATTTGTCTCCATTGGATCTGGAATCCCTATTGAAGAACTTACAACCGGAAATTTCAAATCTGGATCTAACATTAAATTTGATGAATATGGTAGACACTTTAAATCGCAAAATTTATTTATTGATGATGGAGCTGAACCGACATTATCAGAAGTTACTCAAAGAATATCCGAATTTCACCCCGATTGTATCATCTTTGATCACATCCAAAGAGTTTCTCACAATGCGGATCAAAGATATCTTGAAATCTCAAAATTCGTTAAAGGATTAAATACATTGTGTAGACAATATAATTGTGCGGGTATTGTTAATTCACAGCTTAATAGATTAGCGGAAAGAGAAGTGCCTGCATTACATCATTTAAAAGAATGTGGAGCATTAGAAGAAGAAGCTCATACAGTCATTTTACTTAGCCCTATTACTAAAAATGACCAAGAAACTGAACAATTAATTCTCTTAGATTTAGCTAAAAATAGAGGTCCAAAAGGACAAATTGAAACTAAATTTAATAAATTAAATCTTAAATTTGAGGAATTATAATGAAACTTTGTGTTTACTTAGCACAAAAAATGACTGGTAGAACTTGTTTAGAGATTATTAAAGAAGCAAGAAAAGTTACTAGAATATTTAAAAAGCATGGATTAGATATTTGGAGTCCGGCAATCGCTGAAAAAATACCTAATGTAAAAAAGAAACTTAATGTATTATCAAAAGAAGATTTATTATCTAAATGGATGATAGATAAAAAAGAAGGATTACGAAATTGTCACATATTTTATGACGTAACAGGAGATTTACATAGTGAAGGAACAAATGTTGAAAGAGGTTATATGAGGTGGTATTTATGGAGGCCTTCTATTCGTTGTCGAAAACCAGATCATATTTATTCTATTTCAGATATTGAGGATGATTTTATTGCTAATTCCCATGTTCAAGCTGCAATTGTAATTCGTAGATTATGGGGTTCAAGAAAGAAATGGATATTGTGGAAAATAAGTCATATTCTATATGGACTACCTAAAATGATTCTTATTCAATTAAAATCGTTATTCTTATAAGGAGATAAATTATGTTATCAATTAGTTTTTGGAAAAAAGATTCAGGAAATATGCTAACTCATGCACATGGATTAACACATGAACAAATACAAGAATTGCATGAAATTAATATTGGAGATAGACTTGTATTGTGGCAACAATCTAAAGATACAGAAACAAAACCTAACTATACATTAAAAAAGTTTATTAAAAAAGAATCACTTAAGGAGGAATAAATGCCATTTGTTGTTCAATCAGATAGAATTAGATTAGATAATAATGGAGATATTTTAACTCCTGGTGATCTTTGTTATTTAATTTATAAAAAATTAGTTAGAGCGTGGAAGAATGAACGAAGATGGACAACTGTCCATAATTTATATAAAAATTCAAAGATTGAATATATGAATGAGTGGTGGTTTAAATGGCAGTATAAAACTTCTTTAACTTATGAAGATTTTATATCTGCCTTAGATTTAGCTTGGCAAGTATTTTTTAATCTTCATGTTATGGAATATGAAAAAAGAAAACAAGAAGAAAATGGAGATATATAATGAAAAATAATTCATGGAAATGTTCACATTGTGGATACCAAGATTTTTGGTTTGATAGAACTATAACAACGTCTACGAATGAAAATGAAACTATGTATTATAGATGTAATAAATGTGGTAAAGATATTAGTAATGAAATATATAATACAAATGTAGAAGTTAAATCAGAAAATTTTTCCAAATTTGTTGATTTAATCGCCAATCAATTCAAACATGGGGGAAATAAATATTCAATTCCAGGATTTTTAGATAGAGAAGCTACTGATATTATATCATCTTGTTTTGGAGGGGAATCACAATTAGATTGGATTTTAGGTACTATAATGAAATATCTTTTTAGATTTAAAAATTTTCAAAGAGAAAAAGATTTATTTAAAATAGCTACATATTGTTATATTCTTTGGTTAAAAATAGGTGGACATATTAAAGAAAATCATGATGAGGATATTAAAAAATGATGGATTTTGGTCCACATAAATATAATGCAAAATTACATATAAATCGTGATCCTGCATTTTTACTTTCATCTCCAATGGTAATTGATATTGAAACAGATGAACGAGATAAGTTTGTAGGTATAGGGTTAACGAGCACTGGTATGGACATATTTTATATTACTGATTTAAAATATGTACGAGATTATTTATTAGGGTCTCAATTAATAACTCATGGAGGAAAATTTGATCTAATTCAACTTAGAAAATGGGGAATTGATATTCAACCTAAACAGTTACTATACGACACACAAATAATGGCGTATATGTATGATAATATTCAAGGAAAATATGGATTAAAAAATTTAGCTAAAAAATATTTAGGAATGACTTGGCCTACATATGAAGAAATAACTGGAACAGGTAAAAAGAAAATTACATTAGATAAACATCCAATTGAAACAGTTGCAAATTATTGTGGAATGGATACATTAGCAACATTTAAACTTTATAAATATCTTAATGCACGATTATTGAAGTCTCAAAAACAATACTTGAATGAAATAGAAATGCCATTTTATAGAGCATTAATTGAGATGGAAGAACAAGGGATTCAAGTAGATGTGAATTATTTAAAAAAATTGGATAAGCAATTTGAAGAAGAAATGATTTTATTGGAATCTACATTAAATGGATATGTACAAGAACCATTTAATCCTAGATCACCTAAACAGGTTATTAAAGCTTTAAAAGAAAATAAAATTAATGTAATTTCCTCAAAATCAAAGATTTTAAAAGAATTTAAAGAAAAACCGATAATAAGAGATTTACTTAATTATCGAGAAGTTAATAAATTGAAAACAACATATACTAATGTTTTATTACAACATAAAACTTTACCAAGGATTTATTCTTATTTTAATCCTTGTGGTACAATTACTGGGCGTTTAACGTCCAGTAATCCCAATCTTCAAACTATTCCAACTAGAACTATCAAAGGAAAATTAATGAGAAAAGTATTTATAGCAAAACCTGGATATAAATTATTAGTTGCTGACTATTCAAATATAGAACCAAGATTTGTAGCACATTTTAGTCAAGATCCAGTATTATTGGAGATTTTTAATTCAGATAAAAATTTTCATGAAGTTACAGCACAAAAATTAAATTTATCTAAAGAAATAGCTAAAACTTTTAATTTAGCAACTACTTACGGATCAGGAGCTAAAACTTTAGCTGATGAAGCAAATATTTCAATTTCAAACGCATTAAAATATTTGGAAGATTATTGGAAATTATATAAAGGGTTAAATGCTTGGTGTATTAAACAAAAATTTTATGCTCATAAATATGGGGGAATTAGAACATATTTAGGTAAATTTATTCCTTTAGTTGGAATAAATGGAACAGACATGAAACGTAGATTTTTTTGTGAAAGATGTGCAGTAGATTATCCATGTCAAAGTAGTGTAAGTGAATTAATAAAACTTGCAATGATTAAATTACATGAAAATGCGTATATTCCAATTCTTCAAGTCCATGATGAACTTTTATTTGAAGTCGAAGAAGAAAGAGCCGAACATGAATTGTCTGTGATTAAATATATTATGGAAAATGCTATACAATTATCTGTTCCATTAAAAGTTGAAATTAAAATTGGAAATAATTGGGGAGAATGCAAATGAAATTTAGCTACCAATATGATGAAGGAAGACCAAAAGTTGAAATGGAAATTAACAATGATTCTACTTTACCTGATGTAATTCAATCATTTGAAGATTTTTTATTGGCCTGTGGATACAGATTTGAAGGTCATTTAGATTTAGTAGAAAATTATGAAGAAAAAGAAATATAATCTAGACAAAAGATTTATTTCTTTTCTAAGACGTGAATGGTGGTTTTATTGTGAAGCAAGAAAAGAAGCTTTAAATAAGGCAAAATGTATAGAATTAATAAGCGGAGCATCTATGTGGCAATGTGCAAAATGCAAAAAAAGGTTTGTTAAAGTTTATGTAGATCATATTAAACCAATTGGTAGACCTAAAGACGAAAAAAGACGACTAGATTGGAATAAACTCCGAGATTTAATATGGTTTACTTCTCATCAAGTGTTATGCAAAAAATGTCACAATAAAAAAACAAAAAGAGAGAAAAGGGGAAAACATGATTAATTTAAAGGGCGTTTTTCTTACAGATATACATTTACCTGATAGTATAAATCTTAATCCAATTTTTAATTATCTCAATGATTATAAACCAAATATTGTAATTCTTGGTGGAGATATTATAGATGCTAAAGGATTACATGGAATTGATAATAGGCCTGCAAATGCTTTTAAAATTGATTGGTATAAAAGAGATTGTAAATTGTTGAAAGATTTTTTAATTAAATTAAATAAAATTGTTCCTAACGCTAAATTTATTTATCTAGAAGGGAATCATGAAGAAAGATATAAAAGATTAATGAATAAATATCCAGATACATTTAAAGGACAATTTAATCTTCTTCGGGATTCAACTCCAAAAAGAATGAAAATTAAGTGGATTTCTTATGGTAATTATAATTCATTTTATAGATTAGGAGACACAATATTTGTACATGGCACTATTTATCCAGATCATCATGCTAAAAGATATGCCTTAGATCATACACCGTTTAAGTGTATTTATGGTCATTTACATCATTTTCAAGCATATACAACTAGAAAAGCATTTTCTACTATGACACCTAGATATGCTATAACTCCAGGATGTTTATCTCATACAACTCCTGAATGGAAAAAAGGTGCTCCCAATCAATGGGTAAATGGATTTATTAGTTTTGAATTAAATAATAACACTGTTATTCCTACAATTCATGTAATTGAAAAAGGTAGATTTTATATAGGAGGAAAAGAATACAAATGAATTGTTATAAAATAGAAGTTAAAACAACCAATGCTGTAGGTAATACCACTTGCAATAGATTAACAGAATTAGGAGGTGAATATTTTGATTGTGAAGATGGGATTCTGTATATTGTCACTGAAAATCCAAAAGCTATTTTCGATAAATTTTCCAATGATACGGTTATTTCGATTACAAAAATTGGAATAGGGTATGTATTATGAATTTAATAAATGATTTATTTCATATTTTAGTTGGATTTAGAAAATTTATCATGGGAGTTATTGGATTAGCTATATTAATAGTAGCAGATTTAATAATATTAATTTTATTTTTAAAAGGATTAATTTCTGGGGATAAATTCATTGATTTTTCAATTGAATCTGGAAAAGTTGTCGGAATAATTGTATCAGCATTTATGGCTTGTAATATTTTAGCTAAAACTGTAGGAGTAACAAAAGAATGGTTAATAAAAAAGAAATGAATTATATAAGAAATTTACATAATCCAATTAAAAGGAAATAATAAAATGGAAAAATGTAAACCATATAATTATTCATTTACAATGTCACCTGATATTGCACTTGAATTTTATACAGAAGTTAAAAAGAGAAATCTTAATACAGAAAAAGAACGATTAAATTTGTTAATTGAATTAACTAAACAAGGAAAAATAAAATCTATTAGTAAAACTTCTAGATCAAAAGAAGAATTAATTAAAGATTTAAGTAAACATTTTAATGTTCTTTATATAAAACCAAAAAATAATGAGACAACTTGAGTTTGAATTTATATGTATTAATTGTAAAAATTTAATCACAAATCAAGAAACAGCAATTTATGCTACTGGCGAAGGTTTTGTTTGTAATCAGTGTATAGAAATATGGTTAGGAGGTAATGAAGAAGATGGCCCGACGACGCAGACTTAAACTTGGTACGGGGGCTAGGTTTAAGGCTCTTAAAACAAGACTAGCAAGACGTGGTGTAAGATCTCCAGGAGCGTTAGCTGCATGGATAGGACGAAGGAAATATGGTAAAAGAAGGTTCCAAAAACTGGCAGCTAAAGGTAGAAGAAGAAAATACTAATTAATAGGGAGGCAGTTGAAGTCTAACATAAGTCCTCCCGAAAATTTAAGGAGATTATATGAGTATTATCAAACATTTTAAATTGACTGTAATCTTGTTAGGTATAGTAGGAATTATACTATATCCATATTATAAATTGTGGAAAATGAAAACTTACAATGAAAAAGTGTCATTAACGTTAAAAGACAATGAAAAAAGAAAAATTATAATAGAAGATAGAACTATTACTAATGTTGAAAAAGATAAAATTGAAGTTAAATCGGGGGCAAGAACTACAGTAATCACTGTAAAAAATGATGGCTCAATAGATTTATATAGTCCGACTATAGGATTTATTTGTGAACCTGGATATGCTACTTTTTATTCCAATGAAAAATTATGGGTTGGATTAGATATTCAATGGTTCTATTGGAGGAGAATAGGTTTATTAAGTGGTATAGGATTAAGATCTGAAAATCATGATTTAAAAGGTAAAATAAATGTTCTTAGTTTAAGCTATACTATGCCTTTTAAAATTCTATCAAATACGAGTATGTATATAGGATTAAATGATTCTACTAAATTCTTAGCTGGTATTCGAGTTAAATGGTAAAGGAGAATAATATGTGTGAATCTACTTATAAAAAACTTTATTACAATTTATTACAACGATACACAATTGTTAAAGATTGGTATTTAAAGACATTAGAAAATTACGATGGTATGATGACACGAAAAGATTTAGAAGTAGATTTTGATAGAAGATTATTGGAGGCATTAGAAGAAAAATAAAGGAGATATAAAATGGAGGAATATAAATCAGAACTAAAACAAGCATTAATGCCAAATATGTATGAGAATGGATTATTGGAAATTATGCAAAATATGTGGACTATATTAAAAAATCGACATGAAAATCCTTTTCTTAATACAGGAAATCGTGTTAAATTACCTCATTTTGATATTCAAGCATATTCTTGGACTGATGAGAACCAACAATACAATTTAAAATGGAAAAATTGGAAAGTAAGTTGGTATAAACATTGTAATAGAGGAGTAAATGTTAATAGACATCTGACAATGAATGAAATTGAAGATTGTTTAAAACAATATTTATTAGAATTATCAGAAGAAAAAAATGAAAAATCCAATATATGAACAAATAGCTTTAACTGATGCTCGAATACTGCTTCTTGCCTTAACAGAAGATAAATTATATGGAAATAAAATTGAAATGCTAACTAAATGGGCAAATCAAATTATTAAAAATTATCCCCCACAAAATACAATCGAAGAAATGTGGAAATCTAGAATATCTGAATATATTATTAATAGAATAAAAAATAAGGATGTGGAAAATGATTAAAAAATTAATTTTAAGTGTAATTTGTTTAAGTTGTATAGCCTGTACTCCAAAAGAAAAATATGTAAAAGTAATTTATAAATCATTGCCAAAAGTAGTTATTACAATAGCTCCAGTTGTATTAGAAAATGAAATGAAATCAAAAATAGGTGCAGGGGTATTTATTAGTAAACATGGGCATATTTTAACTTGTTCTCATATTTTAGCTAATAATAAATTAAAAGATATAATAAGTGTTGAAACTTATTATGGAGATTTATTTCCTGCTAAAATATTGGCAAAAGAAGATAAAAAAGACTTAGCATTATTGAAAATAGATCATTATACTTCGTATTATGCAATAGTAGCTAAACCAGGGACTTTAAAAGTGGGTCAAGAAGTCATAGCAATAGGTCATCCATTAATGTACGATTGGACAGTAACGCATGGAATAATTAGTGCATTAAATAGAGATTGTGTACAATATAATCTTTTACAAACTAATGCAGCTATAAATCCAGGAAATTCTGGTGGCCCATTATTTAACTTAAAAGGAGAGATAGTTGGAATTAATACTAGAATTATAAGTCCTATTGTTCCTCCTCTTAACACTGGATTAGGATTAGCCGTAGAAGCAAGTCAAATTTATGAATTTTTAATTAAATATAGAAAATTATTAAAATGATAGAGCATATAGCTAAATCATTAGTTGATTGGGGAATTTGGGAGATATTAATTCTTGTAGCCGTTGTTGGTGAATGGTATACGAGTATAAAACATTATAGACATTTTGTAGGAAGAAAAAAATCAGCTAATGATAAACGTAAAATTACTAGATTAATTAAAAAAACATTAAAAAATTAAATAGATAATTTATAGGAGAAATCATGAATAAAATTAAATTCATGCGGATTTTTTGGGCCATATGGGGTTGTGTATCAGCAGCTTTAGGTGCAGGATTAATAAGTATTTGTTGGAGATTTCATTTATGGGGATTATTAATATTTAATTTAATTGTAACAGCAGTTGCTTTATTATCATGTTATAATCTTATTAAATACTATGAAGAAATAGAGGAAAATAATGCCTAAATCCGCTTTACCAGAATATATAGATGAACCAAAAGAATGGATAGGAACTGACTGGGATAATTGGTTACAACGTCCTTTACTTAATATTAAACATTGGTTTGCTTTTAGTTCTAGAGCTACTGAATGGTGGGCTAAATGGAGAGAATTTCCTATTACTTTATTAGCTATTAGAGGAAAAGGATTATATAGAGTAGAAAATACAGATGGATCACAAGTTTTATACTTAGATGAAGAAATATTATTCAGAAGAAAATTATATGGATTTTATCTATCCGCTATTCAATATTGGTGTAGATGGCATTTTGCTATTCAATGGCCTTTACATATAACGTTTCATGTGTATTTTAGTCAGAAAAACGTCCCCACTTTTCCAACACGACCAAATAAAGATATAGCCTGTAAATTATTTTATTTTAGATGTGGGGCTAGACGGGATGCCGATAAGGTGTATTGGTTTCCTAGTTTATTTATAGGATTAACTTGGAATTAAAATAATGGTTAAATATAAAAGAGATAAGAAAGGTAAGTTTATTAAAGAGCGTAAAATTGATTTAATTGAAATTATATGGTTAATAGTATTTTGGTCTGTTGTTATTATTGCTATGGAAAAACTTAAATGGGAAGCAGCTAAAGCAATTACTTGTACTTCAATTATAATTATAGGAATTTCATCATTTGGGATTATAATTTCAGAATTTCTTAAATATCAAGCTGTACGGCATATAAGAAAATTATTAGGAAAAAGAAAGGAGATTTAATGAAACCTAAAAAGAAAAAACAAGAAGAAACTTATTCAATTACACCTAAAGGATTTATTGAATATTCTATTTCGGATAGTAAGAGTATTTGGGATGATTTAGAATTATATTGTTATAGACATGGATATAATGCTATTTTAATAAATAAAGATGGCGGAGAATTTATTAAAGTAGAAATAGAAAATGAAAAGAATTAAAAAGAAATGGGGTAATGAGACGTGGATTGTTAATGGATTAGAATATTGTGGGAAAATTCTCACTGTAGAGCCAAATCATCAATGCAGTTTACATTTCCATAAAAATAAAAAAGAAACATTCTATATACTTTGTGGAACTTTAAAATTAAGCATTTTTAATTTTAAAACCGGAAAATTGAAACATAGAATTTTAAATACAGGAAAATCAATAACACTTTTACCTATGACTCCACATTCTTTTCAAACAGTTGGAGAGGAAAGTTGTACATTTATAGAGTTTTCTACTCATCACGAAGATTCAGATAGTTATAGAATAACAAGGAGTAAATAAATGATTCCTAAACCGGGTGAAATTCTATATGATATCGGTAAATCAGGCAGAGGTAAATTATCTATTGCTATTGGATATAATAGAACAGTTAAGACATTAATAAGAAAATTAACTCGTGCATATGGTACCCCCTCCTTACAATATTATTCTAATTATCCAAAAGCTAAATTAATAGTTGTGGAATGGGTTATACCTAAAGGCAGGAAAGAATTGAAAAAAGTTAAAAAATTGCTTAAAGTAAGCAAGGATAGAAAATAGAGCTATTTTAGAGCTATTAAACCGCTTTAATTTGTTTCTTTTATCTCAATTTTCAATTATTCGGAGGTCTAATGGGTCTAAGTATGGATAAATCGCTCCTAGGGCAAATTTGGAGCTTATGTGTAACATTTCTTGAAACTATAATTAATCGAAACATATCTAATTATCAATCAGATTCATTAAAAAAGTCCCGTTTTGAACGGACATTTGAAAAACCAAGACATTTAGATCATGTAATTTTAACCTTAATTAGGACTGATTTCACAGATAAATCAACAATTGGAGAGCTCTATTTTAATGGCACTTTTGAATGTTATACATTAGAAGATCCTGTTAGAGACAAGAAAATTTATGGAGAAACGGCTATTCCAAAAGGAAGATATAAAATAGATTTTAGGTGGTCTCCTAAATATAAAAGAAAAATGCCCAGATTATTAAATGTAAAGAATTATATCGGAATTTTAATACATTGGGGTTGTTATCCAAAAGACACAAAAGGTTGTGTGTTAGTAGGGGAAATTAAAGGAAAAGATTTTATAGGCAGAAGTAAAATTGCATTTAATAGATTATTTGAACGATTAAAAGGAAAGGAGGTAGAAATTATAATACAATGAATCCTGAATCTTATTATAAATTAGTAGAGAACGTAGTTAGAGATGGAAAATATGGAAAGTTAATTACAATTGTAGAGATAGATGAGGAAGGAAATCAGACTAGAACTGAAACATTCACTCCGATTTTTTCTTTCGATGAAATTGACAAGTAGGACAATTACAAATTCTAGGTTCTAAACTATGAACTTTAGAAGATGGTTTGTTGCAATTAGGATAGAAAGTAAAAGTTGTGTTACATTCTTCACATTCAAATGATTTAATTTCTGAGGCAAAACGAAGCCCTATAACCTGTTTACATACAGGGCATAGGGCTTGTTTCATTGGGCCTTTATTTGTTCTCCACCTTTCATCATCTTCTTTATGTTGGTGGTTGAACCAGACCATTATATATTCCTTTAAGTTAAATATTTTACTACAAGTGAAATAGCCGTAGCAATTAATCCAGCCCCTATTCCGATTTTCACTCTCATTCCAGATGTCACTTCCAATAGTCTGTCTAATTTCTTATCATGAACATCTAATCTTTTTTCAGTATTTTCTTTAAAATCTAAAAATAAATTTTTGTATTCATTCCAATCATTTTTAGTTGGCATATTAATTACCGCCTTTTTGATTGTTCTCTTGTAATGTTTCCAGCAGTAAAACTCAAACGAGATAAAAAATTAGGCAATCTTCTTAATGCAATATCCCCTTTAATTCCTAATTTATATCCATCAGTTAATAATTTAATTCCACTTGGAGTTGTCATTAATTTTCCAACTAAAGCAGGACCAAGAAGAATTGTAGCTCCTCCTACTGCTGCCATAGGACGAAAAGGTCTTTGACCTGGAACAACAGCGTAAGCTAAAGAACCTAATGCTCCTGCAATAGCTCCAAATTGAGCTAATCGAATAGCAATAGGCGCTCCAACAGCCCCAGTTTTAGCTTGTGTAGTTTGAACTACTTTTGCAAAGTCATTTAATAAATTAATCTCATTTTGTGGCAAAATTTCTTTTAGCATTGCTATTGTTTTGCGATCAGTTAATTCTTTGATTAACTTATTACCCTGAATTGTAGTAGTTGCTCTATCTGTATTTCTATTAATCAATCCTTCATAATAACCTGATTTCACAGTATTCCATGTATCATCGAATTTAATAGATGGATCAAGTTCTGAAGCTTTTTTTATCGCAGTACGAACTTGACGAATTTCTTCTAAATTTCCAGGCTTAAATAATTTATCACCAATTTTAGAAACCTGATATTTATTTTTAATAATTAAATCAGTTAAAAAATCATTTTCAAAAATTTCTTTTCCTTCTTTATAAAACTTATTTGTATTTCTCCATAATGTTGACGCATCTCCGCTTAAATTTTTTCCTGCCTGTTCCATAGCTTCATCAAGAGGAGTTACTAATTTTGATAACATGGATCGAGCTTGCCCTTTACCAGGAACTTCAGCTAAATCTCGTATTTGAGCTAATAATGCAGAACGAATTGCATGAGCTTCACCAAAACTTAAATTATCTGATTGCTGTAATGTCGCTCTTACAGCTCCAGTAACTTCAGGTAAAGAAATAAATCCTTTAATCCGTTGAAGTTGTTCTGTTAATTTTTGTGCGATTTGTTTAAATTGAATAGTAGGAACAATCGCTTGTTGTAAAACTTCGTCAACTTCACTGTACATTCGATTGGCAATAGCTTGGTGCATTTTTCGCCCTTGTTTTACGGCTGTTAGAACGTATGATCCTACTGCCTCGTCTGATAAATCACCTAATCCGTTTGTAATTGTAATAGAAACTTTTCTAGATAATGAAAGAATAGATTTCTGTTGTTGTTCCTTAAATAATCGAAATTCTGCTTGACCTATATATGATCCTTCTACTAATTCTTCTAAAAAATCGAGAAATCTATTTTCAGTTAATTGAGCCGGAGTAAATTCTCCTCCAACAGTATGGAATAACTGTCGTAATCTACTCATACTTTGAATCACGTCTTGTTTAAATGGACTTATTAATTTTTGAGCGCCTCTAAATAATCCAGCGCCAATTACAGAAGCTCCAGCTCCTAAAGCAAATTCTCCTACTGCAGCTCGTATATCTTCTGGAGTTTGTAATCCTCTTACTGCAGCAATCGGAGCTCCTGCTGCTGTAGGAATTAAACCAGGTGCACCTAATTGTGCAGCACGTTGAACTTCAAAAGGTATTGGACGTTCAATCCCTCGTTTAACTATTTCTCCAGTAGCTTGTCCTAATCCAGCTCCAACAATTCCACCAGTAATAGGTCGACCTACTAACCCTCCAGCAGCAATTCCAGCAGTTTCCCCTATAATTCCTCCCACAATTTCCGGAATTTCAGCTTTCAAAGCTTCACCAAAAGTAGGACGTTCAGATATTAACTGTTGTTGAATTGCATTTTGTAATTCTAATTGAGTTGGTTTTTCTTTATCAATTTCTATTTCAAACATTCCTTTATCTGTTTCAACTTGAAATTTAGGCATTTATTTCATCCTTTTAAAACTTTTAATTTTTATCGAAGTAGGCGCAGGAGTTGGTGTAGGTATCGGTGACGGAATAATTTGTTGTGATTGCCCTGTTATAGGTTGAAGATTAAATTTACCTGTTGGATCTTGTACAAAAATAAATTGTGTCATAATTTGTTCTAATCTATTCAATTTATCCATAGCAAAATCAGAAGTATCTCCTAAAGCAGGAGCAAAAGCTTTCATTAATTCATCCACTTCTTCTTGACGAGCAGTCGCACCTGTATCAGCTCGAAGTTTAGTTTCTAAAGCTCGTCGTATTCTTATTCTGGCTTCACGTCCTTGACTCTTAGGAATTTGTAATTTTCCTGTAAATACTTTAATAGGATCAAAAGTCCCTTTTGGAAATATTATATTTCTAGCTTGTTGAATATCATTAATTGCACTTTGTGCTCCTGTTAATCTACCAGCAGCTTCTCCTGCGATTGCTTTAGGAGGTACTTGTGGTCTTTCTGCCACTGGAATTGTAGGTTGAAATTGGACAAATTTACCTGTTGGAGTAAAACGACCGTATTGAGTTTTACCACCAATCATAACTTCAGTAGGCGCACCAACTCCGTACATTTGTTCTTGTTGAAATCTTTGTTGTTCAATATCTGCTCTTAAAGCAGTTGGAACTTGACCTGCAAATTGAAAAGCTTCTTTTTGAGCACGTTCTCTACCTGCTTGAGTTGGAGCTGTTTGTGCTGTTATAGCCGATAAAAGAGATAAAGTTTTTAAATAATCGGGCTGTGAAATTTTTCCTTGTGCCCATTGACTAGTTAATGTACCAATATAATTACCAGTAGATTTACCTTGAGGAGTTGATATATCTATTGAAGGCATATTTTCCATATTAGGAAATACTGATTTAGTCATACCAGTTGCAGCGTTTAATGCAAATTGTCTCACATTATCATCTAAGTCTTTATTGCCAGCAATATTATACAGCATTTGCATTTTAGAAATCATATTTTCATATTGTTGTTGATTTAACATAGCTTTAGTTTGTGCTCTTTGTTGAAGTCCAGCTCCTATAGCTTGACCTGCTTGTAATATTCCTTGAGCTAATATATCATTTCCATTCATAATTATTCATCTCCTTAATTAAAATTTATTTATATTGATAGGGAATAAATGGACTTTGAGCACCACTTGGCATAATCATTTTCCCAGCCGTTGATCCAAGGTATGCTCCAGCTAAAGTTCCTGGTCCAGGTAACATTATAGACCCTAAAGTTGCTCCAATAATTGATCCAGCAGCTCCAATACCTGCTCCCAATAATCCAGATTTTCTTGCTCTTTCTGCTTCGGCTTGCTGTTGAGCAATTTGTTGCTGTTGAAAAGCTAATTGTTGTTGGAATTGAAAAGGTTGTGCTGCCATAGTTGCAGCTTGAATTCCTGCTCCTGTAACTGCTGGAGGTAAAGTTCCAGCAATTCCTGGAGCCATAGCAGCAAACGGACCTACTTGAGGATAGGGTGCATAAGCTTGTTGTTGAATTCCGCCTAATTGAGCTAATCCTGTTTGATATAATGGAGTTTCACCTAAAATTCTAGCTTGTACTTCTTGTTGTTTCTGAATTCCAAGTCGTTCTTGTAACTGTCTAACCATAGCTTGACCAATTGTACTGTCAGCAGTTAATTCTTCTAATGTAGTCCCTGTAATTTTAGTTCCCTTACGTCCAGCTAATTCTTTTAGTTTTTCAATTTCTTGCTTCTCAGTTTGTTTATAAAATTCACTTGGTTCTACTTCTCCACGTAAAGCTTCTAATTGTCTTTTAGCATATTCTTCTTGAACTTCTAATGCTCTTGCTTGTTGTTGAGCATAAGCTTCTTGCTGAGATTCAAGAGTTTCTAATTGTTTACTCATTAATTCTAATTGACGTTCATATTGTGTAGCTTGTAATTGTTCAAAACGTTTAGCTTGTTCTTCTTGAGCTAATCTTTCAGGAGTTTTTTCATAGGCAGTTCTCATTGTTAATTGTCTTTCCAATTCTCCCATTTCTCGTTCTCTCTGTTGAATAACGCCAGCCATTTGAGTAGGTGAAGCTCTCCACACAGTCTGAGATCCAGGAAGATTAACATCATGAGCACCTCCTGTAACACCAGCTTGTTGAAGTCCTTGAAATCGCTCTTTAATAGCAGCTAAATCAGCTTGTTGTCTTTGATATTGATCTCGTTCTGCTGGAGTAGCTTGTTCTAAAGCCTGAGCTATAGGGATTTGTCTTTGAGTAGGAATTAATCCGGCTTCTCCTAATAAAAATTGTCTTTCAGCAACACTTAAATCTAGATATTCTTGTAATCCAGATAAAGCTGCTTGTTCATATGGGGTAGGCATAATCAATTCTCCTTAAATCTTAATTTTACAAATCTATATTTTCTAATAAAAATTGACAATATTGAATTATTCCTAATTGTTTAGTAATTTCAGATTTAGCTGTTTCAATTTGTCTTAATATTAATTCTCTAGTTAATCTTGGTCTAACTTTTGGTCGTCTTATATTTTCGGTTGTATCTTCTATGTTATTATTTTCCATATTTTCCACCTTATTTTTCATTTTATTCTCCTATTAATTAATTTTCAATTCTTAAAAGTTTATATCCAGTTCCACCTGAATCTGCAGTTCCTACACTAACACGTGATAAAGCTGCATTATCAACATCATATACAATCAATCTTGTTTGACCTGCTGTATTATTGCCGTCTACTTTAACAGCATCAACTCCACCACAAGCTAATATAAAACTATCTGCAGCAGGGCTATATAATCCAGTATTAGCATCCCCCATAAAGGATAATCCTGTTAAAGACGCTGTTCCGGCAATAATTTGTAAAACTTTACCTGCCTGCATTCCGAATACACTTGTATTCATATAAGCAATATCAGCGCCACCACAGGTAAAATTAATATTATCTCCGCCACTACTGTACATTCCGGTATTTGTATCTCCTACAAATCCATAACCAGGTAAAGAAACAGAGCCTTGATCGGCTCCAATTAATTTACCACTATCCATAAAAATTCCGTTACTATTAATATAACCTGCTTCAATTCCGGCTGCTATTAAACCTATATTATCCGCAGAAATATTAGCAAAACCTGTATTAGAATCATTGGCAAAAGAAATTCCTGGAGATGTACCTGTCCCTGCTCCAAAAAGAACTTGATTACTGGTAAATTTTAATGGATAAGCTATGCTAGTTGGTTTTAAATGTAATTGACCAGTAGCATCAGTATATTCAAAAACCCATACTGTAGTATCTCCAACGTCGTCTAAAGATAATATTTCACTTGTTCCAGAAGCAGAAGAAAGAATTGAAACAGTTGAAGTGCCAACATCAATACGTTTTGTTGCTCCTACTGAAATACCTAAATTATCGGCTCCAATACGATATATTCCTAAATCAACATCACCAATAAAAGAAAATCCTGGAAGTGATACAGTACCACCATCTGATACAATAACTTTTCCACTTTGCATAGCTAAACCACTTTCGTTCATATAGCAAATGGATGCTCCATTAGCTGCAAAATATATATTATCGGGACCATTATAAATTCCTGTATTAGGATCATCCGCAAAAGAATACGAAGGAGCACCAACTTCACCTGTTCCAGTTAGAACTTGTGTACCTGAAGTTCCAATTTTAAGAGCTATTAAAGCAAGTGTAACATCAATATCGTGATACCAATGAGTTTCTCCTGTAATAGCTTTTATCTGATATCTTAATCGCTCTAATTCTCCAGCTAATGATGTAGGCAAAGATTCTGAGGATGCCGGATATGGATCTACAGTAGACTGCATTTCAGCAGCATTAACTGAATAATCGTCTGTATCTTCAGGAATATTATGATTCACATGAGTAACATCAGATGAATTTAAATCTGCTGCTGTTAAAACTTCACCAGTTACATAAGTTTTATGAACACTGTATGGATAGGACATTTTATTATACACTCCTCTTTAAAATTTTCTTATTTTTAAATAATTTTTTAAAATAACTAATTGGCAATAAATCATTTGCCTTTAAATTAAATTGTAATTTTTTAATTTTTTTATGTACTTGATTAGTGGAAATTATATATTTCCAATTTTCTTCGTTCATCCATCCACTATGTAATGTTTTTGTCATTCGTTTTAAATCTATGGATGTATTTTCACAACCTTCACAAACTAATAAATCTGCGTAGGTTTCATCTTCTAATATAACTCTTGGTCGTTTAATATTAGAAAAATATTTCACTCTTAATTGATTATCAATTTTTCTTTTTTCACGTATTGCTATGGTTTTATTACAAACCATACATCCAATTTTTTTAATCGGGCATCTTTCATTAGTATCAAATTCAATGTAATTTGTATATGTATTCGACATTAAATTCTCCTATGTCCTTTACTAAGTAATGGAAGTATTAAATGAGATAAAAAGAAATCTTCTCCAACTCCATCATTACTAAATTGAAATCTAAATCGTTCTCCCTCTTGCTCTAAATCAAATTCTTGTTTAGTTAATTGTAATGCACTTAATACATCTGTATCTAATATAAAAGATCCTAATGCTGCTCCGCTAGCTCCTAATGTCACAGTAGAGGTAACTTGCTGAACTTCATCTACCCACCACTGCACGTCTAAATCATAATCTCCTCGTGATATAAAATGTAAAACTCCATATTTAATTCGTTTTTCAATTCCAGGTGAATCTAAATTTAACCATCCAGTTATTAAAACAGTTTTATAGGCATTACCATTGTCACTTTTTGTTGTATCTTCTAATTTCCAAACATATCCATTATAATCTACAGTGTATAACTTTTCATCTCCAGGTCCTAAAATCACGGGAAAAGAAACTGCTGCTTCATAACCGCTATCATCCCTATTATCCTGTGCATCATGTGGAATTCCCCATTTATTTTCATTTACATAATAGATTAAAGCTGTATCACATTGACTTTCTCCGGCTCTAATCATCCAAATTTTTATTGCTTGAATTTTTGGATCAAAAGACATATGAAAATCATCAATTTTAGTTAAATCAATATTATTTTTAATCCAATTATGAATATAAAAAGGTCGAGCAATTGAAGCCCTACGATAATTTCTAAGTTGTTCAGCTCGACTTATAGTATAAATTTCCCCGTCTGAAGCCATTGAATATATATCATTATAAATATGGACATTCAGACGTGGGCTATGCACACCCCCTTGCCACCCTGTTTTAAAATATCCCCAATTTGCTACATTTGCATCACTATCTTCTAACCAGTAATCTTGAATTTTTGTTCTAATTAATAAATTTTCATCTATTGAAATACAATCTATAATTCCATAACCATCTCGTATATCAACTATGATTGTACCGGATGTTCCTCCAGCGAATTCTTCAAAATTACCTAAACTAGAATAGTATAATGTATCTTCTTTTCCAGGCACTCCCCAAGCATATGCTCTACGACTAACTCCCCTACCATGTACAGTCATTTTAGTAGGTTGATTTGTTCCAGTCCAATCTGCTGCAGGCGTTGTAATTGATGCAACTGAAGATCCTGTATCTACTTGTACTCCATCATATCCATTACAAATAAATATTTTATCGTCCATAGGTGTAAAATAAGTTTTATTAGTCGTGGATCTACTTGTTAAAATAGCTACATAATCTCTATAAACTTTTCCATCATCAGCAGCTACATAAATGTGACTAATTCCAGAGCTCTGTTTAATTAATTGTCCTCCGCCTAAAGCTGTTGGATTACCAGAAATAGCTGAAACATTTACATGAGACGTTCCACCTCGTTTTTCTGCTCCCCCATTATGTGTATTTGCATTTCTACTTCCATCAGAAAAGTCTCCTGTTGGAATTAAATCTAAATTCTCATTCCCATTAAAACTACCTGTAAGAAGAAGTCTATAAAGTTCACCTATAAACATTAATAAATATCCTCCGCTAATTCAGCAGATTGTGAAGCATTATTTGGATATAAAAATTGTCCGGCTATTCGTGATAACATACTAGCATATTTTTGTAACTCTATTGCAGCTCTTGAATCATCTTGTAATAAATAAACAAAAGTACCTTGAACTAACAATTGTTCTATTAATCTAAGAATTCTAGCGTATCGTGGATTTACTGCAGTATCGGTATCTTCTTTTTTTAAATCAGAATAATAATGAATTTGTAACACATATTCTTCATCAGGTGTACAATTAAAATAAAAATCTCCTTCAGCATCATCTGCTAGATGATAAATCATTGCAGGTTCATCTCCTATATGAGTCTGTTGAATTTCATCATAATTCCAAACTTGCTTTAAATTAAGGGGTTTTTGTTCGTCTACAATTAAATAAGTTGAAGTAGAATCAGGATTTGTATCCCAAGCTTCGTCAACTGTGGCAATTTTAGTGGTAGAATTATAATCTTTAATCTGTCTTGCTTGTCCTAATCCTGTACCGGATTTAATTACGATTAATTTACCTTCTGTATCAGAATCAGTACCAGAATCAGACGATGCTAAAGTAATTGTAGTAGAAGCTCCAGCTTGGGCTGTATTATATCTAGTTCCATCTAAAATAGTGGCTTGAATTAATTTAGAATAATCTGTAGGAGCTTGAATATGATTAACATTAATTGTACACGCTGAATAAGCAGTTCGTCTTAAAAAAGACCATTCCCTGCCTTCATCCATCATATCTGATTTAACCATAGCAAGAGCATCACTTATAGCATTATTAATATTGGTTGTAGTTGGACTAGATTTACCATAAAGTCTATAAGCTTTTTGCACAATTGTTGTTTCAGTCGGTTGTGTTGGTATTGACATTCTTTTCTCTCCATTCTATATAAATTTTTTCAATTGGATCTAGTATTTTCTTTGGGTGCAATAAACCCATGCAAATTGGGTGATTTATTTCATTAACTAGAGGACAAGTATCACGTGAATAATGTAATTTATGGCATGGTGAACATGGTACATTTTCTCTTACAACACTACAGTTTTTGTAGTATTTCGTTAAATTTTCTTCACTTCCATGCGATAAAAGAGCCACTTTTGGCGTGTCAAAACATCCTGCTGCTACTAAAACACTAGTCTCTGTTGATATGACTAAATCCACATATTTTGTTAGTATAAAAGATTCACGAATTGTGATATTACTACACAAATCTATTATTCTTTCATTCTTATCAATTAATCCTTTACAAGCAGGTTCTCCCACTAAAATTATGTATGATTCAGGAATTCTTTCTATTATAACATTAATTATGTTTTCAGTCCAAGGATAAATCTTATGTATTGCACTTCCTGTTAAACACCAAACTATTAAAAATCCTTCATATTTTTCTTTTAATTTTTTAACAAACTGTTCTTCTTTCTGCGTAAAATAGATTTCTCCTAATTCACCTTTCTTTTTAGAATAACCAGCTAATTTCATTGTATGGTCATAATAATTTATATTACAATGTTCATGCAATTTTTCTTTATCCCATAAATATTCTTTCTGTCCTGGTGATATAAGAAGTCTATTTTCTATCGAACCTGTAAAATTTATTACTTTATCAAATTGTTTAATTAATTTATTCCAATGCTCATTTAATTTATCAATTGGGATTTCACCATCAGATTGAATAATAAAAGCATCAATATATGGATTTGTATTTAAAACATCATAACATTTTTGTGTACAATTTAAAGTAATGTGCCACCCATCTTGATGATAATATTTAAACACAGGGGATATCATTATCGCATCACCCCAAGCTCCATATCTAATAACACATAGTTTCTTTTGATTTTTAGCTGGGGACCGTTTAACCGCAAAAAGCATTAATTAATCCTTTTTGCTGCTATTGTAATAATTGCCAATGGATTATTTGGATCTCTTAACTTCCCTTCATCATAGTTGATTTCTACAATTTGATATCCCAATAATTCTAAAATAACTTTTAAACTATGTCGATCAAAATAATAAAGATGTTCTTCAGGTCTATAATGTTTCCATTGAGTTATAGGAATTTTAACCGATTCTAAATTAGGGCAAGATAAAAATATCCACTTTGGATTTAACTTTTTTATTATCCCGTAAAAATCAGGGGTATGTTCTAAACTATCCCAAAAAGTGACAATATCCCAAAATTTAACTTTAGGAAATTTTTCAAATCTACAATATGGATTTATATCATATCCATATTTACTAAAATTATCTGGGCCAGCTTTATTAAATGCTCCAGGACCACAGCCAAAATCAAGAATTGCACCATTTTTAATATATTTTGTAATCAATTTCCATCTAGTTTTATAGATATTTTTACCTAATTTTGATTTAGCTTGTTTTACATACTTTAAATAATAAGCTTTATCATAAATTTTATTCATTTTTTCCCACTTTTTGCTGTGGAAAAGGGTACTTCTCTGTAAGGTGGGGAACAGATTTTCCCCTTTCCCGAAATTTCTCATATATTGGATCTATAAATTTAAAGATTTGATTTATATCAAAAGTCTTAGTACAAGCTGGATATAGAATCTTCTTTTTAATATCTCCTAACATTCTTTCACAATCTGTGTCAAAATAAATAGCTCTATGACAGGGACTACATTGAATTGATGCTTGAATTGAATTGTCATTATTTTGATATTTAGTGCATTGATAAACACTAGATGTTGTACATAGCATAGTTTTTGGAGTTCCCCACATTCCAGCAGCTACTAATGTGCCTGTCTCAGGTCCGATAACATAATCTGCATATTTAGTCATCAAAAAATTCTGCTTAATTGGGATATCATATCCACAAAGATTCTTAATTCTAGGTTCTTGTATAGATTGAACTAGGTTTTTGCACAAATCGTCACCGGATAAATATACCTTTGATTGTGGATATCTATAGAGTATTTGATCCACCCAATTACGAAAAGAATGTAAAACTTTCTGACTTGTACTTCCTGCAATTGGCATTATTATAATAAACCAATCTTTTTCTTTTAATCTCCAATTCTCCACTATTTTTATTTCTTTATCCGAATAATATAATTCATCTAATTTAAATTCTTTTGGAATTGGAATTCTACATCGTTCAAATACTGCATCATAAAAAGTATTTTTATTGAAATAATTTCTTCGAAGTTCCATCGGCAAATAAAATTCTTTTTGAAAATTTTCAGCAATACAAGTTGTTTCTAATGAACCATTCAAATTAATTGTTCTATCTGGTTTTAACTTCTTTTTTACCTCAACCCATCGTTTAAAAAATAATTCAGTCCATCTATCTTTAGGATATTTTTCATATATTAAGTATGATATATGTTTAAATCTAGGATCATTATAAACTAAATTATATATTTTCCAATTAGTTTCTAAATATATATCATATCTTTCAAATAAATATGGAAGAACTGGTACGGTATATAACCAATCTCCATATGCTCTATAAGCTATAAGTAATAGTTTCTTTTTCATTTCCCACCTTTCCAAGCCTGGTCTCAAGGGGAGGTCATCAACATAGTTGACACACTGCCCCAAGAGACCAAAATAGCTTTTAAATAATTAATCGAAGTCGTAACGATATTCGATGTTCAAAATAACTTTAGGTGTAGATGCAGCCGTACCAGCAGCATTTGACACAATAAGAACATCACCTTCAGCAATATCAGTCGCTGTCACTGTCAAATCAAATTGCGTATTGTCAGCAGACGTACCAACATTCTGAGTTGCAATATCAGAAGCAGCTCCAGTTCCAGCCAGTGATTTTTGAATTTGCACTGTTGGACCATCAGCAGTACCTCCAGTCATTGCTACCATTCTAATAGCTTCAACTTTAATATCTCGATTTACTGGAATACGAAGTAATTCCGTATCCGCAGCAGCCGTTCCAGGGACACTTATTCCGCCTGATTGTCCGAGGACTATAGCTTGTGGTATGTCATCATAATAACCTATACCCATTGTAATCCTCCTTTAATTAGGCTTTTGAATCCCATTTTATAATTTTTGCGTTTGGTTCATCATCCCAAACGATTTTCCAACCCCCCAAAAAGTACCAAGCTAAGCCGTGCGAACGGCCATAGTCAGTAACTTCTTTGGCTCGAACCTGTTCAGGAACAGCAACGCCTTCCATCACAGTATCCTTACCAATCATAAATCCTTCTCCTGAGTATCCACCAGACCACGTTTTTGCTGTAGTAGTGCGAGCAGATAAGTCATAAGTTAGACGAGTTGCATTATTATCTTTAACGATACGAACATTATCAACCATACCTTGTTCACCGCTATAGATTTTTTCATATCCAACTTCGGAGTATTGATTAATGCTAACCATTGCCCCTTGTAAGCTTTCAACAGCTTCTAAAGAACCAACAAATGCGTATGTATCTCCTTCAAAATAAGGAACATTACGTTTTTCAAGTTCTAATTTCATTTTACGAATATGCCGTTCATTAAGAACAGAAGTATTCGTAGCTGTTGCAGTTCCATCAGTTGTAAGAGTATGAGCATCAGTTGCAGTTGCAACAAACCGCAGTTTACAAGCATTAAATTGTGCGTGAACTGCAGCATCAAGAACTTTAACTAAGTCATCTCTTAAACCTTTCTCAATAATTTGCTCAAGATCAAACTGAGACAAAGTATCAATTTTGAAAGTAAAAGGAATTGAATTTCCATATTCATCTATAGAAAGAGTTCCTTTTGTAATGGTCTGACTTGCTTGGGGAATAGTTGACGTTTCAGTCAATAGTCCACCGATAGTAGATACATTAGCAACTTTAGGGAAGTTAAACGAATCGCCTTGGGATTTTCCCATAGCGTCTTTCACATCTGCGAACTGTCTAAATTTAAGACTAGGCTGTGCCGAATATCTTAAAAACTTTGAAAGTTCTGGACTGAAATGAACGCTACTATCATTAACCCATAAGTGCGCCATTGTTTTATCCTCCATAAGATTTAGTGTGCTAAGATCCCACCTTATGAAGGCAAATTACACAAATTATTTACGTTTATAGAATTTTTTCTTAAAATCATCCATTCTTTCTGCAACACCTTGTTTAACGAATTCATCATAAGAAATAGGAGTTTCATCTTCTTTCTTAGGTTTTTCAGGAGCCTTACCTGGATCGACGATAAGATTAGCCTTTTTCTTAGCTTCTTTTTTACGATCCATTGTTTCTTGTTTATCCTGTTCGCTAAATACTTTTTTTGCTTCTGAATAGACGTGTTCTTTATAAACCTTTTTCCATACATTAGGATCTGCCATTTCTGATTCAGTGATATCTCCAGAGTTAGCCATCTCTCTTAATTTGATATCGGTTCGTAATATTGCTATATCGAAACCTGGATATCCTTCTTCGGCTAATTCTTTTGTCACTTTTTCAACTTTCTTTTGCAATTCCTGCTGTGCTTTTAAGGCAACTTCTTTAGCTTTTTCTGATTCATCAACTTCATATTTTTTCTTCATCTCTGCTAATTCACGACGTAGAGAAGTTACCTTCTCATTTTCTTCTTCAGCAAAGTCATTCTCTGTTGTAGTTGAACCAGATTTTAAAGCTTCTTGAAGTTTTTGTAGTTGAACTTTAAGATCCTTAATCTCTTTTTCTTGATTATCTTTATAATCTCTATACTCAAGATTAAGTTTTCTAAAACGTTCACGTGCTTCATGTAATGCCTGCAAAGGAACTTTTTTCTGATCGTCGGAATCAACTTTTGGTTCCTTGCCCTTTTTTACAGAGGTTGATTTCTCTGTATCTTCTGACACATTATCGGAGTGTTGTTCCGTTCCAGAATTTTCTTTTAAATCTTTTTCTGTTTTAGATTCCTCTTTTTCAGATGAGGTATCTGATTTTTCATCTTCTTTAGATTTAGATTGCTTATCAAAGCGATTGTAAATATCTTCTCTAGCTCTAACTCCCAAAGAATTTCCCAACAATTTTCTTGTTGATTTTACTTCTTCAGTATTACTAGTATTACTTTTATTGTCATTATCTGCTGTATTTTCAGCATTTTTAGACATTTCTTCTGACATTGTATTTCCCTCCATTTTACGAGTCGGGATCAAACTCGAAACACAGATATAACGGTCTGTGATCCGAACTCCACCCTATATATCTTTTTTTAAGTGCATCATTAATTTACCTAAAAATCCACGTTCTTCAGCGTGCTCAAATGCTGATTTTCCATCTTCTTTAATTTTTTTAATGATTGTCGGCAATAAATTTTTATAGAATCGTTTAGTAACTTGTAATTCTGCAATTCGAGCAGTATTACTAGGATTTATATTATCTAATTCTACTTCTGCACTTTTATAAATTCTACGCCAAGCTTCTCTAAATATTCTCCAAGATTCAGAATTTTTAATTTCTTCCAGATATGCTCCATCTTCTAATTTACAAATAATTTCATCACGATCTAATGATTCATATTCTAAATCAGGTTTAAAATATTCTTGTACTTCAGGGTCAATAAATTCTTCTTCCATAATTTCCACCTTTACTATTTAATTAACGTCCTTGTTGCTGTAAATATTCTGCAAAACCTTCAGGTAATGATGGCTGCTGACCTTGTTGTAATGCCATAGCTCCTTCAACTCCTTGTGCAACTACTCCACCTCCCTGTTGTTGAGGAATTGAGGGAGGAGCTACTGGAATTACATATTTTTGAAAATCATCTATTTGTAATTGTTCAGCAATATCTTGTAAAGCTTTACTTGTATCAATCATTGTAGGATTTTGAACTTGTACACCAGAGCGCATCATTAAAGTTGTAGCATTATTTGATTGCAAGGCTCTATCTATAAATGCAAATAATCTTTGCAATTGAACAGCTCTACTTGCTTCATTAAGACCTACATTAACTTCAACATCCATATCAAATTCTAAGTCATAGATATTATCTCTTTGTGACACATCAATTCCCTGAATAGTTAATTCTTGATTTAATCTACTATTGGCTACACGAAATATTCTTTCATCCGTTTCAAATAATTGAATTTGATACGCTAGTAAATAAATAACTTGTCTAAATAATGTTTCTCCAACAATTGATACAAATAAACTTTCTTTTGCATTAGATTCTTGAAGATTAATTGCAGCTACTCCAGTTTTAGATGTAGTAGTTTGTCCTTGTTTAATTTGAGTAATTCCCATCATTTCATCAATCATTATTTGATCGGCGTTAGCTTCTACATAAGATGTTTGAGTTACATCAGGCAATCGTAAAGGTTCAACTAATCCTTGACCACTATTTCTAGTGACAACAAAACCAGGTCGTAAATTAGTTAATGCCTGTCTGTCGACTCCACCAAATTTATCTATACTCCATCCACCCATCATAGCAAGAAGTTGATTTTCTTTACGAAGATTCATTGTCATATTTAAATCTTCTTGAGGTCCTTCTAAAGGTTCGACTATACTTTCTGGAATTAGTTTATGGGCTTCTAATAATACAGACCCCACAGCTATTGGATAGATTTTACCATACGGACTGACTATTGGTTTTTGTAACCAGACAAATCCATCTGGATTAAATACACAAAAATAAATCTTTCCTTCTTTTTTATAAAAACATTCAACAACACGATATCTTAATTGAACATAATCTTTTACTGCCTCTCCTGTTGATCCTGGAGATGGATAATTATCTCCGATAGTTCCATCTGCGTAGTTTCCTCCAGTTCCACTAATTTTTCTAGCTGGATCTCCTACTTCATAAAATCTTGTATCTCTTAATGAACTTTGAGGAATTTCAACTGCAATAGTATCTTCTATATTGTTATAATCCATTTCTTTCATTTGATCTTTAGTTAAATAATTTTCTAAACAAATGTATCTCATATCACTAACTGTAGCTTGTGCCCAATCAAGACAGACTTGCTCTAATGGATAAGGAGTTATACAAGGTTCATCAATATCCATATCTTCATTAAATTTCCAATGAACTTTAACTACAGAAGTTCCTGGACAAATACAATCAAGAAAAGACCAAATAAATTTCACAAATCCATCTCTACGTCTATAAAGCCAATTAAGACGATATTCAGTCATTACCTGTAAAACTCTGGCCTTCATCCAATCCATTAATTGATCAAAACCTTGAATTTTAAATTTATTTTTATCTAAAAGAAAGGCTTGATAAAGAGAGGCAAGTAAACGAACTGCATTAGACCATATTTTTCTAAATCTAATTTTCGGTCTTTTTCTTACTGTACTTGTATCTTTCTCTTTATATAGAGGAATTCCTTTTAAAAGTTTTTGATTTTTAGTCCAACGATACTCTAACGTATTACGAATTGTCTTAGACTCATCATAATAAGCTAACATAGTATCTAGAACTTCATCAGTATTTCGAACTGGCTTTTCATCTTCAACTAATTTTCTAGGGTCCATTATATAAACCTCTCCTCTGTTAAATCTTCATCATAAGTGCCATAATAAGTGCTTTCTGGTGCTACCCATTCTAATGGTTTTTGAAATATATATCTTAAAGCTGCATGTAAATCTTTTGGACCTTCACGAATTCTGTCTTTAATTCCTCGTTTTTCTTCATTTCTACCTTGATCTCGTTCTAATGTCTGCATTTCTTCAATCAATTCCCAAACTTCAGGAGTATCGAAGAAAAATAATTTAGGTTCTTTAATTACTGGGTCTATTTTTAAATATTGTTTAATTGTATCAATTCCTGCTTTAACTGATCCCTCAAATTTTTCTGAAGGAATCATGGCTGGAATTGGATTAGGCGGTCGTTTTAATTGATCTATGATATTAATATCATGGAGAGCTTTAATTTCATAATCTAACGATTTATCATAAGCAGACCAACCTAACCTATATTTTTTCTCTATCACACGTTTAGCTAAATCTTGTTTAACTTGATCTGTATCAGCATTCTTTTTATAACAACCCACTACATAAACAAATCCTTCTTGATCTATAGCTACTTCTACACAAGCTGTGGGTTTAGATAAATGAGGATCTAAACCTCTCACAATAAAATAATCGTATTGAGCTAAACGAAACGGTTCAATCACATGAATATCAGGTTTAATTTCAGAAGCGCCTGTATAAATTAATCCACTTAAAGAAATAAATTCTCCTAACAAACGCATTTTACGTTCATCATATGTATCTAAATCTTCCATTAATTTATTTAACGCCTCTAAATCTGCATATTTATTAGTAATTGTAGCTATTTTATAGCATTCTACTTGTGAATCTGGAAGATGGCTTTTCTTTAAAATAGTTTTATAAGTCCAAGTTAATCCATTCGTTGGAGTCATAAAGAATTCTATATCTATTCCTTTTCCTCCATTTGCTATAAAACGAGAAAGACATTCATCATAAAAATCTTTGGGCGGTTCTTCATCAAAATGAGCGAACCATAGACTAGCTCCTTGTGATTTACTAACTTCTTGTTCACAAGACATAAATTTAATATGACCTATAAATTTATATCCGTCTTTATAATATCTTAAAACTCTGTCTTGGCGAGAGTAAGATTTTTCCCACATTCCGTCTTTTAAATATTTTCTTGGCATCCATTCTCTAAATTTAGGGATTACAACTTCATCAATTACTGCATTACTAAGTCCGTAAACTCTGCCATATACAGGCCATTTTTTTGGTAAGCGCCATTCTGGATAAATCTTTTTTAAAGATACAGGTAATTCTCCTGTTATTTTAGCATGAGATTTAATTGCACAAGCTGTTGTTTTACCTAATTGATTTCCACCAAAAGTTCCTACAATTCTAGCACTACTTTTAAATGTTACATCAACTCCTTCAAATTTGCCTGGAATATCTTCTGGTTTAATCCATTTTTTTAAAAATTCTTGATCTTTATCTGTAATATCTCCACTAGATGGTTCATACCACCAATATGGATCTGCTTGTTTAGTTTCATCTAATAGAGAAACTAATTCTTTTTCTTCTTGTTCAATTTGATTTAATATAGTAATTTTCTCTTGAGAAGAAAGTTTTGATAAGTCCATTTCCCTGCCTTTAAGGACTAATTTGCACTGAATTTGGAAGATTCCAATTAACTAAAATTTCATCTAAACTTGGACGTTGAGTAGATGTACCAGAAAATTCAATTCTAAATTGAACATATTGTCCTGTAACTCCAGCATCATCTCCACTAGAAGAAATTACAGTATAGCTTTTAGTTGCCAATACTGCAGATGAATTAGCTGCTCTAACTTTATAAATTATAGAAGTTCCAGAAGGAATAGTCTCCACCCATTCTACCTTACCCCAATTCATATCACGATAATTACAATTGTATGAATTACTAATCCAATTTCCAGAAGTTTCTAATCCAACGTCAGAAGTTACATTAATATTTGAAACTTGAGGACGAACAGAACTATCAGAAGTATATAAAAATATTCTCACATCTAAAGTTCCTGAACCTAAAGCTAAATCATTAAAATTATTTTGAGCATCTGTAATTGAAGTTGCATCAGTTCGAGTAGTAGCTGAAGTTGGAGCTTGCCAACTTCCACCTGTATATGTCTGCCAATTGGATCTACTATCTGTTGAAAACAATACCCTAATATCCGTATTACTTGGTTTTACATTTGAAATTGTAGTTGTAAGCCATTCTAATATAACTGCAGGAGTAATTTGACTTGTATCTTTTGTATCCACATATAAATCATCAGTAGTTGAATAAGTTATTGGCTCAGATACATTAATATTATCTAATTCTGGTGTAGTGGTTCCATCTGAATTTAATAATGCACGAAATTTAAATGTCCCACTAGATGCTAAGGAATTTATATATGTATTTACTGTAGCAGCATCATTCGCTTGAGCATAACTATTATCTGTAGTAGTCCATATTGAACCATTCCAATATTTCCAAGTAGAACCATCATCTGAACTACAATGATATTTAATTCCAGTTCCAGTTGGCTTAGTAGCTGTCTCTGTAAAAGAATCTAAATTAGTAGTAAATGAAAATCCTGTATTAGGATAAATATTAGGATTATTTTGATCTACTCCTTCTTGTTCTGTCCCACTGCCTGAATTCCATCTAGCTGTAACTTCTGTAGAAGATAATTCTTTATTGTAAATTAAAGCTTCATCAATTTGTCCCGTAAAAGTAGCTGAACCAGTTCTACCTCCCATAATTAGACTAGTAGTTACTTGAATACTATTAGTTAAAGTATTTATACCACTTCCTGTATCTGTTGAATCATTACCGTCAATGTAAATCTTAATTCCTGTATTAGATGAACTTCCATCATAAGTTATTATTACATGATGCCAATTTCCATCTGTTACTGAACCTGAACTATATCTAGAAGCTTCATTTGTACCAGAAGTATTTCTTAATGTGAAATATATTTTACCTCCTGTTGCAATATATGAAATAAATCCTTTACCTCCACTATAATGAGTTAAAATATCTCCAGCAGTTGTACTTGTTTTAATCCACGCCTCTAATGAAAATGAAGATGTTCTTTCAAAATTTGCAATATTTCCACAATTTACATATTCGGTAGAACCGTCAAAACTAAGCCCATTATTTAATTTTGCAGAAACCCAATTAGAATCATCCATATTTTGAGTAGTACCATCATATCCATTCGGTCCAACATCAGGTACATTAGTACCAGAAGATTCATTTAAATGCCACTGAGCATAGACACTAGTTACCCCTTTAAGATAAGCTTTATCTCCAGAAACAGTAATTTTATTGGAGTCATAAGTGTAATTTCCAGGCGTTGTAAAAGGCCAATCTTTTGTTGAACCTGAAATTGCTTTTAATTGAGCATTTCCATCTGCAACTTCTAATTTTGCCCCATCAGATAATGTATATTCTCCAGCAGTTTCATAATCAATGTTATTGTTATTATCTGTTTTATCCTTCAATCTTAAAACTGCTGCATCTCCAACTCCATTAACTTCTACTGTAGAATCTAATGTTCCTTTATTAAAGTCTGTAGCAGAATCCCATATAGTTTTTCTATTATAAATATATCCTATATCACCAAAAGGCATAATTAACTCCAAGCCTCAATTTCAACTACAGTATTTTCTGTTTCAGTCTGAAAATAAATAATTTGATTAGATAATCCAATTAAATCATGCCAATAACCTCCAGGAGGAATTGTAATATAATTAGTTCCAGACTCTCCTGAATTAAATGCTAATTTAACTTCTCTATCTATTTGTCTAGGTTTAATTTGAAATTTTCTACAATTTATGGGTAAGGTATAAGAATATTCAAAATTAGGTATAGATATAGTTTGATTGTATATTACTGGAATATTAGCATTAGCTATAGGATTATCACCTGCATGAATAGTCATTAAAATCTCCTATATTTAACTTCATCTTGTATAAGTCCAGTTATTCGCACAGTTAAATTTTTAATAAATATTTGTAAGAATTCTTCAAAAGGAATTTCTGTAATCTGTCGATTTAATTCCTCCCTTACAATTAAATCTATTCTATCTAGCAATGTTAAAGTATCATATTTCATTATTATTTATATTCCCATTTCTGTTTCTCAAGAAACCAGGGAATTATTTTAGATCTATATTTTCTATACTTTGGTTTTTGTTTCTTTAATTCTGGAGAAACAATGACTTTTGACTTACTAGGTTGCTTTTCAATTGGAATACCGAATCCAACTTGAGGTTTCTTACCTTTTTTTATAGTCATATCATATTCTGGTAAATGCTTGTATTCCCCAATATCCATGTCCTCTAAAATTTTCTCTAATTCAGCTTGCGTAGGTTTTTTCTTAGTCACGTTTATTTCTCCTTAATTCTCTAGGTATATGATTACGATCTTTAGCAACTTTACGAGCCTGACTATAAGCAATTGCTATAGCTTGCTTTTGAGACATATTAGGTCGTTCCCTTTTAATAAAAGAAATTAATTTTGAAATATTTGTAGATCTTGGTAATGGCATATTACTTTGTTCCTCCAGGATTGCCAAATGTCATCGTATTTGGAGAATAAGGATTTACTAATGCAGAAGCTTTCTCCAATACTTCTTTAGCCTCTTTACGAATTATAGATATATCTTTATTAACTTTATCTTCTAAATCTTCTACACGATGAGTTAAACTTACTATATTTTTAGCTAAATCGTGTAAATCTTTCTGCAATTGAACTAATTCTTTCATGATTTCCCACCTCTCTTTTTACCAGAATTTCTGGTTAATTAATTATCCTCCGGCTTTTCAGGTATAATAAGAGACTTCTGTAAAGCCATTTTCATAGCCTTAAGTTCTTCAAGTCTCTTTTGAACCTTTTCACCAACTTCAAATATCTCCACCTTTGTAACATCCTCACCTTTAAGTTTCATAGATTTATCTATAAGCTGACAAAGTGCTAAGGCAGCCTGCGCAGGAGAGAGACCTTTTAATATTTTATCGCTGTTATCTAAATCAGCTAAAATAGAATTAACAATATTGTCTATTTTCGAGGCCTGCTGCCCTTTTATATCTTTTAAAAGCTTTTGATCTAAATTTTGATTCTTTGTAAGTAAAACCTTTCTAATCGTCTGCCAATGTACACCCCATTCTTGAGCTACTGCTTCCATAGCCTTTTGCGCACTATTCCCAGACAACTTATATTTATCATAAGCTGCTTTAATTGCTATAATCTGTGTATCGGATAATTTTCTTTTATTTGGCATATTTTATAAAATTAATAAACTACAATAATTCTTCCCTTCGTGACATGAACATTTACATACATCTTTAATAGGTCTACCATCAGGCAACACAGTTGCCATACTAAGAATCCCACAATGTTGACATTCAATTCTACCTGGTAAATCTGGTTTATATTTTTGATAGCATTCAGCGTGAAAAGCAGCTTTCAATTCTTTCTTTCCTTCAATACCTAAAAGTCCTCCATCTAATCCCATAATTCGTTCAGGTTGTTTGTAAATATGAACCGCATTGTGTTTTCCATGAATTATAAGTTGTCCACAATACGAACAGCGATTTGGATCTGGAGGACCTAATTTCTTATCTTGCAACATTATTACCTTCTTTAAATCAAAATTTTATAATTCTTTATAGTTTCAGATTAATTTTATACGTTAAATTCTTTATAATTTGAATCTTTAAGGGGATTTTATAGTTTTAATGGAACCTTCTCTCCCCCCGGACCAAACCTCCATTCTCCCAGGTCCTAACCCTTCTAAGCCATTAAAAATTAACTACTTTCATCAATTTGTCATAAAAATTAATCTCTTTTCTTTCTATATATCTCTATAATACAATGTTATTTCCTTTTTAAGTTAGAAAGAAAAGGGATTAAACAGCTACTTCCATAACTACGTTGCAACAACAAGACCTAATTAATCATCAATATTTCATTTGTTTGTCATAACCTTGTCATCAACCTCAGTTAAACTTCTGATCGCAAGTTAAAGGAGACTATATGACCCAAGAACTTTACTACAAAATTCAAGATTATCTTCTTAAATATCAACCAACTGATTTATTTCTAGAAATTAGTCTATCTATGAAATGGCAATTATTAATTGCAGGAGATTAATCATGTATAAACTACAACCATTGGCAATCAAACCAGCTACAACCAGACAAGAAGCAGACTATAAAGCTAAAGCTTGGAAACAAATAGGTTTAGAAACAAGAATTAAACCTAATTACGAAACAAAGACTTATGAAATAATAATCTATAAAAAGATTAACTTAAACGTATATAAAATATAAGTTAATTTTAATAACAGGGTTTTTCTAGGTTTTCTTTCCAGTAGTTAAGAATAGATAAATAGATAATTTATATAACTGGATTAACCTAGAATTAAACTCTAATTGACAAATTAGCATCAAGTTACACAATCTTGAATTGATGGCTAGTTAAATCCAAATAAAGGCTAGACTAAAAGTCTTGTGGATAATCGCTGTAGTTTCATCATAAACCCTGTAAAAAACCAAAACTAGTGTTTCAGCTCTTGATTTAACTAAAGAGAGATATGTATGTGTGTATATATAACCCCTCTCACTGCTTACACAACTGTCTATAACCCTAAAATAGACTAAATTGATTGATAATGAATTGATTAGACAAGATTTTAAGATCAAGTTGTGAAATAAAAGTCTCCAAAATAATTTATAATCTCTTGAAAATGATTGATTGTGAGGTAATAAATTTTATTTATGTTAATCTTAATTTTCAAGTTAACAATTTAATAAAACCATGAAATAAAGGCTATTGTGTAGCATCTAGATTAATTCACATATTTTTCTTGTGTTTGTCATCATAATGTCACATACTTATGTTATGCTTGTGGGAGCTGATTTTAAATTATTACGAGGAGGCGAGATCATGAAAAAAGTAATTGATGTCATAACTGAAAGTATCAGCTTGCGAAATCCTGGTTGGTCAGTTCGGAAAATTGTTCATACCTTAAGCGATGGATCGAAAGCGTATGACGTGGAAATGGATGAGGCCATCACTTGTGATAGTGAAGAAACCGCAGACAGAATAATGGCTTTCATCCGCCAATTAAAAAAAGAAAATCGGATCTGAAGGAGGTTATATAGCAACGTAATAAGAAAAGGAAGGTTAGGCAAATGGGAAAACCAGTGAAACCCTTTCACTGGTTTTCATCTAAGACAATGCGGTTTTTAGAAGCAAGGTTTACGGTGGTATATTGAAAGGGAAGTATTTTATTACAAGTGAAAACAAAAAGTTCGGCAATTGTGTAGGTCGGGCTTTCACAATCCGAGAGGTGAACTGGGAGACGGGCAACGTTGCCACCGTCGGCCAGTTTCTCGGATATAGAAGCATGGAAGAAGCAAAGGAAGCAATCAAACAAATGGAGGGTTAGATTATGGATAAAATAATTTTGGATGTTTGACGGTCGTAGAAAACAGGAATAGGAGGAATGGAGATGAAAAATAAAACAGATTTTAAACTTTTCTACATAAAAGAATTGTGGGCTTTTTTACGACGCAAGATATTAAAAAACAATGGGGCAACGACTGGAATGACGCACCATATGAGATTAAAGGATTTTCTATGTAAAAACGAGGGGACAAGGGCAACTATTCGTTTGATTAGGGCGACCTGGTACGTTTCCATTGAAGATCAAGGATATAAGTTTTTGACGGTCAAAAGTGGAAACACTTACGAGGAAGCCATAGATAGGGCTGTTGCAGAGGCTTCGGATAGCCTAACAGAAACATTGTCTCATTTGGTTTTGTTTCCGGATATTTTGACTAAAGACGATGACGGCTACTTCATAATGAGAACAGATAAAAAAGTTGACCTTGGTGCACTTACGATAAAAGAACTTAAGAATTATGCCACATCGAACATAAAGTTTTGGTCTTATGGGAAAGATCATTTTGTTTTTCATTGTGGACCAGTTTTGCACAAAAAAAATGACTGCAATGTGTATCATCGCATAGTCAAGGTTTTCAAGGAAGCTCAGACGAATCCCACAAAAAAAGAAGCAATCAAACAAATGGAGGGTTAGATTATGGATAAAATAATTTTGGATGTTTGACGGTCGTAGAAAACAGGAATAGGAGGGTTAAGACAATGAAACTAAATCCAATTAAATCTAACATGACAGAATTAGAGTTAGGAAACATTAAAGTATTGTTTAGTTATAAAACTCCAGTAGCTTGTTATCATCCAGGAAAGATACGCACTAATCCCTGGTTTAAAACAAATAAAAAATGGAGTAGGACAACAAGTAAGCATATCAATCAATGGTTGAATGGACAGACAGCAATAGAAGTGCCTCAGGAAAGCTTAGATAAATTTGCTTCATCTTTAGATAGATCTTTATTTCTATATGAAATTCAACCATATCAAGAATAAATCATTATTTTAATTAAAACAGGATTGTCTATCTTGGATGAGATTGGTAGGAGGGCGTAGATCATTACACTACAAATCATTAATTTTTGGGAAATGTAGTATAAGAGGCACAAAAGGAGTTTACAAATTACTCAATGGATTGAGTAAATTGGTGACTTCCGGCCTAAGACATGATAGTCTTTTAAGGTCATGAAAATCATCGAATGAGAAATCGTCAATGTCCTTCTTAAGCGGTTGAGGAAGCCCTTAATCTCTTGTAGCTTGTGGTTGGACCTTGGCAGGTCGGGAATATTTAGAAAAAACTGGAAAAGGAGAGTTAATACAATGAAAAAGTATAAGCTAATAAAATCAGACTGTGTCATTGTGCAAGGTAAGAAGCTATATAGAATCAAAGTATTAAAAGCTTTTGCTAGTGTTAAAGCTGGATACTTAGGAGGATATATAGAATCAGAGTTTAATTTAAGTCATCAAGGTAATGCTTGGATTGGTGATGATGCAAAGGTTTTTGGAAATGCTCAGGTTTATGGAGATGCTTTAGTTTATGGAGATGCTTTAGTTTCTGGAAATGCTAAGGTTTTTGGAAATGCTCAGGTTTACGGAAATGCTAAGGTTTTTGGAAAGGCTAAGGTTTATGGAAATGCTTGGATTCATGGAAATGTTGAGATTTATGGAAATGCTCATGTTTATGGAGATGCTTTAGTTTCTGGAAATGCTAGGATTAGATTAACTTCACAAATATTTAATATTCCTACATTGAAATTTAATATTACAATTACCCCTAAAAATGCTCAAATTGGATGTTTAAATTGTTCTCACTCTGTTTGGAAAAAATCATACAAAAAATTAGCTAAAAAATATCATTTATCTTCAAGTGAAATAAAGTATATTAAAGAGTGTTACAAATTAGGATTAAAAATAGTAAAACATTATAAAAAATAATGTAATAGAGTATGATAATTAAAACTACAATCCAATGTGCTTTATGTAAATGGAAGATTAATTATTTAGAAGATAGTTTTACAGGAGAACCTATATTAGATTCATTTACAGAAAGCCCATATATAAATTTAAATGATTATGGAGAATCTTGCCCTATTTGTGGAGGATTCATTTGTGAAGATTGTCTATTAAAAAATAAGCATAAATGCAATAATTGATAAGGAGAAAATGAATATGAAAAAGTATAAGCTAGTAAAATCAGATTATGTTATTGTGCGAGGTAAGAAGCTATATAGAATCAAAGCATTAAGAAATTTTGGTAGTGTTAAAACTGGATACTTAGGAGGATATATAGAATCAGAGTTTAATTTAAGTCATCAAGGTAATGCTTGGATTTGTGATGATGCAAAGGTTTTTGGAAATGCTCAGGTTTATGGAGATGCTTTAGTTTCTGGAAATGCCAAGGTTTTTGGAGATGCTTGACTTATATAGATGTTGAGATTTATTGGAATACAAGAAATTTTTATGATATTTAAATACATATAAAATAAATTCAAAGGAAAAACTAAAAATGAACCATTTATTAAGAAGAAATCATAAAAATACATGGATTCAAATACCTCATCCATTAATAAATTCACATAATTCATACTTGGAAATGCTTGAAAATGAAATAGAATCAGCAGTTAATGCAGAATTTGAAGAATGGTATAAAAACCATGTGAGAAATAGAGCTAAAATTAGAGCCTTGACAAATAGAAATCAGGGGTTATAATAATATTAGAGGGAAATATATGCCAAAAATTAAAATTAAGGAGGTTAAAAGGCTTTCTGATTCATGTTTTGGTACATATAAATGGGGAAAATCTGAATATATAATTTCAATTTCTGAGAAAAAAATCAAAAAAGATCCATCAATATATTTAGAGACTTTAATCCATGAATTATTGCATTTTATTTTTACTCGTTTAAGAGTTTTATTTAGAGCGAAATTAACAAATCATCGAGAACATATTTTAATAGGAAAGATTGAAGAATCAATTAAAAGAATTATAATAAATGAATATTTAAAAATATTGAAAAATAAGGAGGAAAAATAAAATGTACAGACATGGAGACGTGCAATTAATTCCAATTAAGGAAATACCAAAAGAAGCTAAGAAAGTTGAAGGAAGAAAGGAACTAGCGTATGGAGAAGTTACGGGCCATGCTCATAGAATAGATGTAGGAGAGATATTTGAGACAAAAGATGGAAAATTATATTTATCTGTTGATAATCTTTCTGATTTAACTTATGTGGATAATTTTTCTAATTTAGATCATGAAGAACATCAAACTCTTAAGATTAAAAAAGGGAAATATGCCATAAAAATTAAAAGGCAAATTTCCGCTGATTATAACTGGGAAAATGTAAGGGATTAAATATGATAGAAGAATTAACCTCGCAACAAGAAAAGAGGATTCCTGAAATAATTAATTATTGGGATTCTTTAATTACTGATGGCAACACTGAAATTGATTATAAAAAAATTCAAAAAGGTTTGTCATATCTTTATCAATTGAGTGGTTTAAAGTGTCCAATGATTTTATATGCTGATTCTCCTTTGGCCTCTCAATTATTAGCTAATTTTATTAAAAATACAGGGGAAAATCTTAAGGAAAATATTGAGGAGAATCTATGGGAAAATCTATGGAAAAATCTTGGAGAAAATATATGGGAAAATCTTAGGGAAAATCTTAGTGAAAATCTATGGAAAAATCTTGGTAAAAATCTAGGAAAAAATCTAGGGGAAAATCTTAGGGAAAATCTTAGTGAAAATCTATGGGAAAATCTTGGTAAAAATCTAGGAAAAAATCTAGAGGAAAATCTTAGTGAAAATCTATGGAAAAATCTTGGAGAAAATATATGGGAAAATCTTAGGGAAAATCTTAGTGAAAATCTTAGGGAAAATCTTAGGGAAAATCTTAGTGAAAATCTATGGGAAAATCTATGGAAAAATCTAGGAAAAAATCTAGAGGAAAATCTTAGGGAAAATCTATGGAAAAATATAGAGAAAAACATAGGGAAAAAATTAATTTATTTTAATTCTTCGTGGAGAGATATTTTTGATTGCAATTGGGTAGCTTTTTATTTATTTGGAGAGGAAATTGGCGTTAAATATTCATCTGAAAATTCAAGAGGTTTAAAAAATTATTGTGAATTTTTAAAAGGGGGAACTTTTCTCTCTATTCTTTTTGAGAGATTAGCAATAATTTGCCGAAAACCGAAAATAATTTTAAGAGATGAAAGAAAACGACTACATTCTTCTGTTTCTCCGGCAGTAGTTTGGCGAGATGAAGTGAAAAATTATTTTTGGCATGGGATCTTAGTAAGCGAAAAAATAATTATGCGACCAAATGATTTGACAATAGAAGAAATATTAAATGAGAGAAATTCGGAAGTTTCCAGAGCAATTGCCGAAAAATTAGGATGGGAGAATTATCTTAAAAAAATTGGATCTGTTTTAATAGATAAATGGTTTGATGTGAATACAAGTTGTCATTATGAACTTTATGATTTTAAAAAACGGCGTTTTCCATTAATGCCAAGGCTTTTAAAAATGGAATCTCCTGAGCTAAAGGATGGCACAAGACCTTTCTATATAGAACCAGTACATCACGAATTAGAAACTTGTCAAGCTGCCAGGAGATGGCAATTTTACAAGCCCGATTTAACTGAGCCTACTGTTAAAGAATGCAATAAATTTCCTGAATTGGTATTTGAAAGAGAAGCTTAAATTGATGGGGGGTTGATTAAACAAACTCAAATGAATTATTCTTTTTATATTAAACCAGCACAAAATGGCATTATAATTGAAGTTTATGATAAAGAATTTAACTATAAAGGATCTGTAATAGCAGAAGATTTGTCATCTGCTTTAAAAGCAATAGAAGATTTAGATGATTCAAGTATTGATACTGAATTTGAGGAGAATTAAAATGACTAATAAAAAATCAATAAAAATTAGAGATATTGTAAATGGATACATAATTGAAAAAGATGATTTTCCAGAATTATCCGAAGAATTTTGTGAAACTCTTGATGAAGCTTTAGAAATAGCTAAGAGATTTTTAAAATTTAATAAAGAAGATAAACAATTATCTTTTGATTGTAAAGGAAATTGGTCTTAAGTGAAATATAATACTCATTATTCAAAATTATTAAAAAAATTACGAAAAGAGGAATTACATGATCTTAATTTAGAACATTTATATGATAATATTTTTGGTACACCATATTTAATTTCTAATGAAGATTTACAAGAAAAATATGGTATAAACATAAAAAAAGAAAATTTATTGAATAAAGCAAATCAATTGATTATGAATAATTTTAATGGTTTAACAAAAAAAGAAAGGAGAATAATAAAATTATATATAAAAGGAATTAAAGTAAAATCAATTACTAAGAAATTAAATTTATCTAAATCATATATATATAAAATTCTAAAACTAATTTCTAAAAAATTAAAATTAAAAATGGAGGAATAAATGTCAAATAAAATAGTTACAGAGTCTTTCTTAGAAGTTGAAGGAGTTAATACAAATCCTAAATATAAGAAATTTAATAGTGGAAGTATTTTAACAAGCAATGGTTGGATTAATGTAGCTAAAAATGTGGATATTAATACATTTGAAAAAGGTAATACTTATACAGTTGATATTGAAATTAATGAACAAGGTTATCAAACTATTGTAAAGAATAAAACAGTTGATGAAGCTTTAGAAATACCTAAGGATTTTTTAAAGCATGAGGCAAAAAAATTATCAGGACAAAAAACTTTAAAAAAATCAACTGATTGGGAAATAAAAGATGAAAATAAAAATAAAAGTATGATGTTAGGAGGATTATTTCATGATGCTTCAGCATTAATTGCTTCGGATTTTTCTGGAACAAGTTTAAAAGAAAAATTAGAATTAGTTAAAGAAGCGGTTGAAGGATTAATTCAAATAAGAAAAGAATTTGAATAATTAAAAGGGAGCAATACATATGACTAAAACAATTGAAGTGAGTGATGAAACATTTGAGAAGATAAAAGATCAATTATCCCAAGAAAAAATAAAGGAAATTGAAAATTATGATGATATGATAGGTCAAAAATATTTTTTCCGGACTGTAACATATCATTTGGTAGGTAAAGTAACAAAACGTATTGGTTCATTTCTTAAACTTGAACAAAGCTCTTGGGTAGCTGATAGTGGGCGTTTTATGCAAGCTATTAAAGATGGAACTTTAAATGAAGTTGAACCAGTAGGAATTGCTTATGTAAATATAGAATCAGTTACAGATATGTTTCCATGGAATCATCCATTGCCTACAAAACAACAATAAAAATATTATATGAAAATAATCATAACAATTACAAGAGATAATAGAGGTGAAAATCATAGTTGGAATAAAAGTAGAAGTGGAAATTGGTTTTTAAGTAGAAGTGGAGGTTGGAATTATAGTGATAGTAGAAATTATTAAACATATTAATAAATTAAAATAGAAATACTATATGAAAATAATTAAAATACGTAAAAGAAATCTTAATTGGCTTGGTAATTGGAGTAGAAGTAGAAGTGCTAATGGAAGTTGGAGTTATAGTTGGAGTAGCTGCAGAAATTGGCTTAGTCATTGGTATTGGAGTTATAGTAAAAGTAAAAACGCAATCTGGAGTTATAGTAAGAGTTGGAGTAAAAGCATAAATGTAGGTTGGAGTTATAGTTGTAGTAGAAATAAAGCTATATGAATATATTAATAAAAGATATTAAAGGAAATTTATAAATGGGTAGACCTAAAAAATATAAATTTGATTATCCAAGCGTAACAGAAATTGTAGATATTATTGATAAACCTGGATTACGTTATTGGTACGGTAAATTTGGGATTGATAAATGTGAAGAAATTAAAAACAGAAGTCAAGCAATAGGACATAAAGTACATAAAGCAATAGAGCGTTTCTTAAAAGGGGAGCCATTTAGTCAGGCCAGTGAAAGTTTAAATGATCATGAAATACATATGCTTTCATACCTGACTAAATGGTGTGAAGAAAATCAATTTAAACCAAACTCTGAAAATATTGAAAGAGTTTTGTATTGTCATCAACAGAAATTTGCTGGAACACCTGATGCAATAACAACTATTTTAGTTGATTGGAAAACTGATAGTAAACCACACAATAAATCAGAAGAAAGAGAGCGTAAATTTAAATATGCTTTACAGCATGCTGGTTATTCATTAGCTTGTTATGAAGAATTAGGATATTGGATTAATAAAGCATATACTGTAAGAATTAGCAAAGAAAAAGAATTTGATGTATATAAATTTGACGATTTAACAGAATTTCGTCGATTATTTTTAAATTTAAGGGAAATATATAAATATGTTAGAGGTAAATAATGCAATTATTAGAGTCTCATGTAAAGCAATTTTACAAGTTATTACAACATCAAGATAAATGGAGCCAAGTCCATGCACAAAATGTTCAAACACAAAATATCATCGACCGTCAATTATTACATGGCGAAAATCAGTTTATATCATGGGTTAAAGAGTATAATGGCAAAGGTAATCTCTTTATGGGGAGGAATCCTAGACAGGAGAATGGGTTGGTGGATTCAATTACTTGTGTATCTTTAGATATTGATCCAATTAGATCTAAAGATTCTGCATCTACTTTTAGTCAATTACAAGAAGCAATTAAGGCAGGTAAATCAATATTAAAAAGGGAGGAATATTCTAATGGAATTATTGCTACAAGTGGTAATGGTTGTCATTTGTATTGGGCTTTTGGGATACCTATTCGAGAAAAAATAAAAGAATTTGAAAATGGAACTAAAAAATTTGAACAAGAAATTAGAAATTTAATAGAGGAACAATACAATGTCAAAGTCGATGCAATATATGACAACTCTAGATTGGTTAAAATCATTGGAACAACGTCTACCAAAGGTGAGTTTGATAAAAGACGCATTGCTAGATTTTTACAAACTATCAATTGGTCCAGGGCTTTCAATGGACATATTCGTGAAAGAATATTATCTTATTCAACAACACAACAAATTAGAAAACCTGCCCCAATTCCTAAAACGGACGGAATTAATAGATCAGAATTGGACTTCGGGCTTGCACTTCGTCTTAAACAAGATGGAGCTAGCTCGAATGATATACGCACCTTTCTTAAATCTCATGGTTATCGAGCCAGACCAGACGATATTGAAAGAATCATTGCAAAAATATTTCAAAGACAAGAAAATAATTCAAGCTACAGATCATGGGAATTATGTGGAGATAATGGAACAACTAAACAATCCGAAATTATTTCACCATCAACCCATTTCGATGAATATAAAAGACAACTTGGACGTAGAATTGAAAAACCAGATCCCGAATTGCCTACAGGAATTCCTACACTCGATAGATTTACCTACGGACTTAAAAAAGGAAATATTTGGATTGTGGGTTCAAGAACAAATATTGGCAAGACATCTTTGGCTATTACAATCGCTCAAAATTTACTTAAATTCAATAAACGTATTCTTTTCTTCTCTACAGAAATGTATTGGGAAGATATCTTCAACAGATTTGTCTCCATTGGATCTGGAATCCCTATTGAAGAACTTACAACCGGAAATTTCAAATCTGGATCTAACATTAAATTTGATGAATATGGTAGACACTTTAAATCGCAAAATTTATTTATTGATGATGGAGCTGAACCGACATTATCAGAAGTTACTCAAAGAATATCCGAATTTCACCCCGATTGTATCATCTTTGATCACATCCAAAGAGTTTCTCACAATGCGGATCAAAGATATCTTGAAATCTCAAAATTCGTTAAAGGATTAAATACATTGTGTAGACAATATAATTGTGCGGGTATTGTTAATTCACAGCTTAATAGATTAGCGGAAAGAGAAGTGCCTGCATTACATCATTTAAAAGAATGTGGAGCATTAGAAGAAGAAGCTCATACAGTCATTTTACTTAGCCCTATTACTAAAAATGACCAAGAAACTGAACAATTAATTCTCTTAGATTTAGCTAAAAATAGAGGTCCAAAAGGACAAATTGAAACTAAATTTAATAAATTAAATCTTAAATTTGAGGAATTATAATGAAACTTTGTGTTTACTTAGCACAAAAAATGACTGGTAGAACTTGTTTAGAGATTATTAAAGAAGCAAGAAAAGTTACTAGAATATTTAAAAAGCATGGATTAGATATTTGGAGTCCGGCAATCGCTGAAAAAATACCTAATGTAAAAAAGAAACTTAATGTATTATCAAAAGAAGATTTATTATCTAAATGGATGATAGATAAAAAAGAAGGATTACGAAATTGTCACATATTTTATGACGTAACAGGAGATTTACATAGTGAAGGAACAAATGTTGAAAGAGGTTATATGAGGTGGTATTTATGGAGGCCTTCTATTCGTTGTCGAAAACCAGATCATATTTATTCTATTTCAGATATTGAGGATGATTTTATTGCTAATTCCCATGTTCAAGCTGCAATTGTAATTCGTAGATTATGGGGTTCAAGAAAGAAATGGATATTGTGGAAAATAAGTCATATTCTATATGGACTACCTAAAATGATTCTTATTCAATTAAAATCGTTATTCTTATAAGGAGATAAATTATGTTATCAATTAGTTTTTGGAAAAAAGATTCAGGAAATATGCTAACTCATGCACATGGATTAACACATGAACAAATACAAGAATTGCATGAAATTAATATTGGAGATAGACTTGTATTGTGGCAACAATCTAAAGATACAGAAACAAAACCTAACTATACATTAAAAAAGTTTATTAAAAAAGAATCACTTAAGGAGGAATAAATGCCATTTGTTGTTCAATCAGATAGAATTAGATTAGATAATAATGGAGATATTTTAACTCCTGGTGATCTTTGTTATTTAATTTATAAAAAATTAGTTAGAGCGTGGAAGAATGAACGAAGATGGACAACTGTCCATAATTTATATAAAAATTCAAAGATTGAATATATGAATGAGTGGTGGTTTAAATGGCAGTATAAAACTTCTTTAACTTATGAAGATTTTATATCTGCCTTAGATTTAGCTTGGCAAGTATTTTTTAATCTTCATGTTATGGAATATGAAAAAAGAAAACAAGAAGAAAATGGAGATATATAATGAAAAATAATTCATGGAAATGTTCACATTGTGGATACCAAGATTTTTGGTTTGATAGAACTATAACAACGTCTACGAATGAAAATGAAACTATGTATTATAGATGTAATAAATGTGGTAAAGATATTAGTAATGAAATATATAATACAAATGTAGAAGTTAAATCAGAAAATTTTTCCAAATTTGTTGATTTAATCGCCAATCAATTCAAACATGGGGGAAATAAATATTCAATTCCAGGATTTTTAGATAGAGAAGCTACTGATATTATATCATCTTGTTTTGGAGGGGAATCACAATTAGATTGGATTTTAGGTACTATAATGAAATATCTTTTTAGATTTAAAAATTTTCAAAGAGAAAAAGATTTATTTAAAATAGCTACATATTGTTATATTCTTTGGTTAAAAATAGGTGGACATATTAAAGAAAATCATGATGAGGATATTAAAAAATGATGGATTTTGGTCCACATAAATATAATGCAAAATTACATATAAATCGTGATCCTGCATTTTTACTTTCATCTCCAATGGTAATTGATATTGAAACAGATGAACGAGATAAGTTTGTAGGTATAGGGTTAACGAGCACTGGTATGGACATATTTTATATTACTGATTTAAAATATGTACGAGATTATTTATTAGGGTCTCAATTAATAACTCATGGAGGAAAATTTGATCTAATTCAACTTAGAAAATGGGGAATTGATATTCAACCTAAACAGTTACTATACGACACACAAATAATGGCGTATATGTATGATAATATTCAAGGAAAATATGGATTAAAAAATTTAGCTAAAAAATATTTAGGAATGACTTGGCCTACATATGAAGAAATAACTGGAACAGGTAAAAAGAAAATTACATTAGATAAACATCCAATTGAAACAGTTGCAAATTATTGTGGAATGGATACATTAGCAACATTTAAACTTTATAAATATCTTAATGCACGATTATTGAAGTCTCAAAAACAATACTTGAATGAAATAGAAATGCCATTTTATAGAGCATTAATTGAGATGGAAGAACAAGGGATTCAAGTAGATGTGAATTATTTAAAAAAATTGGATAAGCAATTTGAAGAAGAAATGATTTTATTGGAATCTACATTAAATGGATATGTACAAGAACCATTTAATCCTAGATCACCTAAACAGGTTATTAAAGCTTTAAAAGAAAATAAAATTAATGTAATTTCCTCAAAATCAAAGATTTTAAAAGAATTTAAAGAAAAACCGATAATAAGAGATTTACTTAATTATCGAGAAGTTAATAAATTGAAAACAACATATACTAATGTTTTATTACAACATAAAACTTTACCAAGGATTTATTCTTATTTTAATCCTTGTGGTACAATTACTGGGCGTTTAACGTCCAGTAATCCCAATCTTCAAACTATTCCAACTAGAACTATCAAAGGAAAATTAATGAGAAAAGTATTTATAGCAAAACCTGGATATAAATTATTAGTTGCTGACTATTCAAATATAGAACCAAGATTTGTAGCACATTTTAGTCAAGATCCAGTATTATTGGAGATTTTTAATTCAGATAAAAATTTTCATGAAGTTACAGCACAAAAATTAAATTTATCTAAAGAAATAGCTAAAACTTTTAATTTAGCAACTACTTACGGATCAGGAGCTAAAACTTTAGCTGATGAAGCAAATATTTCAATTTCAAACGCATTAAAATATTTGGAAGATTATTGGAAATTATATAAAGGGTTAAATGCTTGGTGTATTAAACAAAAATTTTATGCTCATAAATATGGGGGAATTAGAACATATTTAGGTAAATTTATTCCTTTAGTTGGAATAAATGGAACAGACATGAAACGTAGATTTTTTTGTGAAAGATGTGCAGTAGATTATCCATGTCAAAGTAGTGTAAGTGAATTAATAAAACTTGCAATGATTAAATTACATGAAAATGCGTATATTCCAATTCTTCAAGTCCATGATGAACTTTTATTTGAAGTCGAAGAAGAAAGAGCCGAACATGAATTGTCTGTGATTAAATATATTATGGAAAATGCTATACAATTATCTGTTCCATTAAAAGTTGAAATTAAAATTGGAAATAATTGGGGAGAATGCAAATGAAATTTAGCTACCAATATGATGAAGGAAGACCAAAAGTTGAAATGGAAATTAACAATGATTCTACTTTACCTGATGTAATTCAATCATTTGAAGATTTTTTATTGGCCTGTGGATACAGATTTGAAGGTCATTTAGATTTAGTAGAAAATTATGAAGAAAAAGAAATATAATCTAGACAAAAGATTTATTTCTTTTCTAAGACGTGAATGGTGGTTTTATTGTGAAGCAAGAAAAGAAGCTTTAAATAAGGCAAAATGTATAGAATTAATAAGCGGAGCATCTATGTGGCAATGTGCAAAATGCAAAAAAAGGTTTGTTAAAGTTTATGTAGATCATATTAAACCAATTGGTAGACCTAAAGACGAAAAAAGACGACTAGATTGGAATAAACTCCGAGATTTAATATGGTTTACTTCTCATCAAGTGTTATGCAAAAAATGTCACAATAAAAAAACAAAAAGAGAGAAAAGGGGAAAACATGATTAATTTAAAGGGCGTTTTTCTTACAGATATACATTTACCTGATAGTATAAATCTTAATCCAATTTTTAATTATCTCAATGATTATAAACCAAATATTGTAATTCTTGGTGGAGATATTATAGATGCTAAAGGATTACATGGAATTGATAATAGGCCTGCAAATGCTTTTAAAATTGATTGGTATAAAAGAGATTGTAAATTGTTGAAAGATTTTTTAATTAAATTAAATAAAATTGTTCCTAACGCTAAATTTATTTATCTAGAAGGGAATCATGAAGAAAGATATAAAAGATTAATGAATAAATATCCAGATACATTTAAAGGACAATTTAATCTTCTTCGGGATTCAACTCCAAAAAGAATGAAAATTAAGTGGATTTCTTATGGTAATTATAATTCATTTTATAGATTAGGAGACACAATATTTGTACATGGCACTATTTATCCAGATCATCATGCTAAAAGATATGCCTTAGATCATACACCGTTTAAGTGTATTTATGGTCATTTACATCATTTTCAAGCATATACAACTAGAAAAGCATTTTCTACTATGACACCTAGATATGCTATAACTCCAGGATGTTTATCTCATACAACTCCTGAATGGAAAAAAGGTGCTCCCAATCAATGGGTAAATGGATTTATTAGTTTTGAATTAAATAATAACACTGTTATTCCTACAATTCATGTAATTGAAAAAGGTAGATTTTATATAGGAGGAAAAGAATACAAATGAATTGTTATAAAATAGAAGTTAAAACAACCAATGCTGTAGGTAATACCACTTGCAATAGATTAACAGAATTAGGAGGTGAATATTTTGATTGTGAAGATGGGATTCTGTATATTGTCACTGAAAATCCAAAAGCTATTTTCGATAAATTTTCCAATGATACGGTTATTTCGATTACAAAAATTGGAATAGGGTATGTATTATGAATTTAATAAATGATTTATTTCATATTTTAGTTGGATTTAGAAAATTTATCATGGGAGTTATTGGATTAGCTATATTAATAGTAGCAGATTTAATAATATTAATTTTATTTTTAAAAGGATTAATTTCTGGGGATAAATTCATTGATTTTTCAATTGAATCTGGAAAAGTTGTCGGAATAATTGTATCAGCATTTATGGCTTGTAATATTTTAGCTAAAACTGTAGGAGTAACAAAAGAATGGTTAATAAAAAAGAAATGAATTATATAAGAAATTTACATAATCCAATTAAAAGGAAATAATAAAATGGAAAAATGTAAACCATATAATTATTCATTTACAATGTCACCTGATATTGCACTTGAATTTTATACAGAAGTTAAAAAGAGAAATCTTAATACAGAAAAAGAACGATTAAATTTGTTAATTGAATTAACTAAACAAGGAAAAATAAAATCTATTAGTAAAACTTCTAGATCAAAAGAAGAATTAATTAAAGATTTAAGTAAACATTTTAATGTTCTTTATATAAAACCAAAAAATAATGAGACAACTTGAGTTTGAATTTATATGTATTAATTGTAAAAATTTAATCACAAATCAAGAAACAGCAATTTATGCTACTGGCGAAGGTTTTGTTTGTAATCAGTGTATAGAAATATGGTTAGGAGGTAATGAAGAAGATGGCCCGACGACGCAGACTTAAACTTGGTACGGGGGCTAGGTTTAAGGCTCTTAAAACAAGACTAGCAAGACGTGGTGTAAGATCTCCAGGAGCGTTAGCTGCATGGATAGGACGAAGGAAATATGGTAAAAGAAGGTTCCAAAAACTGGCAGCTAAAGGTAGAAGAAGAAAATACTAATTAATAGGGAGGCAGTTGAAGTCTAACATAAGTCCTCCCGAAAATTTAAGGAGATTATATGAGTATTATCAAACATTTTAAATTGACTGTAATCTTGTTAGGTATAGTAGGAATTATACTATATCCATATTATAAATTGTGGAAAATGAAAACTTACAATGAAAAAGTGTCATTAACGTTAAAAGACAATGAAAAAAGAAAAATTATAATAGAAGATAGAACTATTACTAATGTTGAAAAAGATAAAATTGAAGTTAAATCGGGGGCAAGAACTACAGTAATCACTGTAAAAAATGATGGCTCAATAGATTTATATAGTCCGACTATAGGATTTATTTGTGAACCTGGATATGCTACTTTTTATTCCAATGAAAAATTATGGGTTGGATTAGATATTCAATGGTTCTATTGGAGGAGAATAGGTTTATTAAGTGGTATAGGATTAAGATCTGAAAATCATGATTTAAAAGGTAAAATAAATGTTCTTAGTTTAAGCTATACTATGCCTTTTAAAATTCTATCAAATACGAGTATGTATATAGGATTAAATGATTCTACTAAATTCTTAGCTGGTATTCGAGTTAAATGGTAAAGGAGAATAATATGTGTGAATCTACTTATAAAAAACTTTATTACAATTTATTACAACGATACACAATTGTTAAAGATTGGTATTTAAAGACATTAGAAAATTACGATGGTATGATGACACGAAAAGATTTAGAAGTAGATTTTGATAGAAGATTATTGGAGGCATTAGAAGAAAAATAAAGGAGATATAAAATGGAGGAATATAAATCAGAACTAAAACAAGCATTAATGCCAAATATGTATGAGAATGGATTATTGGAAATTATGCAAAATATGTGGACTATATTAAAAAATCGACATGAAAATCCTTTTCTTAATACAGGAAATCGTGTTAAATTACCTCATTTTGATATTCAAGCATATTCTTGGACTGATGAGAACCAACAATACAATTTAAAATGGAAAAATTGGAAAGTAAGTTGGTATAAACATTGTAATAGAGGAGTAAATGTTAATAGACATCTGACAATGAATGAAATTGAAGATTGTTTAAAACAATATTTATTAGAATTATCAGAAGAAAAAAATGAAAAATCCAATATATGAACAAATAGCTTTAACTGATGCTCGAATACTGCTTCTTGCCTTAACAGAAGATAAATTATATGGAAATAAAATTGAAATGCTAACTAAATGGGCAAATCAAATTATTAAAAATTATCCCCCACAAAATACAATCGAAGAAATGTGGAAATCTAGAATATCTGAATATATTATTAATAGAATAAAAAATAAGGATGTGGAAAATGATTAAAAAATTAATTTTAAGTGTAATTTGTTTAAGTTGTATAGCCTGTACTCCAAAAGAAAAATATGTAAAAGTAATTTATAAATCATTGCCAAAAGTAGTTATTACAATAGCTCCAGTTGTATTAGAAAATGAAATGAAATCAAAAATAGGTGCAGGGGTATTTATTAGTAAACATGGGCATATTTTAACTTGTTCTCATATTTTAGCTAATAATAAATTAAAAGATATAATAAGTGTTGAAACTTATTATGGAGATTTATTTCCTGCTAAAATATTGGCAAAAGAAGATAAAAAAGACTTAGCATTATTGAAAATAGATCATTATACTTCGTATTATGCAATAGTAGCTAAACCAGGGACTTTAAAAGTGGGTCAAGAAGTCATAGCAATAGGTCATCCATTAATGTACGATTGGACAGTAACGCATGGAATAATTAGTGCATTAAATAGAGATTGTGTACAATATAATCTTTTACAAACTAATGCAGCTATAAATCCAGGAAATTCTGGTGGCCCATTATTTAACTTAAAAGGAGAGATAGTTGGAATTAATACTAGAATTATAAGTCCTATTGTTCCTCCTCTTAACACTGGATTAGGATTAGCCGTAGAAGCAAGTCAAATTTATGAATTTTTAATTAAATATAGAAAATTATTAAAATGATAGAGCATATAGCTAAATCATTAGTTGATTGGGGAATTTGGGAGATATTAATTCTTGTAGCCGTTGTTGGTGAATGGTATACGAGTATAAAACATTATAGACATTTTGTAGGAAGAAAAAAATCAGCTAATGATAAACGTAAAATTACTAGATTAATTAAAAAAACATTAAAAAATTAAATAGATAATTTATAGGAGAAATCATGAATAAAATTAAATTCATGCGGATTTTTTGGGCCATATGGGGTTGTGTATCAGCAGCTTTAGGTGCAGGATTAATAAGTATTTGTTGGAGATTTCATTTATGGGGATTATTAATATTTAATTTAATTGTAACAGCAGTTGCTTTATTATCATGTTATAATCTTATTAAATACTATGAAGAAATAGAGGAAAATAATGCCTAAATCCGCTTTACCAGAATATATAGATGAACCAAAAGAATGGATAGGAACTGACTGGGATAATTGGTTACAACGTCCTTTACTTAATATTAAACATTGGTTTGCTTTTAGTTCTAGAGCTACTGAATGGTGGGCTAAATGGAGAGAATTTCCTATTACTTTATTAGCTATTAGAGGAAAAGGATTATATAGAGTAGAAAATACAGATGGATCACAAGTTTTATACTTAGATGAAGAAATATTATTCAGAAGAAAATTATATGGATTTTATCTATCCGCTATTCAATATTGGTGTAGATGGCATTTTGCTATTCAATGGCCTTTACATATAACGTTTCATGTGTATTTTAGTCAGAAAAACGTCCCCACTTTTCCAACACGACCAAATAAAGATATAGCCTGTAAATTATTTTATTTTAGATGTGGGGCTAGACGGGATGCCGATAAGGTGTATTGGTTTCCTAGTTTATTTATAGGATTAACTTGGAATTAAAATAATGGTTAAATATAAAAGAGATAAGAAAGGTAAGTTTATTAAAGAGCGTAAAATTGATTTAATTGAAATTATATGGTTAATAGTATTTTGGTCTGTTGTTATTATTGCTATGGAAAAACTTAAATGGGAAGCAGCTAAAGCAATTACTTGTACTTCAATTATAATTATAGGAATTTCATCATTTGGGATTATAATTTCAGAATTTCTTAAATATCAAGCTGTACGGCATATAAGAAAATTATTAGGAAAAAGAAAGGAGATTTAATGAAACCTAAAAAGAAAAAACAAGAAGAAACTTATTCAATTACACCTAAAGGATTTATTGAATATTCTATTTCGGATAGTAAGAGTATTTGGGATGATTTAGAATTATATTGTTATAGACATGGATATAATGCTATTTTAATAAATAAAGATGGCGGAGAATTTATTAAAGTAGAAATAGAAAATGAAAAGAATTAAAAAGAAATGGGGTAATGAGACGTGGATTGTTAATGGATTAGAATATTGTGGGAAAATTCTCACTGTAGAGCCAAATCATCAATGCAGTTTACATTTCCATAAAAATAAAAAAGAAACATTCTATATACTTTGTGGAACTTTAAAATTAAGCATTTTTAATTTTAAAACCGGAAAATTGAAACATAGAATTTTAAATACAGGAAAATCAATAACACTTTTACCTATGACTCCACATTCTTTTCAAACAGTTGGAGAGGAAAGTTGTACATTTATAGAGTTTTCTACTCATCACGAAGATTCAGATAGTTATAGAATAACAAGGAGTAAATAAATGATTCCTAAACCGGGTGAAATTCTATATGATATCGGTAAATCAGGCAGAGGTAAATTATCTATTGCTATTGGATATAATAGAACAGTTAAGACATTAATAAGAAAATTAACTCGTGCATATGGTACCCCCTCCTTACAATATTATTCTAATTATCCAAAAGCTAAATTAATAGTTGTGGAATGGGTTATACCTAAAGGCAGGAAAGAATTGAAAAAAGTTAAAAAATTGCTTAAAGTAAGCAAGGATAGAAAATAGAGCTATTTTAGAGCTATTAAACCGCTTTAATTTGTTTCTTTTATCTCAATTTTCAATTATTCGGAGGTCTAATGGGTCTAAGTATGGATAAATCGCTCCTAGGGCAAATTTGGAGCTTATGTGTAACATTTCTTGAAACTATAATTAATCGAAACATATCTAATTATCAATCAGATTCATTAAAAAAGTCCCGTTTTGAACGGACATTTGAAAAACCAAGACATTTAGATCATGTAATTTTAACCTTAATTAGGACTGATTTCACAGATAAATCAACAATTGGAGAGCTCTATTTTAATGGCACTTTTGAATGTTATACATTAGAAGATCCTGTTAGAGACAAGAAAATTTATGGAGAAACGGCTATTCCAAAAGGAAGATATAAAATAGATTTTAGGTGGTCTCCTAAATATAAAAGAAAAATGCCCAGATTATTAAATGTAAAGAATTATATCGGAATTTTAATACATTGGGGTTGTTATCCAAAAGACACAAAAGGTTGTGTGTTAGTAGGGGAAATTAAAGGAAAAGATTTTATAGGCAGAAGTAAAATTGCATTTAATAGATTATTTGAACGATTAAAAGGAAAGGAGGTAGAAATTATAATACAATGAATCCTGAATCTTATTATAAATTAGTAGAGAACGTAGTTAGAGATGGAAAATATGGAAAGTTAATTACAATTGTAGAGATAGATGAGGAAGGAAATCAGACTAGAACTGAAACATTCACTCCGATTTTTTCTTTCGATGAAATTGACAAGTAGGACAATTACAAATTCTAGGTTCTAAACTATGAACTTTAGAAGATGGTTTGTTGCAATTAGGATAGAAAGTAAAAGTTGTGTTACATTCTTCACATTCAAATGATTTAATTTCTGAGGCAAAACGAAGCCCTATAACCTGTTTACATACAGGGCATAGGGCTTGTTTCATTGGGCCTTTATTTGTTCTCCACCTTTCATCATCTTCTTTATGTTGGTGGTTGAACCAGACCATTATATATTCCTTTAAGTTAAATATTTTACTACAAGTGAAATAGCCGTAGCAATTAATCCAGCCCCTATTCCGATTTTCACTCTCATTCCAGATGTCACTTCCAATAGTCTGTCTAATTTCTTATCATGAACATCTAATCTTTTTTCAGTATTTTCTTTAAAATCTAAAAATAAATTTTTGTATTCATTCCAATCATTTTTAGTTGGCATATTAATTACCGCCTTTTTGATTGTTCTCTTGTAATGTTTCCAGCAGTAAAACTCAAACGAGATAAAAAATTAGGCAATCTTCTTAATGCAATATCCCCTTTAATTCCTAATTTATATCCATCAGTTAATAATTTAATTCCACTTGGAGTTGTCATTAATTTTCCAACTAAAGCAGGACCAAGAAGAATTGTAGCTCCTCCTACTGCTGCCATAGGACGAAAAGGTCTTTGACCTGGAACAACAGCGTAAGCTAAAGAACCTAATGCTCCTGCAATAGCTCCAAATTGAGCTAATCGAATAGCAATAGGCGCTCCAACAGCCCCAGTTTTAGCTTGTGTAGTTTGAACTACTTTTGCAAAGTCATTTAATAAATTAATCTCATTTTGTGGCAAAATTTCTTTTAGCATTGCTATTGTTTTGCGATCAGTTAATTCTTTGATTAACTTATTACCCTGAATTGTAGTAGTTGCTCTATCTGTATTTCTATTAATCAATCCTTCATAATAACCTGATTTCACAGTATTCCATGTATCATCGAATTTAATAGATGGATCAAGTTCTGAAGCTTTTTTTATCGCAGTACGAACTTGACGAATTTCTTCTAAATTTCCAGGCTTAAATAATTTATCACCAATTTTAGAAACCTGATATTTATTTTTAATAATTAAATCAGTTAAAAAATCATTTTCAAAAATTTCTTTTCCTTCTTTATAAAACTTATTTGTATTTCTCCATAATGTTGACGCATCTCCGCTTAAATTTTTTCCTGCCTGTTCCATAGCTTCATCAAGAGGAGTTACTAATTTTGATAACATGGATCGAGCTTGCCCTTTACCAGGAACTTCAGCTAAATCTCGTATTTGAGCTAATAATGCAGAACGAATTGCATGAGCTTCACCAAAACTTAAATTATCTGATTGCTGTAATGTCGCTCTTACAGCTCCAGTAACTTCAGGTAAAGAAATAAATCCTTTAATCCGTTGAAGTTGTTCTGTTAATTTTTGTGCGATTTGTTTAAATTGAATAGTAGGAACAATCGCTTGTTGTAAAACTTCGTCAACTTCACTGTACATTCGATTGGCAATAGCTTGGTGCATTTTTCGCCCTTGTTTTACGGCTGTTAGAACGTATGATCCTACTGCCTCGTCTGATAAATCACCTAATCCGTTTGTAATTGTAATAGAAACTTTTCTAGATAATGAAAGAATAGATTTCTGTTGTTGTTCCTTAAATAATCGAAATTCTGCTTGACCTATATATGATCCTTCTACTAATTCTTCTAAAAAATCGAGAAATCTATTTTCAGTTAATTGAGCCGGAGTAAATTCTCCTCCAACAGTATGGAATAACTGTCGTAATCTACTCATACTTTGAATCACGTCTTGTTTAAATGGACTTATTAATTTTTGAGCGCCTCTAAATAATCCAGCGCCAATTACAGAAGCTCCAGCTCCTAAAGCAAATTCTCCTACTGCAGCTCGTATATCTTCTGGAGTTTGTAATCCTCTTACTGCAGCAATCGGAGCTCCTGCTGCTGTAGGAATTAAACCAGGTGCACCTAATTGTGCAGCACGTTGAACTTCAAAAGGTATTGGACGTTCAATCCCTCGTTTAACTATTTCTCCAGTAGCTTGTCCTAATCCAGCTCCAACAATTCCACCAGTAATAGGTCGACCTACTAACCCTCCAGCAGCAATTCCAGCAGTTTCCCCTATAATTCCTCCCACAATTTCCGGAATTTCAGCTTTCAAAGCTTCACCAAAAGTAGGACGTTCAGATATTAACTGTTGTTGAATTGCATTTTGTAATTCTAATTGAGTTGGTTTTTCTTTATCAATTTCTATTTCAAACATTCCTTTATCTGTTTCAACTTGAAATTTAGGCATTTATTTCATCCTTTTAAAACTTTTAATTTTTATCGAAGTAGGCGCAGGAGTTGGTGTAGGTATCGGTGACGGAATAATTTGTTGTGATTGCCCTGTTATAGGTTGAAGATTAAATTTACCTGTTGGATCTTGTACAAAAATAAATTGTGTCATAATTTGTTCTAATCTATTCAATTTATCCATAGCAAAATCAGAAGTATCTCCTAAAGCAGGAGCAAAAGCTTTCATTAATTCATCCACTTCTTCTTGACGAGCAGTCGCACCTGTATCAGCTCGAAGTTTAGTTTCTAAAGCTCGTCGTATTCTTATTCTGGCTTCACGTCCTTGACTCTTAGGAATTTGTAATTTTCCTGTAAATACTTTAATAGGATCAAAAGTCCCTTTTGGAAATATTATATTTCTAGCTTGTTGAATATCATTAATTGCACTTTGTGCTCCTGTTAATCTACCAGCAGCTTCTCCTGCGATTGCTTTAGGAGGTACTTGTGGTCTTTCTGCCACTGGAATTGTAGGTTGAAATTGGACAAATTTACCTGTTGGAGTAAAACGACCGTATTGAGTTTTACCACCAATCATAACTTCAGTAGGCGCACCAACTCCGTACATTTGTTCTTGTTGAAATCTTTGTTGTTCAATATCTGCTCTTAAAGCAGTTGGAACTTGACCTGCAAATTGAAAAGCTTCTTTTTGAGCACGTTCTCTACCTGCTTGAGTTGGAGCTGTTTGTGCTGTTATAGCCGATAAAAGAGATAAAGTTTTTAAATAATCGGGCTGTGAAATTTTTCCTTGTGCCCATTGACTAGTTAATGTACCAATATAATTACCAGTAGATTTACCTTGAGGAGTTGATATATCTATTGAAGGCATATTTTCCATATTAGGAAATACTGATTTAGTCATACCAGTTGCAGCGTTTAATGCAAATTGTCTCACATTATCATCTAAGTCTTTATTGCCAGCAATATTATACAGCATTTGCATTTTAGAAATCATATTTTCATATTGTTGTTGATTTAACATAGCTTTAGTTTGTGCTCTTTGTTGAAGTCCAGCTCCTATAGCTTGACCTGCTTGTAATATTCCTTGAGCTAATATATCATTTCCATTCATAATTATTCATCTCCTTAATTAAAATTTATTTATATTGATAGGGAATAAATGGACTTTGAGCACCACTTGGCATAATCATTTTCCCAGCCGTTGATCCAAGGTATGCTCCAGCTAAAGTTCCTGGTCCAGGTAACATTATAGACCCTAAAGTTGCTCCAATAATTGATCCAGCAGCTCCAATACCTGCTCCCAATAATCCAGATTTTCTTGCTCTTTCTGCTTCGGCTTGCTGTTGAGCAATTTGTTGCTGTTGAAAAGCTAATTGTTGTTGGAATTGAAAAGGTTGTGCTGCCATAGTTGCAGCTTGAATTCCTGCTCCTGTAACTGCTGGAGGTAAAGTTCCAGCAATTCCTGGAGCCATAGCAGCAAACGGACCTACTTGAGGATAGGGTGCATAAGCTTGTTGTTGAATTCCGCCTAATTGAGCTAATCCTGTTTGATATAATGGAGTTTCACCTAAAATTCTAGCTTGTACTTCTTGTTGTTTCTGAATTCCAAGTCGTTCTTGTAACTGTCTAACCATAGCTTGACCAATTGTACTGTCAGCAGTTAATTCTTCTAATGTAGTCCCTGTAATTTTAGTTCCCTTACGTCCAGCTAATTCTTTTAGTTTTTCAATTTCTTGCTTCTCAGTTTGTTTATAAAATTCACTTGGTTCTACTTCTCCACGTAAAGCTTCTAATTGTCTTTTAGCATATTCTTCTTGAACTTCTAATGCTCTTGCTTGTTGTTGAGCATAAGCTTCTTGCTGAGATTCAAGAGTTTCTAATTGTTTACTCATTAATTCTAATTGACGTTCATATTGTGTAGCTTGTAATTGTTCAAAACGTTTAGCTTGTTCTTCTTGAGCTAATCTTTCAGGAGTTTTTTCATAGGCAGTTCTCATTGTTAATTGTCTTTCCAATTCTCCCATTTCTCGTTCTCTCTGTTGAATAACGCCAGCCATTTGAGTAGGTGAAGCTCTCCACACAGTCTGAGATCCAGGAAGATTAACATCATGAGCACCTCCTGTAACACCAGCTTGTTGAAGTCCTTGAAATCGCTCTTTAATAGCAGCTAAATCAGCTTGTTGTCTTTGATATTGATCTCGTTCTGCTGGAGTAGCTTGTTCTAAAGCCTGAGCTATAGGGATTTGTCTTTGAGTAGGAATTAATCCGGCTTCTCCTAATAAAAATTGTCTTTCAGCAACACTTAAATCTAGATATTCTTGTAATCCAGATAAAGCTGCTTGTTCATATGGGGTAGGCATAATCAATTCTCCTTAAATCTTAATTTTACAAATCTATATTTTCTAATAAAAATTGACAATATTGAATTATTCCTAATTGTTTAGTAATTTCAGATTTAGCTGTTTCAATTTGTCTTAATATTAATTCTCTAGTTAATCTTGGTCTAACTTTTGGTCGTCTTATATTTTCGGTTGTATCTTCTATGTTATTATTTTCCATATTTTCCACCTTATTTTTCATTTTATTCTCCTATTAATTAATTTTCAATTCTTAAAAGTTTATATCCAGTTCCACCTGAATCTGCAGTTCCTACACTAACACGTGATAAAGCTGCATTATCAACATCATATACAATCAATCTTGTTTGACCTGCTGTATTATTGCCGTCTACTTTAACAGCATCAACTCCACCACAAGCTAATATAAAACTATCTGCAGCAGGGCTATATAATCCAGTATTAGCATCCCCCATAAAGGATAATCCTGTTAAAGACGCTGTTCCGGCAATAATTTGTAAAACTTTACCTGCCTGCATTCCGAATACACTTGTATTCATATAAGCAATATCAGCGCCACCACAGGTAAAATTAATATTATCTCCGCCACTACTGTACATTCCGGTATTTGTATCTCCTACAAATCCATAACCAGGTAAAGAAACAGAGCCTTGATCGGCTCCAATTAATTTACCACTATCCATAAAAATTCCGTTACTATTAATATAACCTGCTTCAATTCCGGCTGCTATTAAACCTATATTATCCGCAGAAATATTAGCAAAACCTGTATTAGAATCATTGGCAAAAGAAATTCCTGGAGATGTACCTGTCCCTGCTCCAAAAAGAACTTGATTACTGGTAAATTTTAATGGATAAGCTATGCTAGTTGGTTTTAAATGTAATTGACCAGTAGCATCAGTATATTCAAAAACCCATACTGTAGTATCTCCAACGTCGTCTAAAGATAATATTTCACTTGTTCCAGAAGCAGAAGAAAGAATTGAAACAGTTGAAGTGCCAACATCAATACGTTTTGTTGCTCCTACTGAAATACCTAAATTATCGGCTCCAATACGATATATTCCTAAATCAACATCACCAATAAAAGAAAATCCTGGAAGTGATACAGTACCACCATCTGATACAATAACTTTTCCACTTTGCATAGCTAAACCACTTTCGTTCATATAGCAAATGGATGCTCCATTAGCTGCAAAATATATATTATCGGGACCATTATAAATTCCTGTATTAGGATCATCCGCAAAAGAATACGAAGGAGCACCAACTTCACCTGTTCCAGTTAGAACTTGTGTACCTGAAGTTCCAATTTTAAGAGCTATTAAAGCAAGTGTAACATCAATATCGTGATACCAATGAGTTTCTCCTGTAATAGCTTTTATCTGATATCTTAATCGCTCTAATTCTCCAGCTAATGATGTAGGCAAAGATTCTGAGGATGCCGGATATGGATCTACAGTAGACTGCATTTCAGCAGCATTAACTGAATAATCGTCTGTATCTTCAGGAATATTATGATTCACATGAGTAACATCAGATGAATTTAAATCTGCTGCTGTTAAAACTTCACCAGTTACATAAGTTTTATGAACACTGTATGGATAGGACATTTTATTATACACTCCTCTTTAAAATTTTCTTATTTTTAAATAATTTTTTAAAATAACTAATTGGCAATAAATCATTTGCCTTTAAATTAAATTGTAATTTTTTAATTTTTTTATGTACTTGATTAGTGGAAATTATATATTTCCAATTTTCTTCGTTCATCCATCCACTATGTAATGTTTTTGTCATTCGTTTTAAATCTATGGATGTATTTTCACAACCTTCACAAACTAATAAATCTGCGTAGGTTTCATCTTCTAATATAACTCTTGGTCGTTTAATATTAGAAAAATATTTCACTCTTAATTGATTATCAATTTTTCTTTTTTCACGTATTGCTATGGTTTTATTACAAACCATACATCCAATTTTTTTAATCGGGCATCTTTCATTAGTATCAAATTCAATGTAATTTGTATATGTATTCGACATTAAATTCTCCTATGTCCTTTACTAAGTAATGGAAGTATTAAATGAGATAAAAAGAAATCTTCTCCAACTCCATCATTACTAAATTGAAATCTAAATCGTTCTCCCTCTTGCTCTAAATCAAATTCTTGTTTAGTTAATTGTAATGCACTTAATACATCTGTATCTAATATAAAAGATCCTAATGCTGCTCCGCTAGCTCCTAATGTCACAGTAGAGGTAACTTGCTGAACTTCATCTACCCACCACTGCACGTCTAAATCATAATCTCCTCGTGATATAAAATGTAAAACTCCATATTTAATTCGTTTTTCAATTCCAGGTGAATCTAAATTTAACCATCCAGTTATTAAAACAGTTTTATAGGCATTACCATTGTCACTTTTTGTTGTATCTTCTAATTTCCAAACATATCCATTATAATCTACAGTGTATAACTTTTCATCTCCAGGTCCTAAAATCACGGGAAAAGAAACTGCTGCTTCATAACCGCTATCATCCCTATTATCCTGTGCATCATGTGGAATTCCCCATTTATTTTCATTTACATAATAGATTAAAGCTGTATCACATTGACTTTCTCCGGCTCTAATCATCCAAATTTTTATTGCTTGAATTTTTGGATCAAAAGACATATGAAAATCATCAATTTTAGTTAAATCAATATTATTTTTAATCCAATTATGAATATAAAAAGGTCGAGCAATTGAAGCCCTACGATAATTTCTAAGTTGTTCAGCTCGACTTATAGTATAAATTTCCCCGTCTGAAGCCATTGAATATATATCATTATAAATATGGACATTCAGACGTGGGCTATGCACACCCCCTTGCCACCCTGTTTTAAAATATCCCCAATTTGCTACATTTGCATCACTATCTTCTAACCAGTAATCTTGAATTTTTGTTCTAATTAATAAATTTTCATCTATTGAAATACAATCTATAATTCCATAACCATCTCGTATATCAACTATGATTGTACCGGATGTTCCTCCAGCGAATTCTTCAAAATTACCTAAACTAGAATAGTATAATGTATCTTCTTTTCCAGGCACTCCCCAAGCATATGCTCTACGACTAACTCCCCTACCATGTACAGTCATTTTAGTAGGTTGATTTGTTCCAGTCCAATCTGCTGCAGGCGTTGTAATTGATGCAACTGAAGATCCTGTATCTACTTGTACTCCATCATATCCATTACAAATAAATATTTTATCGTCCATAGGTGTAAAATAAGTTTTATTAGTCGTGGATCTACTTGTTAAAATAGCTACATAATCTCTATAAACTTTTCCATCATCAGCAGCTACATAAATGTGACTAATTCCAGAGCTCTGTTTAATTAATTGTCCTCCGCCTAAAGCTGTTGGATTACCAGAAATAGCTGAAACATTTACATGAGACGTTCCACCTCGTTTTTCTGCTCCCCCATTATGTGTATTTGCATTTCTACTTCCATCAGAAAAGTCTCCTGTTGGAATTAAATCTAAATTCTCATTCCCATTAAAACTACCTGTAAGAAGAAGTCTATAAAGTTCACCTATAAACATTAATAAATATCCTCCGCTAATTCAGCAGATTGTGAAGCATTATTTGGATATAAAAATTGTCCGGCTATTCGTGATAACATACTAGCATATTTTTGTAACTCTATTGCAGCTCTTGAATCATCTTGTAATAAATAAACAAAAGTACCTTGAACTAACAATTGTTCTATTAATCTAAGAATTCTAGCGTATCGTGGATTTACTGCAGTATCGGTATCTTCTTTTTTTAAATCAGAATAATAATGAATTTGTAACACATATTCTTCATCAGGTGTACAATTAAAATAAAAATCTCCTTCAGCATCATCTGCTAGATGATAAATCATTGCAGGTTCATCTCCTATATGAGTCTGTTGAATTTCATCATAATTCCAAACTTGCTTTAAATTAAGGGGTTTTTGTTCGTCTACAATTAAATAAGTTGAAGTAGAATCAGGATTTGTATCCCAAGCTTCGTCAACTGTGGCAATTTTAGTGGTAGAATTATAATCTTTAATCTGTCTTGCTTGTCCTAATCCTGTACCGGATTTAATTACGATTAATTTACCTTCTGTATCAGAATCAGTACCAGAATCAGACGATGCTAAAGTAATTGTAGTAGAAGCTCCAGCTTGGGCTGTATTATATCTAGTTCCATCTAAAATAGTGGCTTGAATTAATTTAGAATAATCTGTAGGAGCTTGAATATGATTAACATTAATTGTACACGCTGAATAAGCAGTTCGTCTTAAAAAAGACCATTCCCTGCCTTCATCCATCATATCTGATTTAACCATAGCAAGAGCATCACTTATAGCATTATTAATATTGGTTGTAGTTGGACTAGATTTACCATAAAGTCTATAAGCTTTTTGCACAATTGTTGTTTCAGTCGGTTGTGTTGGTATTGACATTCTTTTCTCTCCATTCTATATAAATTTTTTCAATTGGATCTAGTATTTTCTTTGGGTGCAATAAACCCATGCAAATTGGGTGATTTATTTCATTAACTAGAGGACAAGTATCACGTGAATAATGTAATTTATGGCATGGTGAACATGGTACATTTTCTCTTACAACACTACAGTTTTTGTAGTATTTCGTTAAATTTTCTTCACTTCCATGCGATAAAAGAGCCACTTTTGGCGTGTCAAAACATCCTGCTGCTACTAAAACACTAGTCTCTGTTGATATGACTAAATCCACATATTTTGTTAGTATAAAAGATTCACGAATTGTGATATTACTACACAAATCTATTATTCTTTCATTCTTATCAATTAATCCTTTACAAGCAGGTTCTCCCACTAAAATTATGTATGATTCAGGAATTCTTTCTATTATAACATTAATTATGTTTTCAGTCCAAGGATAAATCTTATGTATTGCACTTCCTGTTAAACACCAAACTATTAAAAATCCTTCATATTTTTCTTTTAATTTTTTAACAAACTGTTCTTCTTTCTGCGTAAAATAGATTTCTCCTAATTCACCTTTCTTTTTAGAATAACCAGCTAATTTCATTGTATGGTCATAATAATTTATATTACAATGTTCATGCAATTTTTCTTTATCCCATAAATATTCTTTCTGTCCTGGTGATATAAGAAGTCTATTTTCTATCGAACCTGTAAAATTTATTACTTTATCAAATTGTTTAATTAATTTATTCCAATGCTCATTTAATTTATCAATTGGGATTTCACCATCAGATTGAATAATAAAAGCATCAATATATGGATTTGTATTTAAAACATCATAACATTTTTGTGTACAATTTAAAGTAATGTGCCACCCATCTTGATGATAATATTTAAACACAGGGGATATCATTATCGCATCACCCCAAGCTCCATATCTAATAACACATAGTTTCTTTTGATTTTTAGCTGGGGACCGTTTAACCGCAAAAAGCATTAATTAATCCTTTTTGCTGCTATTGTAATAATTGCCAATGGATTATTTGGATCTCTTAACTTCCCTTCATCATAGTTGATTTCTACAATTTGATATCCCAATAATTCTAAAATAACTTTTAAACTATGTCGATCAAAATAATAAAGATGTTCTTCAGGTCTATAATGTTTCCATTGAGTTATAGGAATTTTAACCGATTCTAAATTAGGGCAAGATAAAAATATCCACTTTGGATTTAACTTTTTTATTATCCCGTAAAAATCAGGGGTATGTTCTAAACTATCCCAAAAAGTGACAATATCCCAAAATTTAACTTTAGGAAATTTTTCAAATCTACAATATGGATTTATATCATATCCATATTTACTAAAATTATCTGGGCCAGCTTTATTAAATGCTCCAGGACCACAGCCAAAATCAAGAATTGCACCATTTTTAATATATTTTGTAATCAATTTCCATCTAGTTTTATAGATATTTTTACCTAATTTTGATTTAGCTTGTTTTACATACTTTAAATAATAAGCTTTATCATAAATTTTATTCATTTTTTCCCACTTTTTGCTGTGGAAAAGGGTACTTCTCTGTAAGGTGGGGAACAGATTTTCCCCTTTCCCGAAATTTCTCATATATTGGATCTATAAATTTAAAGATTTGATTTATATCAAAAGTCTTAGTACAAGCTGGATATAGAATCTTCTTTTTAATATCTCCTAACATTCTTTCACAATCTGTGTCAAAATAAATAGCTCTATGACAGGGACTACATTGAATTGATGCTTGAATTGAATTGTCATTATTTTGATATTTAGTGCATTGATAAACACTAGATGTTGTACATAGCATAGTTTTTGGAGTTCCCCACATTCCAGCAGCTACTAATGTGCCTGTCTCAGGTCCGATAACATAATCTGCATATTTAGTCATCAAAAAATTCTGCTTAATTGGGATATCATATCCACAAAGATTCTTAATTCTAGGTTCTTGTATAGATTGAACTAGGTTTTTGCACAAATCGTCACCGGATAAATATACCTTTGATTGTGGATATCTATAGAGTATTTGATCCACCCAATTACGAAAAGAATGTAAAACTTTCTGACTTGTACTTCCTGCAATTGGCATTATTATAATAAACCAATCTTTTTCTTTTAATCTCCAATTCTCCACTATTTTTATTTCTTTATCCGAATAATATAATTCATCTAATTTAAATTCTTTTGGAATTGGAATTCTACATCGTTCAAATACTGCATCATAAAAAGTATTTTTATTGAAATAATTTCTTCGAAGTTCCATCGGCAAATAAAATTCTTTTTGAAAATTTTCAGCAATACAAGTTGTTTCTAATGAACCATTCAAATTAATTGTTCTATCTGGTTTTAACTTCTTTTTTACCTCAACCCATCGTTTAAAAAATAATTCAGTCCATCTATCTTTAGGATATTTTTCATATATTAAGTATGATATATGTTTAAATCTAGGATCATTATAAACTAAATTATATATTTTCCAATTAGTTTCTAAATATATATCATATCTTTCAAATAAATATGGAAGAACTGGTACGGTATATAACCAATCTCCATATGCTCTATAAGCTATAAGTAATAGTTTCTTTTTCATTTCCCACCTTTCCAAGCCTGGTCTCAAGGGGAGGTCATCAACATAGTTGACACACTGCCCCAAGAGACCAAAATAGCTTTTAAATAATTAATCGAAGTCGTAACGATATTCGATGTTCAAAATAACTTTAGGTGTAGATGCAGCCGTACCAGCAGCATTTGACACAATAAGAACATCACCTTCAGCAATATCAGTCGCTGTCACTGTCAAATCAAATTGCGTATTGTCAGCAGACGTACCAACATTCTGAGTTGCAATATCAGAAGCAGCTCCAGTTCCAGCCAGTGATTTTTGAATTTGCACTGTTGGACCATCAGCAGTACCTCCAGTCATTGCTACCATTCTAATAGCTTCAACTTTAATATCTCGATTTACTGGAATACGAAGTAATTCCGTATCCGCAGCAGCCGTTCCAGGGACACTTATTCCGCCTGATTGTCCGAGGACTATAGCTTGTGGTATGTCATCATAATAACCTATACCCATTGTAATCCTCCTTTAATTAGGCTTTTGAATCCCATTTTATAATTTTTGCGTTTGGTTCATCATCCCAAACGATTTTCCAACCCCCCAAAAAGTACCAAGCTAAGCCGTGCGAACGGCCATAGTCAGTAACTTCTTTGGCTCGAACCTGTTCAGGAACAGCAACGCCTTCCATCACAGTATCCTTACCAATCATAAATCCTTCTCCTGAGTATCCACCAGACCACGTTTTTGCTGTAGTAGTGCGAGCAGATAAGTCATAAGTTAGACGAGTTGCATTATTATCTTTAACGATACGAACATTATCAACCATACCTTGTTCACCGCTATAGATTTTTTCATATCCAACTTCGGAGTATTGATTAATGCTAACCATTGCCCCTTGTAAGCTTTCAACAGCTTCTAAAGAACCAACAAATGCGTATGTATCTCCTTCAAAATAAGGAACATTACGTTTTTCAAGTTCTAATTTCATTTTACGAATATGCCGTTCATTAAGAACAGAAGTATTCGTAGCTGTTGCAGTTCCATCAGTTGTAAGAGTATGAGCATCAGTTGCAGTTGCAACAAACCGCAGTTTACAAGCATTAAATTGTGCGTGAACTGCAGCATCAAGAACTTTAACTAAGTCATCTCTTAAACCTTTCTCAATAATTTGCTCAAGATCAAACTGAGACAAAGTATCAATTTTGAAAGTAAAAGGAATTGAATTTCCATATTCATCTATAGAAAGAGTTCCTTTTGTAATGGTCTGACTTGCTTGGGGAATAGTTGACGTTTCAGTCAATAGTCCACCGATAGTAGATACATTAGCAACTTTAGGGAAGTTAAACGAATCGCCTTGGGATTTTCCCATAGCGTCTTTCACATCTGCGAACTGTCTAAATTTAAGACTAGGCTGTGCCGAATATCTTAAAAACTTTGAAAGTTCTGGACTGAAATGAACGCTACTATCATTAACCCATAAGTGCGCCATTGTTTTATCCTCCATAAGATTTAGTGTGCTAAGATCCCACCTTATGAAGGCAAATTACACAAATTATTTACGTTTATAGAATTTTTTCTTAAAATCATCCATTCTTTCTGCAACACCTTGTTTAACGAATTCATCATAAGAAATAGGAGTTTCATCTTCTTTCTTAGGTTTTTCAGGAGCCTTACCTGGATCGACGATAAGATTAGCCTTTTTCTTAGCTTCTTTTTTACGATCCATTGTTTCTTGTTTATCCTGTTCGCTAAATACTTTTTTTGCTTCTGAATAGACGTGTTCTTTATAAACCTTTTTCCATACATTAGGATCTGCCATTTCTGATTCAGTGATATCTCCAGAGTTAGCCATCTCTCTTAATTTGATATCGGTTCGTAATATTGCTATATCGAAACCTGGATATCCTTCTTCGGCTAATTCTTTTGTCACTTTTTCAACTTTCTTTTGCAATTCCTGCTGTGCTTTTAAGGCAACTTCTTTAGCTTTTTCTGATTCATCAACTTCATATTTTTTCTTCATCTCTGCTAATTCACGACGTAGAGAAGTTACCTTCTCATTTTCTTCTTCAGCAAAGTCATTCTCTGTTGTAGTTGAACCAGATTTTAAAGCTTCTTGAAGTTTTTGTAGTTGAACTTTAAGATCCTTAATCTCTTTTTCTTGATTATCTTTATAATCTCTATACTCAAGATTAAGTTTTCTAAAACGTTCACGTGCTTCATGTAATGCCTGCAAAGGAACTTTTTTCTGATCGTCGGAATCAACTTTTGGTTCCTTGCCCTTTTTTACAGAGGTTGATTTCTCTGTATCTTCTGACACATTATCGGAGTGTTGTTCCGTTCCAGAATTTTCTTTTAAATCTTTTTCTGTTTTAGATTCCTCTTTTTCAGATGAGGTATCTGATTTTTCATCTTCTTTAGATTTAGATTGCTTATCAAAGCGATTGTAAATATCTTCTCTAGCTCTAACTCCCAAAGAATTTCCCAACAATTTTCTTGTTGATTTTACTTCTTCAGTATTACTAGTATTACTTTTATTGTCATTATCTGCTGTATTTTCAGCATTTTTAGACATTTCTTCTGACATTGTATTTCCCTCCATTTTACGAGTCGGGATCAAACTCGAAACACAGATATAACGGTCTGTGATCCGAACTCCACCCTATATATCTTTTTTTAAGTGCATCATTAATTTACCTAAAAATCCACGTTCTTCAGCGTGCTCAAATGCTGATTTTCCATCTTCTTTAATTTTTTTAATGATTGTCGGCAATAAATTTTTATAGAATCGTTTAGTAACTTGTAATTCTGCAATTCGAGCAGTATTACTAGGATTTATATTATCTAATTCTACTTCTGCACTTTTATAAATTCTACGCCAAGCTTCTCTAAATATTCTCCAAGATTCAGAATTTTTAATTTCTTCCAGATATGCTCCATCTTCTAATTTACAAATAATTTCATCACGATCTAATGATTCATATTCTAAATCAGGTTTAAAATATTCTTGTACTTCAGGGTCAATAAATTCTTCTTCCATAATTTCCACCTTTACTATTTAATTAACGTCCTTGTTGCTGTAAATATTCTGCAAAACCTTCAGGTAATGATGGCTGCTGACCTTGTTGTAATGCCATAGCTCCTTCAACTCCTTGTGCAACTACTCCACCTCCCTGTTGTTGAGGAATTGAGGGAGGAGCTACTGGAATTACATATTTTTGAAAATCATCTATTTGTAATTGTTCAGCAATATCTTGTAAAGCTTTACTTGTATCAATCATTGTAGGATTTTGAACTTGTACACCAGAGCGCATCATTAAAGTTGTAGCATTATTTGATTGCAAGGCTCTATCTATAAATGCAAATAATCTTTGCAATTGAACAGCTCTACTTGCTTCATTAAGACCTACATTAACTTCAACATCCATATCAAATTCTAAGTCATAGATATTATCTCTTTGTGACACATCAATTCCCTGAATAGTTAATTCTTGATTTAATCTACTATTGGCTACACGAAATATTCTTTCATCCGTTTCAAATAATTGAATTTGATACGCTAGTAAATAAATAACTTGTCTAAATAATGTTTCTCCAACAATTGATACAAATAAACTTTCTTTTGCATTAGATTCTTGAAGATTAATTGCAGCTACTCCAGTTTTAGATGTAGTAGTTTGTCCTTGTTTAATTTGAGTAATTCCCATCATTTCATCAATCATTATTTGATCGGCGTTAGCTTCTACATAAGATGTTTGAGTTACATCAGGCAATCGTAAAGGTTCAACTAATCCTTGACCACTATTTCTAGTGACAACAAAACCAGGTCGTAAATTAGTTAATGCCTGTCTGTCGACTCCACCAAATTTATCTATACTCCATCCACCCATCATAGCAAGAAGTTGATTTTCTTTACGAAGATTCATTGTCATATTTAAATCTTCTTGAGGTCCTTCTAAAGGTTCGACTATACTTTCTGGAATTAGTTTATGGGCTTCTAATAATACAGACCCCACAGCTATTGGATAGATTTTACCATACGGACTGACTATTGGTTTTTGTAACCAGACAAATCCATCTGGATTAAATACACAAAAATAAATCTTTCCTTCTTTTTTATAAAAACATTCAACAACACGATATCTTAATTGAACATAATCTTTTACTGCCTCTCCTGTTGATCCTGGAGATGGATAATTATCTCCGATAGTTCCATCTGCGTAGTTTCCTCCAGTTCCACTAATTTTTCTAGCTGGATCTCCTACTTCATAAAATCTTGTATCTCTTAATGAACTTTGAGGAATTTCAACTGCAATAGTATCTTCTATATTGTTATAATCCATTTCTTTCATTTGATCTTTAGTTAAATAATTTTCTAAACAAATGTATCTCATATCACTAACTGTAGCTTGTGCCCAATCAAGACAGACTTGCTCTAATGGATAAGGAGTTATACAAGGTTCATCAATATCCATATCTTCATTAAATTTCCAATGAACTTTAACTACAGAAGTTCCTGGACAAATACAATCAAGAAAAGACCAAATAAATTTCACAAATCCATCTCTACGTCTATAAAGCCAATTAAGACGATATTCAGTCATTACCTGTAAAACTCTGGCCTTCATCCAATCCATTAATTGATCAAAACCTTGAATTTTAAATTTATTTTTATCTAAAAGAAAGGCTTGATAAAGAGAGGCAAGTAAACGAACTGCATTAGACCATATTTTTCTAAATCTAATTTTCGGTCTTTTTCTTACTGTACTTGTATCTTTCTCTTTATATAGAGGAATTCCTTTTAAAAGTTTTTGATTTTTAGTCCAACGATACTCTAACGTATTACGAATTGTCTTAGACTCATCATAATAAGCTAACATAGTATCTAGAACTTCATCAGTATTTCGAACTGGCTTTTCATCTTCAACTAATTTTCTAGGGTCCATTATATAAACCTCTCCTCTGTTAAATCTTCATCATAAGTGCCATAATAAGTGCTTTCTGGTGCTACCCATTCTAATGGTTTTTGAAATATATATCTTAAAGCTGCATGTAAATCTTTTGGACCTTCACGAATTCTGTCTTTAATTCCTCGTTTTTCTTCATTTCTACCTTGATCTCGTTCTAATGTCTGCATTTCTTCAATCAATTCCCAAACTTCAGGAGTATCGAAGAAAAATAATTTAGGTTCTTTAATTACTGGGTCTATTTTTAAATATTGTTTAATTGTATCAATTCCTGCTTTAACTGATCCCTCAAATTTTTCTGAAGGAATCATGGCTGGAATTGGATTAGGCGGTCGTTTTAATTGATCTATGATATTAATATCATGGAGAGCTTTAATTTCATAATCTAACGATTTATCATAAGCAGACCAACCTAACCTATATTTTTTCTCTATCACACGTTTAGCTAAATCTTGTTTAACTTGATCTGTATCAGCATTCTTTTTATAACAACCCACTACATAAACAAATCCTTCTTGATCTATAGCTACTTCTACACAAGCTGTGGGTTTAGATAAATGAGGATCTAAACCTCTCACAATAAAATAATCGTATTGAGCTAAACGAAACGGTTCAATCACATGAATATCAGGTTTAATTTCAGAAGCGCCTGTATAAATTAATCCACTTAAAGAAATAAATTCTCCTAACAAACGCATTTTACGTTCATCATATGTATCTAAATCTTCCATTAATTTATTTAACGCCTCTAAATCTGCATATTTATTAGTAATTGTAGCTATTTTATAGCATTCTACTTGTGAATCTGGAAGATGGCTTTTCTTTAAAATAGTTTTATAAGTCCAAGTTAATCCATTCGTTGGAGTCATAAAGAATTCTATATCTATTCCTTTTCCTCCATTTGCTATAAAACGAGAAAGACATTCATCATAAAAATCTTTGGGCGGTTCTTCATCAAAATGAGCGAACCATAGACTAGCTCCTTGTGATTTACTAACTTCTTGTTCACAAGACATAAATTTAATATGACCTATAAATTTATATCCGTCTTTATAATATCTTAAAACTCTGTCTTGGCGAGAGTAAGATTTTTCCCACATTCCGTCTTTTAAATATTTTCTTGGCATCCATTCTCTAAATTTAGGGATTACAACTTCATCAATTACTGCATTACTAAGTCCGTAAACTCTGCCATATACAGGCCATTTTTTTGGTAAGCGCCATTCTGGATAAATCTTTTTTAAAGATACAGGTAATTCTCCTGTTATTTTAGCATGAGATTTAATTGCACAAGCTGTTGTTTTACCTAATTGATTTCCACCAAAAGTTCCTACAATTCTAGCACTACTTTTAAATGTTACATCAACTCCTTCAAATTTGCCTGGAATATCTTCTGGTTTAATCCATTTTTTTAAAAATTCTTGATCTTTATCTGTAATATCTCCACTAGATGGTTCATACCACCAATATGGATCTGCTTGTTTAGTTTCATCTAATAGAGAAACTAATTCTTTTTCTTCTTGTTCAATTTGATTTAATATAGTAATTTTCTCTTGAGAAGAAAGTTTTGATAAGTCCATTTCCCTGCCTTTAAGGACTAATTTGCACTGAATTTGGAAGATTCCAATTAACTAAAATTTCATCTAAACTTGGACGTTGAGTAGATGTACCAGAAAATTCAATTCTAAATTGAACATATTGTCCTGTAACTCCAGCATCATCTCCACTAGAAGAAATTACAGTATAGCTTTTAGTTGCCAATACTGCAGATGAATTAGCTGCTCTAACTTTATAAATTATAGAAGTTCCAGAAGGAATAGTCTCCACCCATTCTACCTTACCCCAATTCATATCACGATAATTACAATTGTATGAATTACTAATCCAATTTCCAGAAGTTTCTAATCCAACGTCAGAAGTTACATTAATATTTGAAACTTGAGGACGAACAGAACTATCAGAAGTATATAAAAATATTCTCACATCTAAAGTTCCTGAACCTAAAGCTAAATCATTAAAATTATTTTGAGCATCTGTAATTGAAGTTGCATCAGTTCGAGTAGTAGCTGAAGTTGGAGCTTGCCAACTTCCACCTGTATATGTCTGCCAATTGGATCTACTATCTGTTGAAAACAATACCCTAATATCCGTATTACTTGGTTTTACATTTGAAATTGTAGTTGTAAGCCATTCTAATATAACTGCAGGAGTAATTTGACTTGTATCTTTTGTATCCACATATAAATCATCAGTAGTTGAATAAGTTATTGGCTCAGATACATTAATATTATCTAATTCTGGTGTAGTGGTTCCATCTGAATTTAATAATGCACGAAATTTAAATGTCCCACTAGATGCTAAGGAATTTATATATGTATTTACTGTAGCAGCATCATTCGCTTGAGCATAACTATTATCTGTAGTAGTCCATATTGAACCATTCCAATATTTCCAAGTAGAACCATCATCTGAACTACAATGATATTTAATTCCAGTTCCAGTTGGCTTAGTAGCTGTCTCTGTAAAAGAATCTAAATTAGTAGTAAATGAAAATCCTGTATTAGGATAAATATTAGGATTATTTTGATCTACTCCTTCTTGTTCTGTCCCACTGCCTGAATTCCATCTAGCTGTAACTTCTGTAGAAGATAATTCTTTATTGTAAATTAAAGCTTCATCAATTTGTCCCGTAAAAGTAGCTGAACCAGTTCTACCTCCCATAATTAGACTAGTAGTTACTTGAATACTATTAGTTAAAGTATTTATACCACTTCCTGTATCTGTTGAATCATTACCGTCAATGTAAATCTTAATTCCTGTATTAGATGAACTTCCATCATAAGTTATTATTACATGATGCCAATTTCCATCTGTTACTGAACCTGAACTATATCTAGAAGCTTCATTTGTACCAGAAGTATTTCTTAATGTGAAATATATTTTACCTCCTGTTGCAATATATGAAATAAATCCTTTACCTCCACTATAATGAGTTAAAATATCTCCAGCAGTTGTACTTGTTTTAATCCACGCCTCTAATGAAAATGAAGATGTTCTTTCAAAATTTGCAATATTTCCACAATTTACATATTCGGTAGAACCGTCAAAACTAAGCCCATTATTTAATTTTGCAGAAACCCAATTAGAATCATCCATATTTTGAGTAGTACCATCATATCCATTCGGTCCAACATCAGGTACATTAGTACCAGAAGATTCATTTAAATGCCACTGAGCATAGACACTAGTTACCCCTTTAAGATAAGCTTTATCTCCAGAAACAGTAATTTTATTGGAGTCATAAGTGTAATTTCCAGGCGTTGTAAAAGGCCAATCTTTTGTTGAACCTGAAATTGCTTTTAATTGAGCATTTCCATCTGCAACTTCTAATTTTGCCCCATCAGATAATGTATATTCTCCAGCAGTTTCATAATCAATGTTATTGTTATTATCTGTTTTATCCTTCAATCTTAAAACTGCTGCATCTCCAACTCCATTAACTTCTACTGTAGAATCTAATGTTCCTTTATTAAAGTCTGTAGCAGAATCCCATATAGTTTTTCTATTATAAATATATCCTATATCACCAAAAGGCATAATTAACTCCAAGCCTCAATTTCAACTACAGTATTTTCTGTTTCAGTCTGAAAATAAATAATTTGATTAGATAATCCAATTAAATCATGCCAATAACCTCCAGGAGGAATTGTAATATAATTAGTTCCAGACTCTCCTGAATTAAATGCTAATTTAACTTCTCTATCTATTTGTCTAGGTTTAATTTGAAATTTTCTACAATTTATGGGTAAGGTATAAGAATATTCAAAATTAGGTATAGATATAGTTTGATTGTATATTACTGGAATATTAGCATTAGCTATAGGATTATCACCTGCATGAATAGTCATTAAAATCTCCTATATTTAACTTCATCTTGTATAAGTCCAGTTATTCGCACAGTTAAATTTTTAATAAATATTTGTAAGAATTCTTCAAAAGGAATTTCTGTAATCTGTCGATTTAATTCCTCCCTTACAATTAAATCTATTCTATCTAGCAATGTTAAAGTATCATATTTCATTATTATTTATATTCCCATTTCTGTTTCTCAAGAAACCAGGGAATTATTTTAGATCTATATTTTCTATACTTTGGTTTTTGTTTCTTTAATTCTGGAGAAACAATGACTTTTGACTTACTAGGTTGCTTTTCAATTGGAATACCGAATCCAACTTGAGGTTTCTTACCTTTTTTTATAGTCATATCATATTCTGGTAAATGCTTGTATTCCCCAATATCCATGTCCTCTAAAATTTTCTCTAATTCAGCTTGCGTAGGTTTTTTCTTAGTCACGTTTATTTCTCCTTAATTCTCTAGGTATATGATTACGATCTTTAGCAACTTTACGAGCCTGACTATAAGCAATTGCTATAGCTTGCTTTTGAGACATATTAGGTCGTTCCCTTTTAATAAAAGAAATTAATTTTGAAATATTTGTAGATCTTGGTAATGGCATATTACTTTGTTCCTCCAGGATTGCCAAATGTCATCGTATTTGGAGAATAAGGATTTACTAATGCAGAAGCTTTCTCCAATACTTCTTTAGCCTCTTTACGAATTATAGATATATCTTTATTAACTTTATCTTCTAAATCTTCTACACGATGAGTTAAACTTACTATATTTTTAGCTAAATCGTGTAAATCTTTCTGCAATTGAACTAATTCTTTCATGATTTCCCACCTCTCTTTTTACCAGAATTTCTGGTTAATTAATTATCCTCCGGCTTTTCAGGTATAATAAGAGACTTCTGTAAAGCCATTTTCATAGCCTTAAGTTCTTCAAGTCTCTTTTGAACCTTTTCACCAACTTCAAATATCTCCACCTTTGTAACATCCTCACCTTTAAGTTTCATAGATTTATCTATAAGCTGACAAAGTGCTAAGGCAGCCTGCGCAGGAGAGAGACCTTTTAATATTTTATCGCTGTTATCTAAATCAGCTAAAATAGAATTAACAATATTGTCTATTTTCGAGGCCTGCTGCCCTTTTATATCTTTTAAAAGCTTTTGATCTAAATTTTGATTCTTTGTAAGTAAAACCTTTCTAATCGTCTGCCAATGTACACCCCATTCTTGAGCTACTGCTTCCATAGCCTTTTGCGCACTATTCCCAGACAACTTATATTTATCATAAGCTGCTTTAATTGCTATAATCTGTGTATCGGATAATTTTCTTTTATTTGGCATATTTTATAAAATTAATAAACTACAATAATTCTTCCCTTCGTGACATGAACATTTACATACATCTTTAATAGGTCTACCATCAGGCAACACAGTTGCCATACTAAGAATCCCACAATGTTGACATTCAATTCTACCTGGTAAATCTGGTTTATATTTTTGATAGCATTCAGCGTGAAAAGCAGCTTTCAATTCTTTCTTTCCTTCAATACCTAAAAGTCCTCCATCTAATCCCATAATTCGTTCAGGTTGTTTGTAAATATGAACCGCATTGTGTTTTCCATGAATTATAAGTTGTCCACAATACGAACAGCGATTTGGATCTGGAGGACCTAATTTCTTATCTTGCAACATTATTACCTTCTTTAAATCAAAATTTTATAATTCTTTATAGTTTCAGATTAATTTTATACGTTAAATTCTTTATAATTTGAATCTTTAAGGGGATTTTATAGTTTTAATGGAACCTTCTCTCCCCCCGGACCAAACCTCCATTCTCCCAGGTCCTAACCCTTCTAAGCCATTAAAAATTAACTACTTTCATCAATTTGTCATAAAAATTAATCTCTTTTCTTTCTATATATCTCTATAATACAATGTTATTTCCTTTTTAAGTTAGAAAGAAAAGGGATTAAACAGCTACTTCCATAACTACGTTGCAACAACAAGACCTAATTAATCATCAATATTTCATTTGTTTGTCATAACCTTGTCATCAACCTCAGTTAAACTTCTGATCGCAAGTTAAAGGAGACTATATGACCCAAGAACTTTACTACAAAATTCAAGATTATCTTCTTAAATATCAACCAACTGATTTATTTCTAGAAATTAGTCTATCTATGAAATGGCAATTATTAATTGCAGGAGATTAATCATGTATAAACTACAACCATTGGCAATCAAACCAGCTACAACCAGACAAGAAGCAGACTATAAAGCTAAAGCTTGGAAACAAATAGGTTTAGAAACAAGAATTAAACCTAATTACGAAACAAAGACTTATGAAATAATAATCTATAAAAAGATTAACTTAAACGTATATAAAATATAAGTTAATTTTAATAACAGGGTTTTTCTAGGTTTTCTTTCCAGTAGTTAAGAATAGATAAATAGATAATTTATATAACTGGATTAACCTAGAATTAAACTCTAATTGACAAATTAGCATCAAGTTACACAATCTTGAATTGATGGCTAGTTAAATCCAAATAAAGGCTAGACTAAAAGTCTTGTGGATAATCGCTGTAGTTTCATCATAAACCCTGTAAAAAACCAAAACTAGTGTTTCAGCTCTTGATTTAACTAAAGAGAGATATGTATGTGTGTATATATAACCCCTCTCACTGCTTACACAACTGTCTATAACCCTAAAATAGACTAAATTGATTGATAATGAATTGATTAGACAAGATTTTAAGATCAAGTTGTGAAATAAAAGTCTCCAAAATAATTTATAATCTCTTGAAAATGATTGATTGTGAGGTAATAAATTTTATTTATGTTAATCTTAATTTTCAAGTTAACAATTTAATAAAACCATGAAATAAAGGCTATTGTGTAGCATCTAGATTAATTCACATATTTTTCTTGTGTTTGTCATCATAATGTCACATACTTATGTTATGCTTGTGGGAGCTGATTTTAAATTATTACGAGGAGGCGAGATCATGAAAAAAGTAATTGATGTCATAACTGAAAGTATCAGCTTGCGAAATCCTGGTTGGTCAGTTCGGAAAATTGTTCATACCTTAAGCGATGGATCGAAAGCGTATGACGTGGAAATGGATGAGGCCATCACTTGTGATAGTGAAGAAACCGCAGACAGAATAATGGCTTTCATCCGCCAATTAAAAAAAGAAAATCGGATCTGAAGGAGGTTATATAGCAACGTAATAAGAAAAGGAAGGTTAGGCAAATGGGAAAACCAGTGAAACCCTTTCACTGGTTTTCATCTAAGACAATGCGGTTTTTAGAAGCAAGGTTTACGGTGGTATATTGAAAGGGAAGTATTTTATTACAAGTGAAAACAAAAAGTTCGGCAATTGTGTAGGTCGGGCTTTCACAATCCGAGAGGTGAACTGGGAGACGGGCAACGTTGCCACCGTCGGCCAGTTTCTCGGATATAGAAGCATGGAAGAAGCAAAGGAAGCAATCAAACAAATGGAGGGTTAGATTATGGATAAAATAATTTTGGATGTTTGACGGTCGTAGAAAACAGGAATAGGAGGAATGGAGATGAAAAATAAAACAGATTTTAAACTTTTCTACATAAAAGAATTGTGGGCTTTTTTACGACGCAAGATATTAAAAAACAATGGGGCAACGACTGGAATGACGCACCATATGAGATTAAAGGATTTTCTATGTAAAAACGAGGGGACAAGGGCAACTATTCGTTTGATTAGGGCGACCTGGTACGTTTCCATTGAAGATCAAGGATATAAGTTTTTGACGGTCAAAAGTGGAAACACTTACGAGGAAGCCATAGATAGGGCTGTTGCAGAGGCTTCGGATAGCCTAACAGAAACATTGTCTCATTTGGTTTTGTTTCCGGATATTTTGACTAAAGACGATGACGGCTACTTCATAATGAGAACAGATAAAAAAGTTGACCTTGGTGCACTTACGATAAAAGAACTTAAGAATTATGCCACATCGAACATAAAGTTTTGGTCTTATGGGAAAGATCATTTTGTTTTTCATTGTGGACCAGTTTTGCACAAAAAAAATGACTGCAATGTGTATCATCGCATAGTCAAGGTTTTCAAGGAAGCTCAGACGAATCCCACAAAAAAAGAAGCAATCAAACAAATGGAGGGTTAGATTATGGATAAAATAATTTTGGATGTTTGACGGTCGTAGAAAACAGGAATAGGAGGGTTAAGACAATGAAACTAAATCCAATTAAATCTAACATGACAGAATTAGAGTTAGGAAACATTAAAGTATTGTTTAGTTATAAAACTCCAGTAGCTTGTTATCATCCAGGAAAGATACGCACTAATCCCTGGTTTAAAACAAATAAAAAATGGAGTAGGACAACAAGTAAGCATATCAATCAATGGTTGAATGGACAGACAGCAATAGAAGTGCCTCAGGAAAGCTTAGATAAATTTGCTTCATCTTTAGATAGATCTTTATTTCTATATGAAATTCAACCATATCAAGAATAAATCATTATTTTAATTAAAACAGGATTGTCTATCTTGGATGAGATTGGTAGGAGGGCGTAGATCATTACACTACAAATCATTAATTTTTGGGAAATGTAGTATAAGAGGCACAAAAGGAGTTTACAAATTACTCAATGGATTGAGTAAATTGGTGACTTCCGGCCTAAGACATGATAGTCTTTTAAGGTCATGAAAATCATCGAATGAGAAATCGTCAATGTCCTTCTTAAGCGGTTGAGGAAGCCCTTAATCTCTTGTAGCTTGTGGTTGGACCTTGGCAGGTCGGGAATATTTAGAAAAAACTGGAAAAGGAGAGTTAATACAATGAAAAAGTATAAGCTAATAAAATCAGACTGTGTCATTGTGCAAGGTAAGAAGCTATATAGAATCAAAGTATTAAAAGCTTTTGCTAGTGTTAAAGCTGGATACTTAGGAGGATATATAGAATCAGAGTTTAATTTAAGTCATCAAGGTAATGCTTGGATTGGTGATGATGCAAAGGTTTTTGGAAATGCTCAGGTTTATGGAGATGCTTTAGTTTATGGAGATGCTTTAGTTTCTGGAAATGCTAAGGTTTTTGGAAATGCTCAGGTTTACGGAAATGCTAAGGTTTTTGGAAAGGCTAAGGTTTATGGAAATGCTTGGATTCATGGAAATGTTGAGATTTATGGAAATGCTCATGTTTATGGAGATGCTTTAGTTTCTGGAAATGCTAGGATTAGATTAACTTCACAAATATTTAATATTCCTACATTGAAATTTAATATTACAATTACCCCTAAAAATGCTCAAATTGGATGTTTAAATTGTTCTCACTCTGTTTGGAAAAAATCATACAAAAAATTAGCTAAAAAATATCATTTATCTTCAAGTGAAATAAAGTATATTAAAGAGTGTTACAAATTAGGATTAAAAATAGTAAAACATTATAAAAAATAATGTAATAGAGTATGATAATTAAAACTACAATCCAATGTGCTTTATGTAAATGGAAGATTAATTATTTAGAAGATAGTTTTACAGGAGAACCTATATTAGATTCATTTACAGAAAGCCCATATATAAATTTAAATGATTATGGAGAATCTTGCCCTATTTGTGGAGGATTCATTTGTGAAGATTGTCTATTAAAAAATAAGCATAAATGCAATAATTGATAAGGAGAAAATGAATATGAAAAAGTATAAGCTAGTAAAATCAGATTATGTTATTGTGCGAGGTAAGAAGCTATATAGAATCAAAGCATTAAGAAATTTTGGTAGTGTTAAAACTGGATACTTAGGAGGATATATAGAATCAGAGTTTAATTTAAGTCATCAAGGTAATGCTTGGATTTGTGATGATGCAAAGGTTTTTGGAAATGCTCAGGTTTATGGAGATGCTTTAGTTTCTGGAAATGCCAAGGTTTTTGGAGATGCTTGACTTATATAGATGTTGAGATTTATTGGAATACAAGAAATTTTTATGATATTTAAATACATATAAAATAAATTCAAAGGAAAAACTAAAAATGAACCATTTATTAAGAAGAAATCATAAAAATACATGGATTCAAATACCTCATCCATTAATAAATTCACATAATTCATACTTGGAAATGCTTGAAAATGAAATAGAATCAGCAGTTAATGCAGAATTTGAAGAATGGTATAAAAACCATGTGAGAAATAGAGCTAAAATTAGAGCCTTGACAAATAGAAATCAGGGGTTATAATAATATTAGAGGGAAATATATGCCAAAAATTAAAATTAAGGAGGTTAAAAGGCTTTCTGATTCATGTTTTGGTACATATAAATGGGGAAAATCTGAATATATAATTTCAATTTCTGAGAAAAAAATCAAAAAAGATCCATCAATATATTTAGAGACTTTAATCCATGAATTATTGCATTTTATTTTTACTCGTTTAAGAGTTTTATTTAGAGCGAAATTAACAAATCATCGAGAACATATTTTAATAGGAAAGATTGAAGAATCAATTAAAAGAATTATAATAAATGAATATTTAAAAATATTGAAAAATAAGGAGGAAAAATAAAATGTACAGACATGGAGACGTGCAATTAATTCCAATTAAGGAAATACCAAAAGAAGCTAAGAAAGTTGAAGGAAGAAAGGAACTAGCGTATGGAGAAGTTACGGGCCATGCTCATAGAATAGATGTAGGAGAGATATTTGAGACAAAAGATGGAAAATTATATTTATCTGTTGATAATCTTTCTGATTTAACTTATGTGGATAATTTTTCTAATTTAGATCATGAAGAACATCAAACTCTTAAGATTAAAAAAGGGAAATATGCCATAAAAATTAAAAGGCAAATTTCCGCTGATTATAACTGGGAAAATGTAAGGGATTAAATATGATAGAAGAATTAACCTCGCAACAAGAAAAGAGGATTCCTGAAATAATTAATTATTGGGATTCTTTAATTACTGATGGCAACACTGAAATTGATTATAAAAAAATTCAAAAAGGTTTGTCATATCTTTATCAATTGAGTGGTTTAAAGTGTCCAATGATTTTATATGCTGATTCTCCTTTGGCCTCTCAATTATTAGCTAATTTTATTAAAAATACAGGGGAAAATCTTAAGGAAAATATTGAGGAGAATCTATGGGAAAATCTATGGAAAAATCTTGGAGAAAATATATGGGAAAATCTTAGGGAAAATCTTAGTGAAAATCTATGGAAAAATCTTGGTAAAAATCTAGGAAAAAATCTAGGGGAAAATCTTAGGGAAAATCTTAGTGAAAATCTATGGGAAAATCTTGGTAAAAATCTAGGAAAAAATCTAGAGGAAAATCTTAGTGAAAATCTATGGAAAAATCTTGGAGAAAATATATGGGAAAATCTTAGGGAAAATCTTAGTGAAAATCTTAGGGAAAATCTTAGGGAAAATCTTAGTGAAAATCTATGGGAAAATCTATGGAAAAATCTAGGAAAAAATCTAGAGGAAAATCTTAGGGAAAATCTATGGAAAAATATAGAGAAAAACATAGGGAAAAAATTAATTTATTTTAATTCTTCGTGGAGAGATATTTTTGATTGCAATTGGGTAGCTTTTTATTTATTTGGAGAGGAAATTGGCGTTAAATATTCATCTGAAAATTCAAGAGGTTTAAAAAATTATTGTGAATTTTTAAAAGGGGGAACTTTTCTCTCTATTCTTTTTGAGAGATTAGCAATAATTTGCCGAAAACCGAAAATAATTTTAAGAGATGAAAGAAAACGACTACATTCTTCTGTTTCTCCGGCAGTAGTTTGGCGAGATGAAGTGAAAAATTATTTTTGGCATGGGATCTTAGTAAGCGAAAAAATAATTATGCGACCAAATGATTTGACAATAGAAGAAATATTAAATGAGAGAAATTCGGAAGTTTCCAGAGCAATTGCCGAAAAATTAGGATGGGAGAATTATCTTAAAAAAATTGGATCTGTTTTAATAGATAAATGGTTTGATGTGAATACAAGTTGTCATTATGAACTTTATGATTTTAAAAAACGGCGTTTTCCATTAATGCCAAGGCTTTTAAAAATGGAATCTCCTGAGCTAAAGGATGGCACAAGACCTTTCTATATAGAACCAGTACATCACGAATTAGAAACTTGTCAAGCTGCCAGGAGATGGCAATTTTACAAGCCCGATTTAACTGAGCCTACTGTTAAAGAATGCAATAAATTTCCTGAATTGGTATTTGAAAGAGAAGCTTAAATTGATGGGGGGTTGATTAAACAAACTCAAATGAATTATTCTTTTTATATTAAACCAGCACAAAATGGCATTATAATTGAAGTTTATGATAAAGAATTTAACTATAAAGGATCTGTAATAGCAGAAGATTTGTCATCTGCTTTAAAAGCAATAGAAGATTTAGATGATTCAAGTATTGATACTGAATTTGAGGAGAATTAAAATGACTAATAAAAAATCAATAAAAATTAGAGATATTGTAAATGGATACATAATTGAAAAAGATGATTTTCCAGAATTATCCGAAGAATTTTGTGAAACTCTTGATGAAGCTTTAGAAATAGCTAAGAGATTTTTAAAATTTAATAAAGAAGATAAACAATTATCTTTTGATTGTAAAGGAAATTGGTCTTAAGTGAAATATAATACTCATTATTCAAAATTATTAAAAAAATTACGAAAAGAGGAATTACATGATCTTAATTTAGAACATTTATATGATAATATTTTTGGTACACCATATTTAATTTCTAATGAAGATTTACAAGAAAAATATGGTATAAACATAAAAAAAGAAAATTTATTGAATAAAGCAAATCAATTGATTATGAATAATTTTAATGGTTTAACAAAAAAAGAAAGGAGAATAATAAAATTATATATAAAAGGAATTAAAGTAAAATCAATTACTAAGAAATTAAATTTATCTAAATCATATATATATAAAATTCTAAAACTAATTTCTAAAAAATTAAAATTAAAAATGGAGGAATAAATGTCAAATAAAATAGTTACAGAGTCTTTCTTAGAAGTTGAAGGAGTTAATACAAATCCTAAATATAAGAAATTTAATAGTGGAAGTATTTTAACAAGCAATGGTTGGATTAATGTAGCTAAAAATGTGGATATTAATACATTTGAAAAAGGTAATACTTATACAGTTGATATTGAAATTAATGAACAAGGTTATCAAACTATTGTAAAGAATAAAACAGTTGATGAAGCTTTAGAAATACCTAAGGATTTTTTAAAGCATGAGGCAAAAAAATTATCAGGACAAAAAACTTTAAAAAAATCAACTGATTGGGAAATAAAAGATGAAAATAAAAATAAAAGTATGATGTTAGGAGGATTATTTCATGATGCTTCAGCATTAATTGCTTCGGATTTTTCTGGAACAAGTTTAAAAGAAAAATTAGAATTAGTTAAAGAAGCGGTTGAAGGATTAATTCAAATAAGAAAAGAATTTGAATAATTAAAAGGGAGCAATACATATGACTAAAACAATTGAAGTGAGTGATGAAACATTTGAGAAGATAAAAGATCAATTATCCCAAGAAAAAATAAAGGAAATTGAAAATTATGATGATATGATAGGTCAAAAATATTTTTTCCGGACTGTAACATATCATTTGGTAGGTAAAGTAACAAAACGTATTGGTTCATTTCTTAAACTTGAACAAAGCTCTTGGGTAGCTGATAGTGGGCGTTTTATGCAAGCTATTAAAGATGGAACTTTAAATGAAGTTGAACCAGTAGGAATTGCTTATGTAAATATAGAATCAGTTACAGATATGTTTCCATGGAATCATCCATTGCCTACAAAACAACAATAAAAATATTATATGAAAATAATCATAACAATTACAAGAGATAATAGAGGTGAAAATCATAGTTGGAATAAAAGTAGAAGTGGAAATTGGTTTTTAAGTAGAAGTGGAGGTTGGAATTATAGTGATAGTAGAAATTATTAAACATATTAATAAATTAAAATAGAAATACTATATGAAAATAATTAAAATACGTAAAAGAAATCTTAATTGGCTTGGTAATTGGAGTAGAAGTAGAAGTGCTAATGGAAGTTGGAGTTATAGTTGGAGTAGCTGCAGAAATTGGCTTAGTCATTGGTATTGGAGTTATAGTAAAAGTAAAAACGCAATCTGGAGTTATAGTAAGAGTTGGAGTAAAAGCATAAATGTAGGTTGGAGTTATAGTTGTAGTAGAAATAAAGCTATATGAATATATTAATAAAAGATATTAAAGGAAATTTATAAATGGGTAGACCTAAAAAATATAAATTTGATTATCCAAGCGTAACAGAAATTGTAGATATTATTGATAAACCTGGATTACGTTATTGGTACGGTAAATTTGGGATTGATAAATGTGAAGAAATTAAAAACAGAAGTCAAGCAATAGGACATAAAGTACATAAAGCAATAGAGCGTTTCTTAAAAGGGGAGCCATTTAGTCAGGCCAGTGAAAGTTTAAATGATCATGAAATACATATGCTTTCATACCTGACTAAATGGTGTGAAGAAAATCAATTTAAACCAAACTCTGAAAATATTGAAAGAGTTTTGTATTGTCATCAACAGAAATTTGCTGGAACACCTGATGCAATAACAACTATTTTAGTTGATTGGAAAACTGATAGTAAACCACACAATAAATCAGAAGAAAGAGAGCGTAAATTTAAATATGCTTTACAGCATGCTGGTTATTCATTAGCTTGTTATGAAGAATTAGGATATTGGATTAATAAAGCATATACTGTAAGAATTAGCAAAGAAAAAGAATTTGATGTATATAAATTTGACGATTTAACAGAATTTCGTCGATTATTTTTAAATTTAAGGGAAATATATAAATATGTTAGAGGTAAATAATGCAATTATTAGAGTCTCATGTAAAGCAATTTTACAAGTTATTACAACATCAAGATAAATGGAGCCAAGTCCATGCACAAAATGTTCAAACACAAAATATCATCGACCGTCAATTATTACATGGCGAAAATCAGTTTATATCATGGGTTAAAGAGTATAATGGCAAAGGTAATCTCTTTATGGGGAGGAATCCTAGACAGGAGAATGGGTTGGTGGATTCAATTACTTGTGTATCTTTAGATATTGATCCAATTAGATCTAAAGATTCTGCATCTACTTTTAGTCAATTACAAGAAGCAATTAAGGCAGGTAAATCAATATTAAAAAGGGAGGAATATTCTAATGGAATTATTGCTACAAGTGGTAATGGTTGTCATTTGTATTGGGCTTTTGGGATACCTATTCGAGAAAAAATAAAAGAATTTGAAAATGGAACTAAAAAATTTGAACAAGAAATTAGAAATTTAATAGAGGAACAATACAATGTCAAAGTCGATGCAATATATGACAACTCTAGATTGGTTAAAATCATTGGAACAACGTCTACCAAAGGTGAGTTTGATAAAAGACGCATTGCTAGATTTTTACAAACTATCAATTGGTCCAGGGCTTTCAATGGACATATTCGTGAAAGAATATTATCTTATTCAACAACACAACAAATTAGAAAACCTGCCCCAATTCCTAAAACGGACGGAATTAATAGATCAGAATTGGACTTCGGGCTTGCACTTCGTCTTAAACAAGATGGAGCTAGCTCGAATGATATACGCACCTTTCTTAAATCTCATGGTTATCGAGCCAGACCAGACGATATTGAAAGAATCATTGCAAAAATATTTCAAAGACAAGAAAATAATTCAAGCTACAGATCATGGGAATTATGTGGAGATAATGGAACAACTAAACAATCCGAAATTATTTCACCATCAACCCATTTCGATGAATATAAAAGACAACTTGGACGTAGAATTGAAAAACCAGATCCCGAATTGCCTACAGGAATTCCTACACTCGATAGATTTACCTACGGACTTAAAAAAGGAAATATTTGGATTGTGGGTTCAAGAACAAATATTGGCAAGACATCTTTGGCTATTACAATCGCTCAAAATTTACTTAAATTCAATAAACGTATTCTTTTCTTCTCTACAGAAATGTATTGGGAAGATATCTTCAACAGATTTGTCTCCATTGGATCTGGAATCCCTATTGAAGAACTTACAACCGGAAATTTCAAATCTGGATCTAACATTAAATTTGATGAATATGGTAGACACTTTAAATCGCAAAATTTATTTATTGATGATGGAGCTGAACCGACATTATCAGAAGTTACTCAAAGAATATCCGAATTTCACCCCGATTGTATCATCTTTGATCACATCCAAAGAGTTTCTCACAATGCGGATCAAAGATATCTTGAAATCTCAAAATTCGTTAAAGGATTAAATACATTGTGTAGACAATATAATTGTGCGGGTATTGTTAATTCACAGCTTAATAGATTAGCGGAAAGAGAAGTGCCTGCATTACATCATTTAAAAGAATGTGGAGCATTAGAAGAAGAAGCTCATACAGTCATTTTACTTAGCCCTATTACTAAAAATGACCAAGAAACTGAACAATTAATTCTCTTAGATTTAGCTAAAAATAGAGGTCCAAAAGGACAAATTGAAACTAAATTTAATAAATTAAATCTTAAATTTGAGGAATTATAATGAAACTTTGTGTTTACTTAGCACAAAAAATGACTGGTAGAACTTGTTTAGAGATTATTAAAGAAGCAAGAAAAGTTACTAGAATATTTAAAAAGCATGGATTAGATATTTGGAGTCCGGCAATCGCTGAAAAAATACCTAATGTAAAAAAGAAACTTAATGTATTATCAAAAGAAGATTTATTATCTAAATGGATGATAGATAAAAAAGAAGGATTACGAAATTGTCACATATTTTATGACGTAACAGGAGATTTACATAGTGAAGGAACAAATGTTGAAAGAGGTTATATGAGGTGGTATTTATGGAGGCCTTCTATTCGTTGTCGAAAACCAGATCATATTTATTCTATTTCAGATATTGAGGATGATTTTATTGCTAATTCCCATGTTCAAGCTGCAATTGTAATTCGTAGATTATGGGGTTCAAGAAAGAAATGGATATTGTGGAAAATAAGTCATATTCTATATGGACTACCTAAAATGATTCTTATTCAATTAAAATCGTTATTCTTATAAGGAGATAAATTATGTTATCAATTAGTTTTTGGAAAAAAGATTCAGGAAATATGCTAACTCATGCACATGGATTAACACATGAACAAATACAAGAATTGCATGAAATTAATATTGGAGATAGACTTGTATTGTGGCAACAATCTAAAGATACAGAAACAAAACCTAACTATACATTAAAAAAGTTTATTAAAAAAGAATCACTTAAGGAGGAATAAATGCCATTTGTTGTTCAATCAGATAGAATTAGATTAGATAATAATGGAGATATTTTAACTCCTGGTGATCTTTGTTATTTAATTTATAAAAAATTAGTTAGAGCGTGGAAGAATGAACGAAGATGGACAACTGTCCATAATTTATATAAAAATTCAAAGATTGAATATATGAATGAGTGGTGGTTTAAATGGCAGTATAAAACTTCTTTAACTTATGAAGATTTTATATCTGCCTTAGATTTAGCTTGGCAAGTATTTTTTAATCTTCATGTTATGGAATATGAAAAAAGAAAACAAGAAGAAAATGGAGATATATAATGAAAAATAATTCATGGAAATGTTCACATTGTGGATACCAAGATTTTTGGTTTGATAGAACTATAACAACGTCTACGAATGAAAATGAAACTATGTATTATAGATGTAATAAATGTGGTAAAGATATTAGTAATGAAATATATAATACAAATGTAGAAGTTAAATCAGAAAATTTTTCCAAATTTGTTGATTTAATCGCCAATCAATTCAAACATGGGGGAAATAAATATTCAATTCCAGGATTTTTAGATAGAGAAGCTACTGATATTATATCATCTTGTTTTGGAGGGGAATCACAATTAGATTGGATTTTAGGTACTATAATGAAATATCTTTTTAGATTTAAAAATTTTCAAAGAGAAAAAGATTTATTTAAAATAGCTACATATTGTTATATTCTTTGGTTAAAAATAGGTGGACATATTAAAGAAAATCATGATGAGGATATTAAAAAATGATGGATTTTGGTCCACATAAATATAATGCAAAATTACATATAAATCGTGATCCTGCATTTTTACTTTCATCTCCAATGGTAATTGATATTGAAACAGATGAACGAGATAAGTTTGTAGGTATAGGGTTAACGAGCACTGGTATGGACATATTTTATATTACTGATTTAAAATATGTACGAGATTATTTATTAGGGTCTCAATTAATAACTCATGGAGGAAAATTTGATCTAATTCAACTTAGAAAATGGGGAATTGATATTCAACCTAAACAGTTACTATACGACACACAAATAATGGCGTATATGTATGATAATATTCAAGGAAAATATGGATTAAAAAATTTAGCTAAAAAATATTTAGGAATGACTTGGCCTACATATGAAGAAATAACTGGAACAGGTAAAAAGAAAATTACATTAGATAAACATCCAATTGAAACAGTTGCAAATTATTGTGGAATGGATACATTAGCAACATTTAAACTTTATAAATATCTTAATGCACGATTATTGAAGTCTCAAAAACAATACTTGAATGAAATAGAAATGCCATTTTATAGAGCATTAATTGAGATGGAAGAACAAGGGATTCAAGTAGATGTGAATTATTTAAAAAAATTGGATAAGCAATTTGAAGAAGAAATGATTTTATTGGAATCTACATTAAATGGATATGTACAAGAACCATTTAATCCTAGATCACCTAAACAGGTTATTAAAGCTTTAAAAGAAAATAAAATTAATGTAATTTCCTCAAAATCAAAGATTTTAAAAGAATTTAAAGAAAAACCGATAATAAGAGATTTACTTAATTATCGAGAAGTTAATAAATTGAAAACAACATATACTAATGTTTTATTACAACATAAAACTTTACCAAGGATTTATTCTTATTTTAATCCTTGTGGTACAATTACTGGGCGTTTAACGTCCAGTAATCCCAATCTTCAAACTATTCCAACTAGAACTATCAAAGGAAAATTAATGAGAAAAGTATTTATAGCAAAACCTGGATATAAATTATTAGTTGCTGACTATTCAAATATAGAACCAAGATTTGTAGCACATTTTAGTCAAGATCCAGTATTATTGGAGATTTTTAATTCAGATAAAAATTTTCATGAAGTTACAGCACAAAAATTAAATTTATCTAAAGAAATAGCTAAAACTTTTAATTTAGCAACTACTTACGGATCAGGAGCTAAAACTTTAGCTGATGAAGCAAATATTTCAATTTCAAACGCATTAAAATATTTGGAAGATTATTGGAAATTATATAAAGGGTTAAATGCTTGGTGTATTAAACAAAAATTTTATGCTCATAAATATGGGGGAATTAGAACATATTTAGGTAAATTTATTCCTTTAGTTGGAATAAATGGAACAGACATGAAACGTAGATTTTTTTGTGAAAGATGTGCAGTAGATTATCCATGTCAAAGTAGTGTAAGTGAATTAATAAAACTTGCAATGATTAAATTACATGAAAATGCGTATATTCCAATTCTTCAAGTCCATGATGAACTTTTATTTGAAGTCGAAGAAGAAAGAGCCGAACATGAATTGTCTGTGATTAAATATATTATGGAAAATGCTATACAATTATCTGTTCCATTAAAAGTTGAAATTAAAATTGGAAATAATTGGGGAGAATGCAAATGAAATTTAGCTACCAATATGATGAAGGAAGACCAAAAGTTGAAATGGAAATTAACAATGATTCTACTTTACCTGATGTAATTCAATCATTTGAAGATTTTTTATTGGCCTGTGGATACAGATTTGAAGGTCATTTAGATTTAGTAGAAAATTATGAAGAAAAAGAAATATAATCTAGACAAAAGATTTATTTCTTTTCTAAGACGTGAATGGTGGTTTTATTGTGAAGCAAGAAAAGAAGCTTTAAATAAGGCAAAATGTATAGAATTAATAAGCGGAGCATCTATGTGGCAATGTGCAAAATGCAAAAAAAGGTTTGTTAAAGTTTATGTAGATCATATTAAACCAATTGGTAGACCTAAAGACGAAAAAAGACGACTAGATTGGAATAAACTCCGAGATTTAATATGGTTTACTTCTCATCAAGTGTTATGCAAAAAATGTCACAATAAAAAAACAAAAAGAGAGAAAAGGGGAAAACATGATTAATTTAAAGGGCGTTTTTCTTACAGATATACATTTACCTGATAGTATAAATCTTAATCCAATTTTTAATTATCTCAATGATTATAAACCAAATATTGTAATTCTTGGTGGAGATATTATAGATGCTAAAGGATTACATGGAATTGATAATAGGCCTGCAAATGCTTTTAAAATTGATTGGTATAAAAGAGATTGTAAATTGTTGAAAGATTTTTTAATTAAATTAAATAAAATTGTTCCTAACGCTAAATTTATTTATCTAGAAGGGAATCATGAAGAAAGATATAAAAGATTAATGAATAAATATCCAGATACATTTAAAGGACAATTTAATCTTCTTCGGGATTCAACTCCAAAAAGAATGAAAATTAAGTGGATTTCTTATGGTAATTATAATTCATTTTATAGATTAGGAGACACAATATTTGTACATGGCACTATTTATCCAGATCATCATGCTAAAAGATATGCCTTAGATCATACACCGTTTAAGTGTATTTATGGTCATTTACATCATTTTCAAGCATATACAACTAGAAAAGCATTTTCTACTATGACACCTAGATATGCTATAACTCCAGGATGTTTATCTCATACAACTCCTGAATGGAAAAAAGGTGCTCCCAATCAATGGGTAAATGGATTTATTAGTTTTGAATTAAATAATAACACTGTTATTCCTACAATTCATGTAATTGAAAAAGGTAGATTTTATATAGGAGGAAAAGAATACAAATGAATTGTTATAAAATAGAAGTTAAAACAACCAATGCTGTAGGTAATACCACTTGCAATAGATTAACAGAATTAGGAGGTGAATATTTTGATTGTGAAGATGGGATTCTGTATATTGTCACTGAAAATCCAAAAGCTATTTTCGATAAATTTTCCAATGATACGGTTATTTCGATTACAAAAATTGGAATAGGGTATGTATTATGAATTTAATAAATGATTTATTTCATATTTTAGTTGGATTTAGAAAATTTATCATGGGAGTTATTGGATTAGCTATATTAATAGTAGCAGATTTAATAATATTAATTTTATTTTTAAAAGGATTAATTTCTGGGGATAAATTCATTGATTTTTCAATTGAATCTGGAAAAGTTGTCGGAATAATTGTATCAGCATTTATGGCTTGTAATATTTTAGCTAAAACTGTAGGAGTAACAAAAGAATGGTTAATAAAAAAGAAATGAATTATATAAGAAATTTACATAATCCAATTAAAAGGAAATAATAAAATGGAAAAATGTAAACCATATAATTATTCATTTACAATGTCACCTGATATTGCACTTGAATTTTATACAGAAGTTAAAAAGAGAAATCTTAATACAGAAAAAGAACGATTAAATTTGTTAATTGAATTAACTAAACAAGGAAAAATAAAATCTATTAGTAAAACTTCTAGATCAAAAGAAGAATTAATTAAAGATTTAAGTAAACATTTTAATGTTCTTTATATAAAACCAAAAAATAATGAGACAACTTGAGTTTGAATTTATATGTATTAATTGTAAAAATTTAATCACAAATCAAGAAACAGCAATTTATGCTACTGGCGAAGGTTTTGTTTGTAATCAGTGTATAGAAATATGGTTAGGAGGTAATGAAGAAGATGGCCCGACGACGCAGACTTAAACTTGGTACGGGGGCTAGGTTTAAGGCTCTTAAAACAAGACTAGCAAGACGTGGTGTAAGATCTCCAGGAGCGTTAGCTGCATGGATAGGACGAAGGAAATATGGTAAAAGAAGGTTCCAAAAACTGGCAGCTAAAGGTAGAAGAAGAAAATACTAATTAATAGGGAGGCAGTTGAAGTCTAACATAAGTCCTCCCGAAAATTTAAGGAGATTATATGAGTATTATCAAACATTTTAAATTGACTGTAATCTTGTTAGGTATAGTAGGAATTATACTATATCCATATTATAAATTGTGGAAAATGAAAACTTACAATGAAAAAGTGTCATTAACGTTAAAAGACAATGAAAAAAGAAAAATTATAATAGAAGATAGAACTATTACTAATGTTGAAAAAGATAAAATTGAAGTTAAATCGGGGGCAAGAACTACAGTAATCACTGTAAAAAATGATGGCTCAATAGATTTATATAGTCCGACTATAGGATTTATTTGTGAACCTGGATATGCTACTTTTTATTCCAATGAAAAATTATGGGTTGGATTAGATATTCAATGGTTCTATTGGAGGAGAATAGGTTTATTAAGTGGTATAGGATTAAGATCTGAAAATCATGATTTAAAAGGTAAAATAAATGTTCTTAGTTTAAGCTATACTATGCCTTTTAAAATTCTATCAAATACGAGTATGTATATAGGATTAAATGATTCTACTAAATTCTTAGCTGGTATTCGAGTTAAATGGTAAAGGAGAATAATATGTGTGAATCTACTTATAAAAAACTTTATTACAATTTATTACAACGATACACAATTGTTAAAGATTGGTATTTAAAGACATTAGAAAATTACGATGGTATGATGACACGAAAAGATTTAGAAGTAGATTTTGATAGAAGATTATTGGAGGCATTAGAAGAAAAATAAAGGAGATATAAAATGGAGGAATATAAATCAGAACTAAAACAAGCATTAATGCCAAATATGTATGAGAATGGATTATTGGAAATTATGCAAAATATGTGGACTATATTAAAAAATCGACATGAAAATCCTTTTCTTAATACAGGAAATCGTGTTAAATTACCTCATTTTGATATTCAAGCATATTCTTGGACTGATGAGAACCAACAATACAATTTAAAATGGAAAAATTGGAAAGTAAGTTGGTATAAACATTGTAATAGAGGAGTAAATGTTAATAGACATCTGACAATGAATGAAATTGAAGATTGTTTAAAACAATATTTATTAGAATTATCAGAAGAAAAAAATGAAAAATCCAATATATGAACAAATAGCTTTAACTGATGCTCGAATACTGCTTCTTGCCTTAACAGAAGATAAATTATATGGAAATAAAATTGAAATGCTAACTAAATGGGCAAATCAAATTATTAAAAATTATCCCCCACAAAATACAATCGAAGAAATGTGGAAATCTAGAATATCTGAATATATTATTAATAGAATAAAAAATAAGGATGTGGAAAATGATTAAAAAATTAATTTTAAGTGTAATTTGTTTAAGTTGTATAGCCTGTACTCCAAAAGAAAAATATGTAAAAGTAATTTATAAATCATTGCCAAAAGTAGTTATTACAATAGCTCCAGTTGTATTAGAAAATGAAATGAAATCAAAAATAGGTGCAGGGGTATTTATTAGTAAACATGGGCATATTTTAACTTGTTCTCATATTTTAGCTAATAATAAATTAAAAGATATAATAAGTGTTGAAACTTATTATGGAGATTTATTTCCTGCTAAAATATTGGCAAAAGAAGATAAAAAAGACTTAGCATTATTGAAAATAGATCATTATACTTCGTATTATGCAATAGTAGCTAAACCAGGGACTTTAAAAGTGGGTCAAGAAGTCATAGCAATAGGTCATCCATTAATGTACGATTGGACAGTAACGCATGGAATAATTAGTGCATTAAATAGAGATTGTGTACAATATAATCTTTTACAAACTAATGCAGCTATAAATCCAGGAAATTCTGGTGGCCCATTATTTAACTTAAAAGGAGAGATAGTTGGAATTAATACTAGAATTATAAGTCCTATTGTTCCTCCTCTTAACACTGGATTAGGATTAGCCGTAGAAGCAAGTCAAATTTATGAATTTTTAATTAAATATAGAAAATTATTAAAATGATAGAGCATATAGCTAAATCATTAGTTGATTGGGGAATTTGGGAGATATTAATTCTTGTAGCCGTTGTTGGTGAATGGTATACGAGTATAAAACATTATAGACATTTTGTAGGAAGAAAAAAATCAGCTAATGATAAACGTAAAATTACTAGATTAATTAAAAAAACATTAAAAAATTAAATAGATAATTTATAGGAGAAATCATGAATAAAATTAAATTCATGCGGATTTTTTGGGCCATATGGGGTTGTGTATCAGCAGCTTTAGGTGCAGGATTAATAAGTATTTGTTGGAGATTTCATTTATGGGGATTATTAATATTTAATTTAATTGTAACAGCAGTTGCTTTATTATCATGTTATAATCTTATTAAATACTATGAAGAAATAGAGGAAAATAATGCCTAAATCCGCTTTACCAGAATATATAGATGAACCAAAAGAATGGATAGGAACTGACTGGGATAATTGGTTACAACGTCCTTTACTTAATATTAAACATTGGTTTGCTTTTAGTTCTAGAGCTACTGAATGGTGGGCTAAATGGAGAGAATTTCCTATTACTTTATTAGCTATTAGAGGAAAAGGATTATATAGAGTAGAAAATACAGATGGATCACAAGTTTTATACTTAGATGAAGAAATATTATTCAGAAGAAAATTATATGGATTTTATCTATCCGCTATTCAATATTGGTGTAGATGGCATTTTGCTATTCAATGGCCTTTACATATAACGTTTCATGTGTATTTTAGTCAGAAAAACGTCCCCACTTTTCCAACACGACCAAATAAAGATATAGCCTGTAAATTATTTTATTTTAGATGTGGGGCTAGACGGGATGCCGATAAGGTGTATTGGTTTCCTAGTTTATTTATAGGATTAACTTGGAATTAAAATAATGGTTAAATATAAAAGAGATAAGAAAGGTAAGTTTATTAAAGAGCGTAAAATTGATTTAATTGAAATTATATGGTTAATAGTATTTTGGTCTGTTGTTATTATTGCTATGGAAAAACTTAAATGGGAAGCAGCTAAAGCAATTACTTGTACTTCAATTATAATTATAGGAATTTCATCATTTGGGATTATAATTTCAGAATTTCTTAAATATCAAGCTGTACGGCATATAAGAAAATTATTAGGAAAAAGAAAGGAGATTTAATGAAACCTAAAAAGAAAAAACAAGAAGAAACTTATTCAATTACACCTAAAGGATTTATTGAATATTCTATTTCGGATAGTAAGAGTATTTGGGATGATTTAGAATTATATTGTTATAGACATGGATATAATGCTATTTTAATAAATAAAGATGGCGGAGAATTTATTAAAGTAGAAATAGAAAATGAAAAGAATTAAAAAGAAATGGGGTAATGAGACGTGGATTGTTAATGGATTAGAATATTGTGGGAAAATTCTCACTGTAGAGCCAAATCATCAATGCAGTTTACATTTCCATAAAAATAAAAAAGAAACATTCTATATACTTTGTGGAACTTTAAAATTAAGCATTTTTAATTTTAAAACCGGAAAATTGAAACATAGAATTTTAAATACAGGAAAATCAATAACACTTTTACCTATGACTCCACATTCTTTTCAAACAGTTGGAGAGGAAAGTTGTACATTTATAGAGTTTTCTACTCATCACGAAGATTCAGATAGTTATAGAATAACAAGGAGTAAATAAATGATTCCTAAACCGGGTGAAATTCTATATGATATCGGTAAATCAGGCAGAGGTAAATTATCTATTGCTATTGGATATAATAGAACAGTTAAGACATTAATAAGAAAATTAACTCGTGCATATGGTACCCCCTCCTTACAATATTATTCTAATTATCCAAAAGCTAAATTAATAGTTGTGGAATGGGTTATACCTAAAGGCAGGAAAGAATTGAAAAAAGTTAAAAAATTGCTTAAAGTAAGCAAGGATAGAAAATAGAGCTATTTTAGAGCTATTAAACCGCTTTAATTTGTTTCTTTTATCTCAATTTTCAATTATTCGGAGGTCTAATGGGTCTAAGTATGGATAAATCGCTCCTAGGGCAAATTTGGAGCTTATGTGTAACATTTCTTGAAACTATAATTAATCGAAACATATCTAATTATCAATCAGATTCATTAAAAAAGTCCCGTTTTGAACGGACATTTGAAAAACCAAGACATTTAGATCATGTAATTTTAACCTTAATTAGGACTGATTTCACAGATAAATCAACAATTGGAGAGCTCTATTTTAATGGCACTTTTGAATGTTATACATTAGAAGATCCTGTTAGAGACAAGAAAATTTATGGAGAAACGGCTATTCCAAAAGGAAGATATAAAATAGATTTTAGGTGGTCTCCTAAATATAAAAGAAAAATGCCCAGATTATTAAATGTAAAGAATTATATCGGAATTTTAATACATTGGGGTTGTTATCCAAAAGACACAAAAGGTTGTGTGTTAGTAGGGGAAATTAAAGGAAAAGATTTTATAGGCAGAAGTAAAATTGCATTTAATAGATTATTTGAACGATTAAAAGGAAAGGAGGTAGAAATTATAATACAATGAATCCTGAATCTTATTATAAATTAGTAGAGAACGTAGTTAGAGATGGAAAATATGGAAAGTTAATTACAATTGTAGAGATAGATGAGGAAGGAAATCAGACTAGAACTGAAACATTCACTCCGATTTTTTCTTTCGATGAAATTGACAAGTAGGACAATTACAAATTCTAGGTTCTAAACTATGAACTTTAGAAGATGGTTTGTTGCAATTAGGATAGAAAGTAAAAGTTGTGTTACATTCTTCACATTCAAATGATTTAATTTCTGAGGCAAAACGAAGCCCTATAACCTGTTTACATACAGGGCATAGGGCTTGTTTCATTGGGCCTTTATTTGTTCTCCACCTTTCATCATCTTCTTTATGTTGGTGGTTGAACCAGACCATTATATATTCCTTTAAGTTAAATATTTTACTACAAGTGAAATAGCCGTAGCAATTAATCCAGCCCCTATTCCGATTTTCACTCTCATTCCAGATGTCACTTCCAATAGTCTGTCTAATTTCTTATCATGAACATCTAATCTTTTTTCAGTATTTTCTTTAAAATCTAAAAATAAATTTTTGTATTCATTCCAATCATTTTTAGTTGGCATATTAATTACCGCCTTTTTGATTGTTCTCTTGTAATGTTTCCAGCAGTAAAACTCAAACGAGATAAAAAATTAGGCAATCTTCTTAATGCAATATCCCCTTTAATTCCTAATTTATATCCATCAGTTAATAATTTAATTCCACTTGGAGTTGTCATTAATTTTCCAACTAAAGCAGGACCAAGAAGAATTGTAGCTCCTCCTACTGCTGCCATAGGACGAAAAGGTCTTTGACCTGGAACAACAGCGTAAGCTAAAGAACCTAATGCTCCTGCAATAGCTCCAAATTGAGCTAATCGAATAGCAATAGGCGCTCCAACAGCCCCAGTTTTAGCTTGTGTAGTTTGAACTACTTTTGCAAAGTCATTTAATAAATTAATCTCATTTTGTGGCAAAATTTCTTTTAGCATTGCTATTGTTTTGCGATCAGTTAATTCTTTGATTAACTTATTACCCTGAATTGTAGTAGTTGCTCTATCTGTATTTCTATTAATCAATCCTTCATAATAACCTGATTTCACAGTATTCCATGTATCATCGAATTTAATAGATGGATCAAGTTCTGAAGCTTTTTTTATCGCAGTACGAACTTGACGAATTTCTTCTAAATTTCCAGGCTTAAATAATTTATCACCAATTTTAGAAACCTGATATTTATTTTTAATAATTAAATCAGTTAAAAAATCATTTTCAAAAATTTCTTTTCCTTCTTTATAAAACTTATTTGTATTTCTCCATAATGTTGACGCATCTCCGCTTAAATTTTTTCCTGCCTGTTCCATAGCTTCATCAAGAGGAGTTACTAATTTTGATAACATGGATCGAGCTTGCCCTTTACCAGGAACTTCAGCTAAATCTCGTATTTGAGCTAATAATGCAGAACGAATTGCATGAGCTTCACCAAAACTTAAATTATCTGATTGCTGTAATGTCGCTCTTACAGCTCCAGTAACTTCAGGTAAAGAAATAAATCCTTTAATCCGTTGAAGTTGTTCTGTTAATTTTTGTGCGATTTGTTTAAATTGAATAGTAGGAACAATCGCTTGTTGTAAAACTTCGTCAACTTCACTGTACATTCGATTGGCAATAGCTTGGTGCATTTTTCGCCCTTGTTTTACGGCTGTTAGAACGTATGATCCTACTGCCTCGTCTGATAAATCACCTAATCCGTTTGTAATTGTAATAGAAACTTTTCTAGATAATGAAAGAATAGATTTCTGTTGTTGTTCCTTAAATAATCGAAATTCTGCTTGACCTATATATGATCCTTCTACTAATTCTTCTAAAAAATCGAGAAATCTATTTTCAGTTAATTGAGCCGGAGTAAATTCTCCTCCAACAGTATGGAATAACTGTCGTAATCTACTCATACTTTGAATCACGTCTTGTTTAAATGGACTTATTAATTTTTGAGCGCCTCTAAATAATCCAGCGCCAATTACAGAAGCTCCAGCTCCTAAAGCAAATTCTCCTACTGCAGCTCGTATATCTTCTGGAGTTTGTAATCCTCTTACTGCAGCAATCGGAGCTCCTGCTGCTGTAGGAATTAAACCAGGTGCACCTAATTGTGCAGCACGTTGAACTTCAAAAGGTATTGGACGTTCAATCCCTCGTTTAACTATTTCTCCAGTAGCTTGTCCTAATCCAGCTCCAACAATTCCACCAGTAATAGGTCGACCTACTAACCCTCCAGCAGCAATTCCAGCAGTTTCCCCTATAATTCCTCCCACAATTTCCGGAATTTCAGCTTTCAAAGCTTCACCAAAAGTAGGACGTTCAGATATTAACTGTTGTTGAATTGCATTTTGTAATTCTAATTGAGTTGGTTTTTCTTTATCAATTTCTATTTCAAACATTCCTTTATCTGTTTCAACTTGAAATTTAGGCATTTATTTCATCCTTTTAAAACTTTTAATTTTTATCGAAGTAGGCGCAGGAGTTGGTGTAGGTATCGGTGACGGAATAATTTGTTGTGATTGCCCTGTTATAGGTTGAAGATTAAATTTACCTGTTGGATCTTGTACAAAAATAAATTGTGTCATAATTTGTTCTAATCTATTCAATTTATCCATAGCAAAATCAGAAGTATCTCCTAAAGCAGGAGCAAAAGCTTTCATTAATTCATCCACTTCTTCTTGACGAGCAGTCGCACCTGTATCAGCTCGAAGTTTAGTTTCTAAAGCTCGTCGTATTCTTATTCTGGCTTCACGTCCTTGACTCTTAGGAATTTGTAATTTTCCTGTAAATACTTTAATAGGATCAAAAGTCCCTTTTGGAAATATTATATTTCTAGCTTGTTGAATATCATTAATTGCACTTTGTGCTCCTGTTAATCTACCAGCAGCTTCTCCTGCGATTGCTTTAGGAGGTACTTGTGGTCTTTCTGCCACTGGAATTGTAGGTTGAAATTGGACAAATTTACCTGTTGGAGTAAAACGACCGTATTGAGTTTTACCACCAATCATAACTTCAGTAGGCGCACCAACTCCGTACATTTGTTCTTGTTGAAATCTTTGTTGTTCAATATCTGCTCTTAAAGCAGTTGGAACTTGACCTGCAAATTGAAAAGCTTCTTTTTGAGCACGTTCTCTACCTGCTTGAGTTGGAGCTGTTTGTGCTGTTATAGCCGATAAAAGAGATAAAGTTTTTAAATAATCGGGCTGTGAAATTTTTCCTTGTGCCCATTGACTAGTTAATGTACCAATATAATTACCAGTAGATTTACCTTGAGGAGTTGATATATCTATTGAAGGCATATTTTCCATATTAGGAAATACTGATTTAGTCATACCAGTTGCAGCGTTTAATGCAAATTGTCTCACATTATCATCTAAGTCTTTATTGCCAGCAATATTATACAGCATTTGCATTTTAGAAATCATATTTTCATATTGTTGTTGATTTAACATAGCTTTAGTTTGTGCTCTTTGTTGAAGTCCAGCTCCTATAGCTTGACCTGCTTGTAATATTCCTTGAGCTAATATATCATTTCCATTCATAATTATTCATCTCCTTAATTAAAATTTATTTATATTGATAGGGAATAAATGGACTTTGAGCACCACTTGGCATAATCATTTTCCCAGCCGTTGATCCAAGGTATGCTCCAGCTAAAGTTCCTGGTCCAGGTAACATTATAGACCCTAAAGTTGCTCCAATAATTGATCCAGCAGCTCCAATACCTGCTCCCAATAATCCAGATTTTCTTGCTCTTTCTGCTTCGGCTTGCTGTTGAGCAATTTGTTGCTGTTGAAAAGCTAATTGTTGTTGGAATTGAAAAGGTTGTGCTGCCATAGTTGCAGCTTGAATTCCTGCTCCTGTAACTGCTGGAGGTAAAGTTCCAGCAATTCCTGGAGCCATAGCAGCAAACGGACCTACTTGAGGATAGGGTGCATAAGCTTGTTGTTGAATTCCGCCTAATTGAGCTAATCCTGTTTGATATAATGGAGTTTCACCTAAAATTCTAGCTTGTACTTCTTGTTGTTTCTGAATTCCAAGTCGTTCTTGTAACTGTCTAACCATAGCTTGACCAATTGTACTGTCAGCAGTTAATTCTTCTAATGTAGTCCCTGTAATTTTAGTTCCCTTACGTCCAGCTAATTCTTTTAGTTTTTCAATTTCTTGCTTCTCAGTTTGTTTATAAAATTCACTTGGTTCTACTTCTCCACGTAAAGCTTCTAATTGTCTTTTAGCATATTCTTCTTGAACTTCTAATGCTCTTGCTTGTTGTTGAGCATAAGCTTCTTGCTGAGATTCAAGAGTTTCTAATTGTTTACTCATTAATTCTAATTGACGTTCATATTGTGTAGCTTGTAATTGTTCAAAACGTTTAGCTTGTTCTTCTTGAGCTAATCTTTCAGGAGTTTTTTCATAGGCAGTTCTCATTGTTAATTGTCTTTCCAATTCTCCCATTTCTCGTTCTCTCTGTTGAATAACGCCAGCCATTTGAGTAGGTGAAGCTCTCCACACAGTCTGAGATCCAGGAAGATTAACATCATGAGCACCTCCTGTAACACCAGCTTGTTGAAGTCCTTGAAATCGCTCTTTAATAGCAGCTAAATCAGCTTGTTGTCTTTGATATTGATCTCGTTCTGCTGGAGTAGCTTGTTCTAAAGCCTGAGCTATAGGGATTTGTCTTTGAGTAGGAATTAATCCGGCTTCTCCTAATAAAAATTGTCTTTCAGCAACACTTAAATCTAGATATTCTTGTAATCCAGATAAAGCTGCTTGTTCATATGGGGTAGGCATAATCAATTCTCCTTAAATCTTAATTTTACAAATCTATATTTTCTAATAAAAATTGACAATATTGAATTATTCCTAATTGTTTAGTAATTTCAGATTTAGCTGTTTCAATTTGTCTTAATATTAATTCTCTAGTTAATCTTGGTCTAACTTTTGGTCGTCTTATATTTTCGGTTGTATCTTCTATGTTATTATTTTCCATATTTTCCACCTTATTTTTCATTTTATTCTCCTATTAATTAATTTTCAATTCTTAAAAGTTTATATCCAGTTCCACCTGAATCTGCAGTTCCTACACTAACACGTGATAAAGCTGCATTATCAACATCATATACAATCAATCTTGTTTGACCTGCTGTATTATTGCCGTCTACTTTAACAGCATCAACTCCACCACAAGCTAATATAAAACTATCTGCAGCAGGGCTATATAATCCAGTATTAGCATCCCCCATAAAGGATAATCCTGTTAAAGACGCTGTTCCGGCAATAATTTGTAAAACTTTACCTGCCTGCATTCCGAATACACTTGTATTCATATAAGCAATATCAGCGCCACCACAGGTAAAATTAATATTATCTCCGCCACTACTGTACATTCCGGTATTTGTATCTCCTACAAATCCATAACCAGGTAAAGAAACAGAGCCTTGATCGGCTCCAATTAATTTACCACTATCCATAAAAATTCCGTTACTATTAATATAACCTGCTTCAATTCCGGCTGCTATTAAACCTATATTATCCGCAGAAATATTAGCAAAACCTGTATTAGAATCATTGGCAAAAGAAATTCCTGGAGATGTACCTGTCCCTGCTCCAAAAAGAACTTGATTACTGGTAAATTTTAATGGATAAGCTATGCTAGTTGGTTTTAAATGTAATTGACCAGTAGCATCAGTATATTCAAAAACCCATACTGTAGTATCTCCAACGTCGTCTAAAGATAATATTTCACTTGTTCCAGAAGCAGAAGAAAGAATTGAAACAGTTGAAGTGCCAACATCAATACGTTTTGTTGCTCCTACTGAAATACCTAAATTATCGGCTCCAATACGATATATTCCTAAATCAACATCACCAATAAAAGAAAATCCTGGAAGTGATACAGTACCACCATCTGATACAATAACTTTTCCACTTTGCATAGCTAAACCACTTTCGTTCATATAGCAAATGGATGCTCCATTAGCTGCAAAATATATATTATCGGGACCATTATAAATTCCTGTATTAGGATCATCCGCAAAAGAATACGAAGGAGCACCAACTTCACCTGTTCCAGTTAGAACTTGTGTACCTGAAGTTCCAATTTTAAGAGCTATTAAAGCAAGTGTAACATCAATATCGTGATACCAATGAGTTTCTCCTGTAATAGCTTTTATCTGATATCTTAATCGCTCTAATTCTCCAGCTAATGATGTAGGCAAAGATTCTGAGGATGCCGGATATGGATCTACAGTAGACTGCATTTCAGCAGCATTAACTGAATAATCGTCTGTATCTTCAGGAATATTATGATTCACATGAGTAACATCAGATGAATTTAAATCTGCTGCTGTTAAAACTTCACCAGTTACATAAGTTTTATGAACACTGTATGGATAGGACATTTTATTATACACTCCTCTTTAAAATTTTCTTATTTTTAAATAATTTTTTAAAATAACTAATTGGCAATAAATCATTTGCCTTTAAATTAAATTGTAATTTTTTAATTTTTTTATGTACTTGATTAGTGGAAATTATATATTTCCAATTTTCTTCGTTCATCCATCCACTATGTAATGTTTTTGTCATTCGTTTTAAATCTATGGATGTATTTTCACAACCTTCACAAACTAATAAATCTGCGTAGGTTTCATCTTCTAATATAACTCTTGGTCGTTTAATATTAGAAAAATATTTCACTCTTAATTGATTATCAATTTTTCTTTTTTCACGTATTGCTATGGTTTTATTACAAACCATACATCCAATTTTTTTAATCGGGCATCTTTCATTAGTATCAAATTCAATGTAATTTGTATATGTATTCGACATTAAATTCTCCTATGTCCTTTACTAAGTAATGGAAGTATTAAATGAGATAAAAAGAAATCTTCTCCAACTCCATCATTACTAAATTGAAATCTAAATCGTTCTCCCTCTTGCTCTAAATCAAATTCTTGTTTAGTTAATTGTAATGCACTTAATACATCTGTATCTAATATAAAAGATCCTAATGCTGCTCCGCTAGCTCCTAATGTCACAGTAGAGGTAACTTGCTGAACTTCATCTACCCACCACTGCACGTCTAAATCATAATCTCCTCGTGATATAAAATGTAAAACTCCATATTTAATTCGTTTTTCAATTCCAGGTGAATCTAAATTTAACCATCCAGTTATTAAAACAGTTTTATAGGCATTACCATTGTCACTTTTTGTTGTATCTTCTAATTTCCAAACATATCCATTATAATCTACAGTGTATAACTTTTCATCTCCAGGTCCTAAAATCACGGGAAAAGAAACTGCTGCTTCATAACCGCTATCATCCCTATTATCCTGTGCATCATGTGGAATTCCCCATTTATTTTCATTTACATAATAGATTAAAGCTGTATCACATTGACTTTCTCCGGCTCTAATCATCCAAATTTTTATTGCTTGAATTTTTGGATCAAAAGACATATGAAAATCATCAATTTTAGTTAAATCAATATTATTTTTAATCCAATTATGAATATAAAAAGGTCGAGCAATTGAAGCCCTACGATAATTTCTAAGTTGTTCAGCTCGACTTATAGTATAAATTTCCCCGTCTGAAGCCATTGAATATATATCATTATAAATATGGACATTCAGACGTGGGCTATGCACACCCCCTTGCCACCCTGTTTTAAAATATCCCCAATTTGCTACATTTGCATCACTATCTTCTAACCAGTAATCTTGAATTTTTGTTCTAATTAATAAATTTTCATCTATTGAAATACAATCTATAATTCCATAACCATCTCGTATATCAACTATGATTGTACCGGATGTTCCTCCAGCGAATTCTTCAAAATTACCTAAACTAGAATAGTATAATGTATCTTCTTTTCCAGGCACTCCCCAAGCATATGCTCTACGACTAACTCCCCTACCATGTACAGTCATTTTAGTAGGTTGATTTGTTCCAGTCCAATCTGCTGCAGGCGTTGTAATTGATGCAACTGAAGATCCTGTATCTACTTGTACTCCATCATATCCATTACAAATAAATATTTTATCGTCCATAGGTGTAAAATAAGTTTTATTAGTCGTGGATCTACTTGTTAAAATAGCTACATAATCTCTATAAACTTTTCCATCATCAGCAGCTACATAAATGTGACTAATTCCAGAGCTCTGTTTAATTAATTGTCCTCCGCCTAAAGCTGTTGGATTACCAGAAATAGCTGAAACATTTACATGAGACGTTCCACCTCGTTTTTCTGCTCCCCCATTATGTGTATTTGCATTTCTACTTCCATCAGAAAAGTCTCCTGTTGGAATTAAATCTAAATTCTCATTCCCATTAAAACTACCTGTAAGAAGAAGTCTATAAAGTTCACCTATAAACATTAATAAATATCCTCCGCTAATTCAGCAGATTGTGAAGCATTATTTGGATATAAAAATTGTCCGGCTATTCGTGATAACATACTAGCATATTTTTGTAACTCTATTGCAGCTCTTGAATCATCTTGTAATAAATAAACAAAAGTACCTTGAACTAACAATTGTTCTATTAATCTAAGAATTCTAGCGTATCGTGGATTTACTGCAGTATCGGTATCTTCTTTTTTTAAATCAGAATAATAATGAATTTGTAACACATATTCTTCATCAGGTGTACAATTAAAATAAAAATCTCCTTCAGCATCATCTGCTAGATGATAAATCATTGCAGGTTCATCTCCTATATGAGTCTGTTGAATTTCATCATAATTCCAAACTTGCTTTAAATTAAGGGGTTTTTGTTCGTCTACAATTAAATAAGTTGAAGTAGAATCAGGATTTGTATCCCAAGCTTCGTCAACTGTGGCAATTTTAGTGGTAGAATTATAATCTTTAATCTGTCTTGCTTGTCCTAATCCTGTACCGGATTTAATTACGATTAATTTACCTTCTGTATCAGAATCAGTACCAGAATCAGACGATGCTAAAGTAATTGTAGTAGAAGCTCCAGCTTGGGCTGTATTATATCTAGTTCCATCTAAAATAGTGGCTTGAATTAATTTAGAATAATCTGTAGGAGCTTGAATATGATTAACATTAATTGTACACGCTGAATAAGCAGTTCGTCTTAAAAAAGACCATTCCCTGCCTTCATCCATCATATCTGATTTAACCATAGCAAGAGCATCACTTATAGCATTATTAATATTGGTTGTAGTTGGACTAGATTTACCATAAAGTCTATAAGCTTTTTGCACAATTGTTGTTTCAGTCGGTTGTGTTGGTATTGACATTCTTTTCTCTCCATTCTATATAAATTTTTTCAATTGGATCTAGTATTTTCTTTGGGTGCAATAAACCCATGCAAATTGGGTGATTTATTTCATTAACTAGAGGACAAGTATCACGTGAATAATGTAATTTATGGCATGGTGAACATGGTACATTTTCTCTTACAACACTACAGTTTTTGTAGTATTTCGTTAAATTTTCTTCACTTCCATGCGATAAAAGAGCCACTTTTGGCGTGTCAAAACATCCTGCTGCTACTAAAACACTAGTCTCTGTTGATATGACTAAATCCACATATTTTGTTAGTATAAAAGATTCACGAATTGTGATATTACTACACAAATCTATTATTCTTTCATTCTTATCAATTAATCCTTTACAAGCAGGTTCTCCCACTAAAATTATGTATGATTCAGGAATTCTTTCTATTATAACATTAATTATGTTTTCAGTCCAAGGATAAATCTTATGTATTGCACTTCCTGTTAAACACCAAACTATTAAAAATCCTTCATATTTTTCTTTTAATTTTTTAACAAACTGTTCTTCTTTCTGCGTAAAATAGATTTCTCCTAATTCACCTTTCTTTTTAGAATAACCAGCTAATTTCATTGTATGGTCATAATAATTTATATTACAATGTTCATGCAATTTTTCTTTATCCCATAAATATTCTTTCTGTCCTGGTGATATAAGAAGTCTATTTTCTATCGAACCTGTAAAATTTATTACTTTATCAAATTGTTTAATTAATTTATTCCAATGCTCATTTAATTTATCAATTGGGATTTCACCATCAGATTGAATAATAAAAGCATCAATATATGGATTTGTATTTAAAACATCATAACATTTTTGTGTACAATTTAAAGTAATGTGCCACCCATCTTGATGATAATATTTAAACACAGGGGATATCATTATCGCATCACCCCAAGCTCCATATCTAATAACACATAGTTTCTTTTGATTTTTAGCTGGGGACCGTTTAACCGCAAAAAGCATTAATTAATCCTTTTTGCTGCTATTGTAATAATTGCCAATGGATTATTTGGATCTCTTAACTTCCCTTCATCATAGTTGATTTCTACAATTTGATATCCCAATAATTCTAAAATAACTTTTAAACTATGTCGATCAAAATAATAAAGATGTTCTTCAGGTCTATAATGTTTCCATTGAGTTATAGGAATTTTAACCGATTCTAAATTAGGGCAAGATAAAAATATCCACTTTGGATTTAACTTTTTTATTATCCCGTAAAAATCAGGGGTATGTTCTAAACTATCCCAAAAAGTGACAATATCCCAAAATTTAACTTTAGGAAATTTTTCAAATCTACAATATGGATTTATATCATATCCATATTTACTAAAATTATCTGGGCCAGCTTTATTAAATGCTCCAGGACCACAGCCAAAATCAAGAATTGCACCATTTTTAATATATTTTGTAATCAATTTCCATCTAGTTTTATAGATATTTTTACCTAATTTTGATTTAGCTTGTTTTACATACTTTAAATAATAAGCTTTATCATAAATTTTATTCATTTTTTCCCACTTTTTGCTGTGGAAAAGGGTACTTCTCTGTAAGGTGGGGAACAGATTTTCCCCTTTCCCGAAATTTCTCATATATTGGATCTATAAATTTAAAGATTTGATTTATATCAAAAGTCTTAGTACAAGCTGGATATAGAATCTTCTTTTTAATATCTCCTAACATTCTTTCACAATCTGTGTCAAAATAAATAGCTCTATGACAGGGACTACATTGAATTGATGCTTGAATTGAATTGTCATTATTTTGATATTTAGTGCATTGATAAACACTAGATGTTGTACATAGCATAGTTTTTGGAGTTCCCCACATTCCAGCAGCTACTAATGTGCCTGTCTCAGGTCCGATAACATAATCTGCATATTTAGTCATCAAAAAATTCTGCTTAATTGGGATATCATATCCACAAAGATTCTTAATTCTAGGTTCTTGTATAGATTGAACTAGGTTTTTGCACAAATCGTCACCGGATAAATATACCTTTGATTGTGGATATCTATAGAGTATTTGATCCACCCAATTACGAAAAGAATGTAAAACTTTCTGACTTGTACTTCCTGCAATTGGCATTATTATAATAAACCAATCTTTTTCTTTTAATCTCCAATTCTCCACTATTTTTATTTCTTTATCCGAATAATATAATTCATCTAATTTAAATTCTTTTGGAATTGGAATTCTACATCGTTCAAATACTGCATCATAAAAAGTATTTTTATTGAAATAATTTCTTCGAAGTTCCATCGGCAAATAAAATTCTTTTTGAAAATTTTCAGCAATACAAGTTGTTTCTAATGAACCATTCAAATTAATTGTTCTATCTGGTTTTAACTTCTTTTTTACCTCAACCCATCGTTTAAAAAATAATTCAGTCCATCTATCTTTAGGATATTTTTCATATATTAAGTATGATATATGTTTAAATCTAGGATCATTATAAACTAAATTATATATTTTCCAATTAGTTTCTAAATATATATCATATCTTTCAAATAAATATGGAAGAACTGGTACGGTATATAACCAATCTCCATATGCTCTATAAGCTATAAGTAATAGTTTCTTTTTCATTTCCCACCTTTCCAAGCCTGGTCTCAAGGGGAGGTCATCAACATAGTTGACACACTGCCCCAAGAGACCAAAATAGCTTTTAAATAATTAATCGAAGTCGTAACGATATTCGATGTTCAAAATAACTTTAGGTGTAGATGCAGCCGTACCAGCAGCATTTGACACAATAAGAACATCACCTTCAGCAATATCAGTCGCTGTCACTGTCAAATCAAATTGCGTATTGTCAGCAGACGTACCAACATTCTGAGTTGCAATATCAGAAGCAGCTCCAGTTCCAGCCAGTGATTTTTGAATTTGCACTGTTGGACCATCAGCAGTACCTCCAGTCATTGCTACCATTCTAATAGCTTCAACTTTAATATCTCGATTTACTGGAATACGAAGTAATTCCGTATCCGCAGCAGCCGTTCCAGGGACACTTATTCCGCCTGATTGTCCGAGGACTATAGCTTGTGGTATGTCATCATAATAACCTATACCCATTGTAATCCTCCTTTAATTAGGCTTTTGAATCCCATTTTATAATTTTTGCGTTTGGTTCATCATCCCAAACGATTTTCCAACCCCCCAAAAAGTACCAAGCTAAGCCGTGCGAACGGCCATAGTCAGTAACTTCTTTGGCTCGAACCTGTTCAGGAACAGCAACGCCTTCCATCACAGTATCCTTACCAATCATAAATCCTTCTCCTGAGTATCCACCAGACCACGTTTTTGCTGTAGTAGTGCGAGCAGATAAGTCATAAGTTAGACGAGTTGCATTATTATCTTTAACGATACGAACATTATCAACCATACCTTGTTCACCGCTATAGATTTTTTCATATCCAACTTCGGAGTATTGATTAATGCTAACCATTGCCCCTTGTAAGCTTTCAACAGCTTCTAAAGAACCAACAAATGCGTATGTATCTCCTTCAAAATAAGGAACATTACGTTTTTCAAGTTCTAATTTCATTTTACGAATATGCCGTTCATTAAGAACAGAAGTATTCGTAGCTGTTGCAGTTCCATCAGTTGTAAGAGTATGAGCATCAGTTGCAGTTGCAACAAACCGCAGTTTACAAGCATTAAATTGTGCGTGAACTGCAGCATCAAGAACTTTAACTAAGTCATCTCTTAAACCTTTCTCAATAATTTGCTCAAGATCAAACTGAGACAAAGTATCAATTTTGAAAGTAAAAGGAATTGAATTTCCATATTCATCTATAGAAAGAGTTCCTTTTGTAATGGTCTGACTTGCTTGGGGAATAGTTGACGTTTCAGTCAATAGTCCACCGATAGTAGATACATTAGCAACTTTAGGGAAGTTAAACGAATCGCCTTGGGATTTTCCCATAGCGTCTTTCACATCTGCGAACTGTCTAAATTTAAGACTAGGCTGTGCCGAATATCTTAAAAACTTTGAAAGTTCTGGACTGAAATGAACGCTACTATCATTAACCCATAAGTGCGCCATTGTTTTATCCTCCATAAGATTTAGTGTGCTAAGATCCCACCTTATGAAGGCAAATTACACAAATTATTTACGTTTATAGAATTTTTTCTTAAAATCATCCATTCTTTCTGCAACACCTTGTTTAACGAATTCATCATAAGAAATAGGAGTTTCATCTTCTTTCTTAGGTTTTTCAGGAGCCTTACCTGGATCGACGATAAGATTAGCCTTTTTCTTAGCTTCTTTTTTACGATCCATTGTTTCTTGTTTATCCTGTTCGCTAAATACTTTTTTTGCTTCTGAATAGACGTGTTCTTTATAAACCTTTTTCCATACATTAGGATCTGCCATTTCTGATTCAGTGATATCTCCAGAGTTAGCCATCTCTCTTAATTTGATATCGGTTCGTAATATTGCTATATCGAAACCTGGATATCCTTCTTCGGCTAATTCTTTTGTCACTTTTTCAACTTTCTTTTGCAATTCCTGCTGTGCTTTTAAGGCAACTTCTTTAGCTTTTTCTGATTCATCAACTTCATATTTTTTCTTCATCTCTGCTAATTCACGACGTAGAGAAGTTACCTTCTCATTTTCTTCTTCAGCAAAGTCATTCTCTGTTGTAGTTGAACCAGATTTTAAAGCTTCTTGAAGTTTTTGTAGTTGAACTTTAAGATCCTTAATCTCTTTTTCTTGATTATCTTTATAATCTCTATACTCAAGATTAAGTTTTCTAAAACGTTCACGTGCTTCATGTAATGCCTGCAAAGGAACTTTTTTCTGATCGTCGGAATCAACTTTTGGTTCCTTGCCCTTTTTTACAGAGGTTGATTTCTCTGTATCTTCTGACACATTATCGGAGTGTTGTTCCGTTCCAGAATTTTCTTTTAAATCTTTTTCTGTTTTAGATTCCTCTTTTTCAGATGAGGTATCTGATTTTTCATCTTCTTTAGATTTAGATTGCTTATCAAAGCGATTGTAAATATCTTCTCTAGCTCTAACTCCCAAAGAATTTCCCAACAATTTTCTTGTTGATTTTACTTCTTCAGTATTACTAGTATTACTTTTATTGTCATTATCTGCTGTATTTTCAGCATTTTTAGACATTTCTTCTGACATTGTATTTCCCTCCATTTTACGAGTCGGGATCAAACTCGAAACACAGATATAACGGTCTGTGATCCGAACTCCACCCTATATATCTTTTTTTAAGTGCATCATTAATTTACCTAAAAATCCACGTTCTTCAGCGTGCTCAAATGCTGATTTTCCATCTTCTTTAATTTTTTTAATGATTGTCGGCAATAAATTTTTATAGAATCGTTTAGTAACTTGTAATTCTGCAATTCGAGCAGTATTACTAGGATTTATATTATCTAATTCTACTTCTGCACTTTTATAAATTCTACGCCAAGCTTCTCTAAATATTCTCCAAGATTCAGAATTTTTAATTTCTTCCAGATATGCTCCATCTTCTAATTTACAAATAATTTCATCACGATCTAATGATTCATATTCTAAATCAGGTTTAAAATATTCTTGTACTTCAGGGTCAATAAATTCTTCTTCCATAATTTCCACCTTTACTATTTAATTAACGTCCTTGTTGCTGTAAATATTCTGCAAAACCTTCAGGTAATGATGGCTGCTGACCTTGTTGTAATGCCATAGCTCCTTCAACTCCTTGTGCAACTACTCCACCTCCCTGTTGTTGAGGAATTGAGGGAGGAGCTACTGGAATTACATATTTTTGAAAATCATCTATTTGTAATTGTTCAGCAATATCTTGTAAAGCTTTACTTGTATCAATCATTGTAGGATTTTGAACTTGTACACCAGAGCGCATCATTAAAGTTGTAGCATTATTTGATTGCAAGGCTCTATCTATAAATGCAAATAATCTTTGCAATTGAACAGCTCTACTTGCTTCATTAAGACCTACATTAACTTCAACATCCATATCAAATTCTAAGTCATAGATATTATCTCTTTGTGACACATCAATTCCCTGAATAGTTAATTCTTGATTTAATCTACTATTGGCTACACGAAATATTCTTTCATCCGTTTCAAATAATTGAATTTGATACGCTAGTAAATAAATAACTTGTCTAAATAATGTTTCTCCAACAATTGATACAAATAAACTTTCTTTTGCATTAGATTCTTGAAGATTAATTGCAGCTACTCCAGTTTTAGATGTAGTAGTTTGTCCTTGTTTAATTTGAGTAATTCCCATCATTTCATCAATCATTATTTGATCGGCGTTAGCTTCTACATAAGATGTTTGAGTTACATCAGGCAATCGTAAAGGTTCAACTAATCCTTGACCACTATTTCTAGTGACAACAAAACCAGGTCGTAAATTAGTTAATGCCTGTCTGTCGACTCCACCAAATTTATCTATACTCCATCCACCCATCATAGCAAGAAGTTGATTTTCTTTACGAAGATTCATTGTCATATTTAAATCTTCTTGAGGTCCTTCTAAAGGTTCGACTATACTTTCTGGAATTAGTTTATGGGCTTCTAATAATACAGACCCCACAGCTATTGGATAGATTTTACCATACGGACTGACTATTGGTTTTTGTAACCAGACAAATCCATCTGGATTAAATACACAAAAATAAATCTTTCCTTCTTTTTTATAAAAACATTCAACAACACGATATCTTAATTGAACATAATCTTTTACTGCCTCTCCTGTTGATCCTGGAGATGGATAATTATCTCCGATAGTTCCATCTGCGTAGTTTCCTCCAGTTCCACTAATTTTTCTAGCTGGATCTCCTACTTCATAAAATCTTGTATCTCTTAATGAACTTTGAGGAATTTCAACTGCAATAGTATCTTCTATATTGTTATAATCCATTTCTTTCATTTGATCTTTAGTTAAATAATTTTCTAAACAAATGTATCTCATATCACTAACTGTAGCTTGTGCCCAATCAAGACAGACTTGCTCTAATGGATAAGGAGTTATACAAGGTTCATCAATATCCATATCTTCATTAAATTTCCAATGAACTTTAACTACAGAAGTTCCTGGACAAATACAATCAAGAAAAGACCAAATAAATTTCACAAATCCATCTCTACGTCTATAAAGCCAATTAAGACGATATTCAGTCATTACCTGTAAAACTCTGGCCTTCATCCAATCCATTAATTGATCAAAACCTTGAATTTTAAATTTATTTTTATCTAAAAGAAAGGCTTGATAAAGAGAGGCAAGTAAACGAACTGCATTAGACCATATTTTTCTAAATCTAATTTTCGGTCTTTTTCTTACTGTACTTGTATCTTTCTCTTTATATAGAGGAATTCCTTTTAAAAGTTTTTGATTTTTAGTCCAACGATACTCTAACGTATTACGAATTGTCTTAGACTCATCATAATAAGCTAACATAGTATCTAGAACTTCATCAGTATTTCGAAC